>ERZ791645.1513-NODE-1513-length-14446-cov-3.253144_pt1 | contig 14446 bp, 13 predicted proteins | sample MGYA00509939_ERZ791645 | MGnify/ENA primary metagenome ERZ791645 (study PRJEB30046, sample SAMN00715249) | human gut metagenome | study: EMG produced TPA metagenomics assembly of the A metagenome-wide association study of gut microbiota in type 2... | reverse complement strand
AAGCTGGAAGGATCTTCCGGTTGCACTGGTGTTAAATGGATTGTGCTTTGGATTTTTCCTGCTTGCAGATGTATTTAAAAAGAAAGAAGTTCAGGAAGAGGAGTAATTTGAGTAAAAATTTCCTGTAAAAAGTAGATGGTGTCATATGAAAAAGCGCATGTACAGTAAAAACAGATCGTCGGAAAGATGATTTTACTGTATATGCGCTTTTCAGTACATGATAATAAAATGTTCGCGGAGCGTGTATTATATATTTAAAAGCAACAGCTTCGCGGAAACATTTGTTTAAAACATAATTTTGGATCTATTCTTTAACAGTCTGGCTCCATTTACGATCAGAAGAATCCCGGCGGTGATTCCACCTGCAAGGACACAGATACCAACTGCCAGTGTGGAAGCTCCGGCAGAACCCATTGTCTTATAAATTTTCTCGTCCATCTTATATGCCCCCTTTGTTTGGATTTCTCATATTCCTAATGTATATTATTCTATCATTATTCTCATGAATATACAAACCCAGATTAAAAAATATCTGCTAAAAATTACAGTTTATCAGGTGCCCAGTCACCGAGAACCAGTTCTTTTGCAAAATATCCGGCTTGTTGTTCATTCAGATTTTGAACAAAATCAGCCCGGTCAGAAAGCGGACGGTAGTCAGAGGTGGCAGGGAAACTTGCGTATTCGGCATAATATACTGTGTCATGTGTATTTTCGCGGTTCCAGTCATGAAAACCGGCGGGATGGATATGCGCACCAAGTTCACAGGAAATCAGGATCGTTTTTGCATAGTCGCGCCATGGTCTGCCAAGATAGACGGAACCGGCAGGACAGTCTTTGGAGATGAACCGGCAGTCGGAAAAAATGTAGCCGTATTCCTGGCCTTCTGGTGTGGAGGCGGCAGTTACATAACCCTGGATAGGAGGGAGTGTATAATTTTTCTGAACCATATCTGAATTGGAATGACACAGTGCAGATGTATCACAACCGGAATCATGCAGGGTGGATGTAGTGGAAACTAAATCGGACTGTGCAGATGTTTTTGTGCGCAGCAGGGATTCTAAGGTACAGTGTTCAAAATATGCGGTGGCGCTTCCAAAAATAAAATCAATATCGCCGCAGATATAGCAGTTTTTATAATATTGTCTGCCATTGATACGCGGGGCAAACTGTTTTGGACCGATGAAACCGCCAGGCTGTCGTTCTTTTTCGGGAAGCGGCCCGGTAAAAAGTGTGTCCTGATGGCCGAGAAGGCGGCAGGAATCGATCATAAGACGGTCCCCGTCGGCATAGAGAGCGATCGCCTGTCCGTGTGTTGCGGAATCCCCGGAGGCATTTTCGATGGTGAGATGCTGGAGCGTTACATCATGTGTATCGATAAAGAGGGTATAAGTGCGGAATGTACCGCGCTTACTGCCATCTTCCATCAGATCCAGGGCATAATCATCATAGCTGATGACGGTGTGAGCACTGCTTTCGCCCATTCCGCGAAGTGTGATATATGGTTTATTTATGGTTAGTTTTTCATGGTAAATGCCCGGTGCAATTTCAATGATAACAGGTGTTGTGTTATTAGCAGGAATTTGTGCAAGGGCAGAGCCGATGGAGGAAAAATGTTCCGGGTTGTCGGAAACATGAAGTATTTTTTGCATGGGAAAAGCCTTTCTTTGTTTCTTAATATTTTCTGAGGATAGTATAACACAGATATTGCCTGGTTGAAATTGGGAAAGAGGATGATTATAATGGAAAGTAAAATAGGAAAAAAGTACGGTGGGAGGAGATTATGGAACTCAGTTATAAAGAAATCAGAGCACAGATCTGTGATGTGTGCCATAAGATGTGGCAGCTTGGATGGGTTGCGTCGAATGACGGAAATGTGTCGGTAAAACTTTCCGATGGCACATTTTTAGCAACGCCGACCGGCGTGTCAAAAAGTATGGTAACACCGGAAATGATCGTGCATATAAATAAAGCAGGAGAGATGATCGAAACTGTGGACGGGTACCGCCCGTCGTCCGAAATGCGGATGCATTTCAGATGTTATGAAGAACGCGAAGATGTCGGGGCGGTATTACATGCACATCCTCCGGTTGCAACGGGATTTGCCGTGGCAGACATTCCGCTCGATGAGTATTCCATGATCGAGACTGTGCTCGCACTTGGTTCAGTGCCGATTGCGCCTTATGCGACACCTTCCACAGATGAGGTGCCGGATGCCATTACCCCGTATCTGCAGGAACATGATGCGATCCTGTTAAAAAATCATGGAGCGGTAACAGTTGGAGCCGATGTTTATACGGCGTATTACCGGATGGAAACGTTAGAGCAGTTTGCGAAAATAACACTGACGGCACATCTGCTCGGCGGTGCAAAAGAAATTGACCGGGAAAATATCGACCGGCTTGTGGATCTTAGAAACAATTATTATAAAATGAGTGGAAAACATCCGGGATATAAGAAATATAGTGGTGAGTCGCATTTTGCTTCGAAAAACAGGGAGGATTGCAGATGAGTACAGGCAGACATAAACAGGAACGCGGCGTTGGGCTGCAGCCATTGGATGAGATCAATGGATATCAGGTACGTCCGGGTTTTTATAACAGAGATGGTGCGACAGCAACCACAAGAGGTGTCAGCTTTACGATCCATTCCTTTGGTGCGACGGCATGTTATCTTCTGTTGTTCCGGCCGCAGGAAAAAGAGCCGTATGTGACCCTAAAATATCCGGAGGCTTATCATATTGGAAACACATATTCCATGTTCGTTTTTGGATTGAAAATCGAAGAGTTTGAATATGCGTTCCAGTTGGACGGACCTTATGATGAGAAGAAGGGATTATTATTTAAGAAAGAAAATGTTCTGCTTGATCCGTATGCGAGGGCAGTAACGGGACAGCGTAACTGGGGAGAGCGCCCGGAAGGCGGAGCGGATTTTATTTATCACGCAAGGGTTGTGGAAAACAACTTTGACTGGGGAGATATCCGTCCGACGGAGCATCCGTTTGAGGATCTTGTTATTTATGAGATGCATGTGAGGGGATTTACAAAAGATGCATCATCGGGTGTTACACCGGGGGCAGAAGGCACTTATGAGGGACTGCGCCAGAAGATCCCGTATTTGAAGGATCTGGGAGTGAATGCAGTCGAGCTGATGCCGATTTTTGAGTTTGATGAGATGGAAAGCACCAGAGTGGTAGACGGAGAGCGCCTGTATAATTACTGGGGCTATAATACAGTCTGTTTTTTTGCGCCCAATACCAGTTATACCTCGGTGGTGGAACATAACCACGAGGGCGATGAGTTAAAAGAACTGATCTACGAGCTAAAGGAAAATGGAATCGAAGTTATCCTGGATGTTGTATTTAACCACACAGCAGAGGGAAATGAACATGGTCCATGTTTTTCTTTTAAGGGAATTGATAATGATATTTATTATATCCTGACACCGGATGGATACTATTATAATTTCAGTGGCTGTGGCAATGTCATGAACTGTAATCATCCGGCAGTAAGACGTTTTATCATTGACTGTCTGCGATACTGGGTAACGGAGTATCGTGTCGATGGTTTCCGGTTTGATCTGGCATCCATTTTAACCCGCGATGAAAAAGGGACACCGATGGCAGATCCGCCATTGCTTCAGGCGATTGCATGTGATGCCATTCTTGGAAAGGTCAAACTGATCGCGGAGGCATGGGATGCGGGTGGTCTCTATCAGGTTGGAAGTTTTCCGTCATGGAACCGATGGTCAGAATGGAATGGAAGATACCGTGATGATATCCGTCAGTTTTTAAAAGGTACGGATGGTATGGCAGGAACAGCAATCACGCGTATCACCGGTTCAAAAGATCTTTATCCGGAGCACCGCGGAGACAGTGCATCCGTTAATTTTGTCACCTGTCATGATGGATTTACATTGTATGATCTGTATGCCTATAATACGAAGCACAATGAGAAAAACGGCTGGAATAATTCGGATGGTGATAACAACGGAAACAGCTGGAACTGTGGAGCAGAGGGAGAGACAGATGATCCGCAGATCGAAGGACTGCGTCTTAGAATGGTAAAAAATGCATGTGCAACCTTAATGTGCAGCAGGGGACCTGCCATGTTTTATGCGGGAGATGAATTTTGTAATACACAGTTTGGCAATAATAATGCCTACTGCCAGGATAATATCATTTCCTGGCTTGACTGGACCAGACTGGAGAAATATCAGGAGATCCATGATTTCTTCCGGTATATGATCGCATTTCGCGAAAAATATCCGATTTTGCGCCGCTCCACGAAAAAAGCGCTCTGCGGCCTACCGGAGATCAGTATCCACAATGGTTTCCCGTGGAATGGGGGTACGGATTATACCAGTAAACTGATCGGTATCATGTATGCCGGCAGGGATGACGCGGATACCAGGGATGATATCATTTTCTATGGAATGAATGCATACTGGGAAACACTTGTGATGCAGCTTCCGGAACTGCCGAACAATCTGCAGTGGAAAATCTGTGTCAATACAAACATAGAGTATGAGGATGGAAAAGATGTGGAGGCACAGACCGAGTTTTATTATAAAAAAACATTGAAAGTTCCGCCGAGAAGTGTGGTTATTTTAGTGGCAGAATAGTGTGGGACATAAAAATGCGGCGGGTTACAGCCACCCGCCGTCTAATGTAATGATCTGCCCGGTCAGGTATTCATTTCCTGTGGCAAGCTGTACTGCTAGATGGGCAGTCTCCTCCGGCGTTCCAAATCTTCCTGCCGGGATCTCATCTGCAAGTTCTGCGCGTTCTTCTTCGGAAAAACAGGCATTCATCTGCGTATCAATGACACCACAGGCGATCGCGTTGACCTGGATATTGCTCGGTGCAAGTTCTTTTGCAAGTGCTTTTGTAAAGGAATTGATGCCGCCTTTGCATGCGGAATAAGCAACTTCACAGGAGGCACCGGCAATGCCCCAGACGGAAGAGATATTGATGATTTTTCCTTTCTTTTCGTGCACCATATGTGGGATTGCGAGCCGGCTGGTGGAAAAGACGGATGTGAGGTTTGTGGAGACAATGCGGTTCCAGTCATCGATCGACATATCCGTCAGCAGCCCGATATAGGAAATACCGGCATTGTTGATGAGGACATCCACTCCACCGAAGCGTTCTGTGATCTGTTCAAATAATTGTTCGACATATTCAAAGGAAGAAATATCGCCCACGCTGGCGAGCACTTCCGTGTGAAAAGTTTCTTCCAGTTCTTTTTTGAAATTTAAAAGTTCCTGTTCTGATCTGGAACAGGTAATGATCAGCCGGTCACCCTCTGCGGCAAATGCGGATGCAATCGCGCGTCCGATTCCACGGGAGGCACCGGTAACTAGTACGGTTCTATTCATAAAAATCTCCATTCTTGTCCGTTACTGGAACATTTCCAGTTTGTGTTTACTCTATATTTGTATATTTTTTATGTTCATTCTAATACATAGTATTTTGACTCATTTATGATGCCATTTGCCGTTCGTCAATCATGCAGGCATGTTGACTCACTTGTGCTCATTATATCATGTGCAAAAACAGCACATGATCCAATTCACCGTTCGTCAATCATACGAGCATGTTGACTCACTTGCGCTCATTATATCATGAAGCAATGCTTCATGATCGTGATCTACACTCGCTTCGCTCGGCAGTCTTATTATATCATGAATAAATCAATGAAACAATTTCAATGAAAATCTAAATGAAATTAAAATTGTAGATTTACAGGGAAACAGCACTGTGTTAGAATTATTGCATAAAAATAATAGTATTGGATGACTTATTTTGTGCTATATCAATGAATGATGAAGGAAAAACAAAAAGTGGAGGATCGGATCAATGACTTACAAAGCCAGATTGACGTGCTTCCATCAGGTACATTTTTCTGTACGAGAAATAATAAGTACTATAAGTGGTATTATACCGATAAGGGTAAAACAAAATACATTTCCAAAAGTGAACGAAAACTTGCGGACAACTGGTAAAACGAAAATATTTAGAGAGCAGGCTGCGAAAATTTAAGCAGGAGGAGAAAAGGATAGATATTTATCTGAAGCAATATAGCTTAGATGAATTTTCTTCATATCATGTAGAGGAACATCCAGAGTTGCAGAAACTTTTGTCAGGAGTCTATGTACCGTTAAAGCAAGAACTGGATGAGTGGGTAAATGCTTCTTACACAAACAATCCGAAAGAACCACAAAAATTGATACATAAAACCATTCCCGGAATTCTGGTCCGGTCAAAATCTGAAGCTTTAATCATAAATGCGTTATTCGAACACAAAATCCCATTTCGTTATGAATGTTTATTACAGATTCAAAATGTTAGTATATATCCGGATTTCACCATCCGTCATCCTGTTACAGGTGAAGTGTATTATTGGGAACATTTTGGAATGATGGATAATGAAAATTATGCTCATAATGTATATTCAAAGTTACAGTTGTATCAGTCGGTGGGAATTATTCCCTCGATGCAGTTGCTCACAACTTTTGAAACCAGGCAGAATCCTTTAGATTATGAGTATGTAGAACTACTGATTCAATATTATTTTACATGAACAATGTATAGGTATTCAAATGGGCGAAAGGTATATATATCAGAAACCAATAGTCCGAAATTTTATTGAATTATAGTATTTTTCAATCAAAATGGGTGAAAATTAGGTCGAAATACTTAAAATAGTCCATGAAAACGAAAAAACGAGGGCTATTTTGATGTTAAATGAAGAAATTCACCCATTTTGAAAATAAAAGAGGAGGATACATGAAAAAATGGGCAAAATATATGAATGCGGAAAAAAATAACCCAAAACATAAGCAATGAAGTGGGAGAACGGGCGAAATACACGAACGCTGAAAAAAATAGCCCATAACATATAAGACGGCTGCAGATAGTTGGATAAAGAAAACGGGTGGATCTGCTTAATGTAATAAAAGTGTAGCCCATCATGGTATTTAGTATAAACTGATATGAATAGTAATGTGTAAAAAGAAACAGCATGTTTTTACAGGATTAAATTTCATAGAAGGGTAGAATTTAACTCTGCAAGTGAGTTTAAGAGAAAAATTTGAAAAAATATAAAATTAGGTATGGACATTTCCGTAGAGATGTGATAATATAATCAAGCACGATTCAAGACGACTTGATTACGGCGCGTGGCTCAGCTTGGTAGAGCGCTGCGTTCGGGACGCAGAGGTCGCAGGTTCAAATCCTGTCGCGCCGACTATGAGATGGGAAGCCGTCAATCCTTGAGAGATCATGGGTTGGCGGTTTTTCTTTGTTTAAAATATATTCCCTATTTGTCATATCTATGTTATAATAAAAAATGTAACCGCTTACATAACGAGGAAAGAAGGAGGATTTCATAAATGAAGAAAAAAACAAGTCTTAGTGCGAAGCTGATCGCAGCGTTTATGGCTGCGATTCTTGGAAGTGTTTTGATCTGTGCACTTCTGACACACAGTAAAGTAGAGAGCGTGTTAAACAGTAACATGCAGCTTACGAGTGAGCAGACACTAAACAGTGCGATGACAAGTCTGCAGACATATGAGAAAACGATCAGTATACCGGTAGATCTTTTGACGAGAAAAGACAGTATCAAACAGCTTTTGCTTGAGCCGGAAAACTATGATAAATATATTGACAATGTAAACGACGAACTGGTTGCAGCCTGTAAAGTCGTAAATGGTTCGGTGCGTGCCTATTATGCTTTAAATGATGGCAGAACAATCACCGGATGGGTACAATACGAAGCTGACGGTTCAAAGACAGCGATGAACACGGTGGAAAATAAAGACCTTTCCGGGAAAGAATGGTACACCGCATGTCAGGGAAGAAAAGCAAAAGTAAATTCTATTTTCAGCTATATCACTGCGCCGTATGTGGATGAAGAAACCGGGGAGCAGATCATTACGGTATGTCAGGAAGTAAAATATAAAGATGTTGTCCAGGGCGTTGTTGCGATGGATATTGATGCATCTGCACTGGCAGACTATGTGGAAAATATCAGACTTTTAAATACGGGATTTGTTATGCTGGTAGATGAGCAGGGAAATATCGTGGTTGACAGCGAAAGTAATACTTTTGCAGATGGTACAGTTGCTGACCTCGAATTTTTTGCTCCGTTAACAGAAGAATTAGATAAACTCGAAGAACAGAAAGCACAGCTGGAGGAAAATGAAGATCCGGCAGCGGATGATATCGTATTGCAGGCATCTTATACCATGCGTGCAGAGGGAAGGGACTGTGCCATTACGGCGATGACAGACCGCATTACCGGATGGAGACTGCTCGGCTGTATCAGTGATCAGGAAAACCAGAAGAACCTGATCAACATTAACATAGGAACGTTGATGGCCGGTGTGATCGGTCTGATCTTTGGATGTGTGATCGCAGTCCTGACAGCGCTCAGTTTTAACCACGAGATCAAAAAACTCCAGAATGCGACACATCGTGTGGCGGGCGGTGATTTTTCCGAGAAGATCAAAGTTACCAGAAGCGATGAGTTTGGTGTGCTTGAGACGAACTTTAACGGTATGATGGATGATGTGTCCGAACTGATCCATGCAGTCGAGGATAAATCAAACCATATTCTTGAAGTTGCAGGAGGCATCTCAGAAGTCGCTGGAAATACAAAAACAACGATCGAGCAGGTAACACAGGCAATCGACAGTGTGGCGCAGGGTGCGGTAAAACAGGCGGAAAGTACACAGGAAGCCAACACGGAAGTAGAGCATTTAAAGAACAGCTTAGATGAGACAAAAGAATATGTTTCCGGCATGAATGGAATGACAGAAAAGGCAAATGAAGTCAGCACCGAGGGAATTGAGAGTGTAAAAGATCTGATTGAAAAATCAGGAAAAACAGCTGAAAAATCAAAAGTTTCGTTAGAGGTTATGAATGAGATGGTTGAGAGTATTGATAAGATTTTTTACATATCGGATACGATCGCAGACATCACATCCCAGACGAACCTGTTGTCGTTAAATGCAAGTATTGAGGCAGCAAGAGCCGGAGAGATGGGAAAAGGTTTTGCAGTTGTTGCAGATGAGATCCGTAAACTGGCGGATGAGTCGAAAGAGTCAACGGATGAGATCAAGAAGATCATCACGGAAATCACGGAAAAATCAAAACTGGTTGAGTCCACGATGCAGGAAAATGAAGTACTGCAGACTGAGCAGCAGGAGGCGATCAACCGCACGGAAGAGATCTTTGGCGAGATTATGAAACAGATCGAAATGTTAGGCTCCGGTATGGAACGTATCAATGCCCTGAATGACACTATGTCTGCCAACAAAGATCTTGTTGTGGATAAGATGGGAACGATCGCATCGGTATCTGAGCAGTCCGCAGCGGCAACCGAGGAAGTCAATGCTTCCACCGAGCAGGTAAATGTTACAATGGAAGAGATCAGCGAACATACCGAGACGCTGCAGGCAATCGCAAAAGACCTGATGGAGACGATCAATCGTTTTAAGCTCGCTTAAGTCATGGAAATGACTTGCAAAACACCTGCTATACGGGTATAATTCTTGACGATAGATTGCATTTGACAATGGGAAAATAAACCGGATAGGGTAAAGCAGGAGGAAGATATGGGAAGAGACGTTATTATTGCATGTGATTTTAACAGCAAAGAAGAAGTGATCAATTTTCTTGGAAAATTCAAAGAGGAAAAACCTTTTGTAAAAATCGGCATGGAGCTGTTTTATGCAGAGGGACCGGAGATCGTCCGCACGATCAAACAGATGGGACACAAGATTTTCCTTGATTTAAAATTACATGACATTCCAAATACCGTTAAAAAAGCAATGTCCGTATTATCAGGACTGGACGTGGATATGTGTAACGTACATGCGGCAGGTACCAAGGCGATGATGCAGGCAGCCATCGAGGGACTCACGAGAGAAGATGGAACAAGACCACTGCTGATCGCAGTCACACAGCTTACTTCCACCAGTGAAGAGGTAATGCAGCAGGAACTGTGGATCGATAAACCGATCGACCAGACTGTTATGCATTATGCTAAGAATACGATGGAAGCCGGATTAGACGGCGTTGTATGTTCTCCGCTTGAAGCAGGAAAAGTACACGAGGTATGTGGAGACAAATTCCTTACCATTACACCGGGTGTCCGTTTTGCAGACGGCGATGTTGGCGATCAGAAACGTGTGACAACACCGGCAAAGGCAAAAGAACTTGGTTCTGACTATATCGTAGTCGGAAGACCGATTACTCAGGCAGATGATCCGGTAGTAGCATACCGCAGATGTGTAGAAGAATTTGTAGGCTAGTACCAGATGAAAACAGGAAAAGAGAAAGATGAACGGGTCTTTCTCTTTTTTCGGTTAAGAGAGAAATTTGAGACAGATAGGGGATTTCATGGAAAGAAAAGGACTCAGTGGAAGCGCATTAAAAATAATCGCGATCGTAACAATGCTGATCGATCATATTGCGGCAACCGTGATCATTCGTATATTAAAATTCGGAGGCTATAATGACGGCCTTTATCAGCTGTATCGTGTGATGCGGAATATCGGAAGAATTGCGTTTCCGATATTCTGTTTTCTTCTGGTAGAAGGATTTATGCATACAAGAGACCGGGAAAAATATGCACTGCGTCTGGGATGTTTTGCGGCAGTATCTGAGATCCCGTTTGATCTGGCATTCAACGGAAAAGTTTTGGAAGTCGGATATCAGAATGTGTTTTTTACATTATTGCTGGGTCTGCTTACCATGATGGCGTATGATGCGGTGATGAACCAGAGCCGCTGGAGTGTCTGGAAGCGGACGGCATTATCTACGATTGCAATCCTTGCCGGAATGTTTGCGGCAGAGTTTTTATCAACGGATTACGGCGCACTCGGAGTTCTCTGCATTATGGTATTTTACCTGTTCCGGAGAAGCAGAATACAGCAGGTCGTGTTTGGATGTCTGGCATTTGTATGGTGGGAATGGGCAGCAGTGTTTGCATTCGTTCCAATCTTTTATTACAATGGAAAACGTGGCTTTGGAATGAAATATTTCTTTTACGCATTTTATCCGGTGCATCTGCTGATCCTGTATCTGATCGTATATAAAATGGGATATGGATCCGTGCCTGCAATATAGTGAATGCTCATTGGACCGGTATATGGAAAAGGACTTTAGAAAACGGAGGAGATGTTTTCTAAAGTCCTTTTTATATGTAAACCTGCCGGAAAATCTGGCAGGATTGTTTTTTGACGGAACTGACAGAACCCCAACCACCGAGTCGAAACTCAACAGCTCCTTTTGATGTTATTAATGATACGGAATAATTGTGACCATTTCTTGACTGGAAAATGAAGGAAATCTTAAAAACAGATGAGAAATTCATAAAGTCGCATAGGCGGGAAGGGGGAAATGAGGTATAATGTGCGTAAAAGTGGTTAACACAGGGCAGGAAATTTTGTCAGTGAAATCTACTGTGGAATTTTATAATGGAGAAAATTTATGAAAGAGTATCTGGAAAATGTGCGGTGCGTGGCACCGTTGATCCATAATATAACAAACTATGTGACAGCAAATGATGTTGCAAATGTCCTTTTGGCATGCGGGGCAAGTCCGATCATGGCAGATGAGGAGGCAGAGGTAGAAGAAATCACGGCACACTGCATGGGGTTAAATCTAAATCTTGGAACGCTAAATCAAAAGAAAATCCCTGCAATGCAAAAAGCGGGGAAAATGGCAAATAAACTTGGACATGTTGTGGTGTTAGACCCGGTTGGAGTCGGTGCAAGCAGTTTCCGGAAACAGACGGCGGAGCAGCTTTTAAAGGAAGTACGGTTTGATGCGATCCGGGGAAATATTTCAGAGATCAAAACCTTGGCATCTTTGTGTGGAACACAGGAAAAAAATAGTGGAAATATGGCAGTGTCAGATACAATGGATGTGGAAAAAATTACTGATAAATCAGATCATTGTGGAAAAATTACAGGTATAGATGGTTCTGGAAGAGGCGTGGACGCAGATAATGCAGATACAGTGACAGAGGAAAATTTAGCACAGCATATTAGTAATGCAAAAATGCTGTCAAAGAAACTGCAGACGATCGTTGCCATCACCGGAGCCATAGATCTGGTCACGGATGGCAGCAGTTGTTATGTGATTCGAAATGGTAATCCGCAGATGGGGCATGTGACCGGGGCAGGATGTCAGCTGTCCGGTATTTTAACCGCATTTCTTGCTGCGAATCCGGAAAATAAGTTACAGGCAGCGGCGGCAGCAGTCTGCATGATGGGATATGCCGGGGAGCTTGCGGCGGAGAAAAGCGGACAGTCGGGCAGCGGAACTTACCGTGTGAGCCTGATGGATGCAGTGTCGTGTATGGATGGAGATATATTAGAGAGAGGAGCACGTTATGAGATTCGATAGAAAACAGTTATTATTATATGGGGTAACAGACAGAAGCTGGTTAAATGGTCAGACATTATATGAGCAGGTCAGAAAGGCGTTGGAGGGCGGTGTGTCCTTTTTACAGCTTCGCGAGAAAAATCTTTCGGAGCAGGCATTTTTAGAGGAGGCAAAAGAGATACAAAAACTGTGCAGGGAGTACAAGGTGCCGTTTATCATTAATGACAACGTGGATCTTGCATTGGAGATTGATGCGGACGGTGTGCATGTCGGACAGGATGATATGGAGGCAGGGGAAGTGCGAAAAAGACTTGGAGAGGATAAGATCATCGGAGTTTCGGCACACTCGGTGGAGGAAGCGCTGCGCGCTGAAAAATGCGGGGCGACTTACCTTGGCTCTGGTGCTGTGTTTGGAAGCGGCACGAAAAAAGATGTGGGAACGTTAGATCATGAGGTGTTAAAAGAAATCTGTGCAGCAGTACAGATCCCCGTGGTTGCGATCGGCGGGATCAGCCGGGACAACATTTTACAGTTAAAGGGAACGGGGATTGACGGCGTGGCTGTGATCAGCGCTATCTTTGCGCAGAAGGATATCAGGGCAGCTGCACAGGAACTGAGGAAGTTGTCCGAGGAAGTGTGCAGGTAAGTCAAAATGCATGAACCTGGCATTAATGGTAAATAAATTTTTGAGATGCATGAGTCTGACATTGAAGAAAAACAAAACTACAAATACAAGAATAGGGATGAATATGAAAACAGAGCTGATACAGGGCGCAATTTTTGATATGGACGGAACACTGCTTGATTCCATGCCGGTCTGGGAACACGCCAGCGAGCGGTATCTGCAGAACAAAGGAATTGAGGTGCGGGAAAAACTTTCGGAGATTTTGTTTTCCATGAGCATGCAAAAGGGTGCGGAATACGTGAAAGAAAATTACCACCTCACGGAATCGACGGATGAGATCGTGACCGGTGTAAATAATATCGTTTATACTGCGTATGAAAAAGAGGTACAGCCCAAAGAGGGCGTGAGGGAGTTTTTGGATAAACTGCAGGCAGAAGGAATAAAAATGGTCGTGGCAACCTCGACAGACCGCCCTATGGTGGAGGCAGCATTAAAGCGCACAGACCTGCTTTCTTATTTTGAACGGATATTTACCTGCACGGAAATCGGCAAAGGAAAAGTGGAGCCGGACATTTATCATGCGGCTTCTGATTTCCTTGGAACAAAACCGGAACACACGCTGGTGTTTGAAGATGCACTTTATGCGATCGGGACGGCGAAAAAAGCCGGGTTTGTGACAGTTGGGGTTTATGATGCGGCAAGTGAAAAGGAACAGGACAAGATCAGGGAGCAGGCAGATATTTATCTGGAAGCGTTTGCGGAAGCTGTGGGAAGAATATGAGGAAGCAAAGGCACTCGGCATTGAAACAAAGCCTGTTCTTACAGGACCGTATACGCTGTTAAAGCTGTGCCGTTATACAGGCAGCAAAACAGCGGATGATTTTACAGATGCGGTGATTGCAGCATATCAGCAGGTGCTTGAAAAATGTGCGGCACACAGGATAATGTGGCTTCAGCTTGATGAACCGGCACTGGTGCGTGATTTATCAAAAGAAGATATTGCACTGTTTCATAAAATTTATGAAAATATACTGCCTTGCAAAAAGACAGTCGAGATTCTGTTACAGACGTACTTCGGCGATGTGCGTGACATTTATAAGGATTTGACAGAACTGCCGTTTGACGGTATCGGACTGGATTTTATTGAAGGAAAAGAAACGGTTCATTTGATTGAAAAATACGGATTCCCGAAGGACAAACTGCTTTTTGCCGGTCTTGTAAACGGTAAGAATATCTGGAGAAATCATTATGACCGGACATTAAATCAGTTACAGCAGCTTACAGGAAAGGGCATACAGACTGTATTATCAACATCGTGTTCATTATTACACGTTCCATATACGGTAAAACATGAAACAAAACTTTCAGAAAAGTATCTGGACTATTTTGCATTTGCAGAAGAAAAGCTTTCAGGATTAAAGGAA
>ERZ791645.1501-NODE-1501-length-14610-cov-5.243628_pt1 | contig 14610 bp, 11 predicted proteins | sample MGYA00509939_ERZ791645 | MGnify/ENA primary metagenome ERZ791645 (study PRJEB30046, sample SAMN00715249) | human gut metagenome | study: EMG produced TPA metagenomics assembly of the A metagenome-wide association study of gut microbiota in type 2... | reverse complement strand
ACGAATATGCAACCAAGCTGATGAACGAAGCCATCAACATCAACTACATTGACGAAACCGAGTATCCCCGCATCGCCGTAATGAACGGCAAGTGCATCAACATCGTCGCCAATCTGTGGAATTCTCCGGAAAAAGATACGTGGAAGACAGGCGCACTCGCCATCGGTTCTTCAGAAGCATGTATGCTGGGCGGTGTAGCCGCGTGGCTGCGCTGGCGCAAAAAACGTCAGGCGCAAGGCAAGCCGTTCGACAAGCCGAACTTCGTTATTTCAACCGGTTTCCAAGTGGTATGGGAGAAGTTTGCCCAGTTGTGGCAAATCGAAATGCGCGAAGTGCCTTTGACCCTCGACAAGACCACGCTCGACCCCGAAGAAGCCCTGAAGATGTGTGATGAAAACACAATCTGTATCGTGCCTATACAGGGTGTCACATGGACAGGGCTGAATGATGATGTCGAAGCCCTTGACAAAGCGCTCGACGCCTACAATGCCAAAACCGGTTACGACATTCCCATCCACGTGGATGCTGCAAGCGGCGGTTTCATCCTTCCGTTCCTGTATCCGGAAAAGAAATGGGACTTCCGTCTGAAATGGGTGCTCTCCATCAGTGTCAGCGGCCATAAGTTCGGCTTGGTGTATCCGGGTCTGGGATGGGTGGTTTGGAAAGGCAAGGAATACCTGCCCGAAGAGATGTCCTTCAGTGTAAACTATCTCGGCGCCAATATTACCCAAGTCGGATTGAACTTCTCCCGTCCTGCCGCACAAATCTTAGGGCAATACTATCAATTCATCCGTTTAGGTTTTCAAGGTTACAAAGAGGTACAATACAATTCACTCACAATAGCCAAGTACATCCATGATGAAATAGGGAAAATGGCTCCGTTTGTCAATTACTCTAATGAGGTGGTGAATCCGTTGTTCATCTGGTATCTGAAACCGGAATACGCCAAGACAGCCAAATGGACTCTCTACGACTTGCAGGACAAACTTTCACAACATGGTTGGATGGTTCCGGCATATACGCTGCCTTCCAAACTGGAGGAATATATTGTGATGCGTGTCGTTGTCCGTCAGGGATTCAGCCGCGACATGGCAGACATGCTGCTGGGCGACATAAAGAATGCCATTGCCGAACTGGAAAAGCTGGACTACCCCACCCCTACCCGCATGGCTCAGGAGAAGAATCTGCCGGTAGAAAGCAAAATATTCAATCATGGCGGAAGACGCCACAAAAAATGATAAAGCAAGAATCAGCTTATCATTCCACTGCTCTATTGTTTTAATACATTAAACAATATATCGAATAAGGCTTTAGGAGACTGAAACTCAAATCTCCTATTCCTTATTCCATATTATTATATAGATTATGGAAAAGAAAATATCAATTTCACAGATCAGGGAAGTTGCCCAAGAAGCCTATGATGAGGTGAAAAAGCAAACAGGAGGCAAGAATGCGGATTACATCCCTTATCTTGCCAACATAGATTCCGGCCTGTTCGGTCTCAGCATCTGCCTGACAAACGGACAGACCATCAATATCGGAGACACAGATTACCGATTCGGCATAGAATCCGTATCAAAAGTACATACGGCCATACTCATCCTGCGCCAGTACGGTGCACAGAAAGTATTGGACATGATTGGCGCCGATGCCACGGGCCTGCCGTTCAACTCTATCATTGCCATTTTATTGGAGAACGACCACCCCTCCACTCCATTGGTCAATGCAGGCGCTATATCCGCTTGTTCCATGGTGCAGCCGACGGGTGATTCCGACAAGAAATGGAATGCCATCATACAAAACATCACCGAGTTGTGCGGCTCTGCTCCACAGCTCATCGACGAACTGTACCAATCGGAGACAGCTACGAATTTCAATAACCGTTCCATTGCATGGCTATTGAAAAACTACGACCGTATCTACGATGATCCGGAATTGGCGCTCGACCTTTATACCCGCCAATGTTCGTTGGGCGTCACAGCCGGGCAACTGAGCATTGCAGCCGGAACAATCGCCAACAATGGCGTTAATCCTGTCACCGGGCAACACGTATTCGAAGCCGGACTCGCACCTAAAATCACTTCCATGATTTCCAGTGTAGGTTTCTACGAACATTCGGGCGACTGGATGTACACTGCCGGAATCCCTGCCAAAAGCGGTGTAGGCGGTGGCGTAATGGCTGTACTTCCCGGTGTAATGGGCATTTCCGCTTTCGCTCCTCCTCTGGATGAAGCCGGAAACTCCGTCAAAGCACAAATGTCTATCAGGTTCATCATGAACAGGCTCGGCCTGGGTGTATTCAACGGTGACAATGTGACAATTACGGAATAGATATGAAAACAGCTCTATCAGAATTCATAGTGCGGAAAAAAGGAATATACGGCATACTCCATGTAATCATCTTGCTGCTTTCGCTGTTCTTGGTTATCAGTATATCCGTTGACACGTTCAAAGGTATCCCTTTCTACGAGCAATCGGTGTACATGGAAGTGCAGTTATGGATTTGCGCATTGTTTCTGGCTGATTTTGTATTGGAATGGATTTTGGCAACCAACTGGAAGCGCTATGTCGCCACACATTTCATCTTCCTTTTGGTTGCCATTCCCTATCAGAATATCATTGCCTACATGGGTTGGACATTTTCACCCGAGATTACTTATATGCTGCGTTTCATCCCGCTGGTGCGGGGCGGATATGCAATGGCTATCGTGGTGGGCTGGCTGACGTACAATCGTGCATCGGGCTTGTTCGTGTCCTATCTGACAATGCTATTGGCTACCGTCTACTTTTCAAGTCTTGCCTTTTATGTCATGGAGCATGGAACCAATCCTTTGGTAACAGGTTATGGCGATGCTTTGTGGTGGGCGTTCATGGATGTGACAACGGTGGGTTCCAATATCATAGCGGTCACTGCCACCGGGCGGGTGTTGTCCGTTCTGTTGGCGGCATTAGGGATGATGATGTTTCCCATTTTCACAGTATATGTAACAAGTCTGGTAGAGAGGCGTAATAAGGAAAAACAGGACTATTACAAAAACGAATGATTTTTTCACCTAAAACCTTAATTTATGGCAAATATTAAACAAACAGTAAAGCTGGGCGTATTTACCCTGGCAATCATGAATGTGACGGCAGTAGTATCCCTTCGCGGACTGCCCGCCGAAGCCGTATACGGAATGAGTTCGGCTTTCTACTACTTATTTGCAGCCATAGTCTTTCTCATCCCGACGTCACTTGTCGCCGCTGAGCTGGCTGCCATGTTTCAGGACAAGCAAGGCGGTGTGTTCCGCTGGGTGGGTGAAGCCTACGGAAAGAAACTCGGCTTCCTCGCTATCTGGGTGCAGTGGATTGAAAGCACAATCTGGTATCCCACTGTGTTGACATTCGGTGCCGTATCCATTGCTTTCATCGGTATGAACGATGTGCACGACATGTCGTTGGCAAACAACAAGTACTACACGCTGGCAGTGGTGCTCGTAATCTACTGGCTGGCAACTTTCATTTCAATGAAAGGCATGGGCTGGGTAGGAAAAGTGGCAAAGGTGGGTGGCATGGTCGGTACTATCATTCCGGCGGCCCTGCTTATTATTTTGGGCATTGTCTATCTCGCTACGGGCGGGCACTCCAACATGGACTTCCACAGCAGTTTCTTCCCTGACCTGACGAATTTTGACAATGTGGTGCTTGCCGCAAGTATCTTCCTCTTCTATGCCGGAATGGAAATGGGCGGTATCCATGTGAAGGATGTAAACAATCCCTCCAAGAACTATCCGAAAGCGGTATTCATCGGTGCGTTGATCACAGTCATAATCTTTGTACTGGGCACTTTTTCCCTCGGTGTCATTATTCCTGCAAAAGACATCAGCCTGACGCAGAGCCTGCTGGTGGGTTTCGACAATTATTTCCATTATATCCATGCTTCCTGGCTGTCACCTATCATAGCCGTTGCGTTGGCTTTCGGTGTGCTGGCAGGTGTATTGACATGGGTTGCCGGTCCGTCCAAAGGTATCTTTGCAGTGGGCAAGGCGGGTTATCTGCCTCCGTTCTTCCAGAAGACAAACAAGCTGGGAGTGCAAAAGAACATACTTTATGTTCAAGGTATAGCCGTAACCGTATTGAGCCTCTTGTTCGTGGTTATGCCTTCGGTGCAGAGTTTCTACCAGATTTTGTCACAGCTGACGGTTATTCTTTATCTCATCATGTACATGCTGATGTTCTCCGGAGCCATTGCCTTGCGCTACAAGATGAAGAAGCTGAACCGCCCGTTCCGCATCGGCAAAGGCGGCAACGGCCTGATGTGGTTCATCGGTGGTTTGGGATTCTGTGGTTCATTGCTTGCATTTGTGCTGAGCTTCATCCCTCCAAGCCAGATTTCCACCGGTAGCAATGCCGTATGGTTCTCCGTACTGATTATCGGTGCGCTTGTTGTGGTGATTGCCCCGTTCATTATCTACGCTGCCAAGAAGCCAAGTTGGATTGATCCGAACACAACCTTCGAGCCGTTCCACTGGGAAGAACAGCCCAATACGCAAGTTGCGGGTAAAACCGTCTCTAAAGAATAAAGAAGAGACTTGGCATACCATAACTACACACAAGTTCCCCCTTTCCACGCTTGGAAAGGGGGAACTTTCAAACAAACAAATAAGCACAGACAGTGATTCACATCCTCATCCGGCCCAAAACCAAAGAACGAATCGAGGGCGAGGAAAAACCCGGCCCTCTAAACTCCCCGGTGTTCCTTAAGGGCAATCAATAACAATACCCTGAGAATAAACTAAAAACATAGAATAACATTATTTCGTGATACAAGGTTGCTGCACAACTTTGCAGTGCAACAATTTCGTAACAATGCGGCTACTGTCAGTTGCCGCGGACACAGCGCACAGGAAGCCCAACCATACGACCTATACCGCCTTGTATCAGAGATACACTGGTAGTATTTCCATACAGAAGACTTCCTCCTATATCAATATTATTGTATGGCGAGGCGGACCAACATATAATTGCACTTCCAACGTAACTAAGTGTTTTGTCATTGAAACGTCCACCGGCTGCCGGATAGAATGCCACATTGCTTTCACCACTCACTGCCGCATTTCCGGTAGTTAAAAAACGGCGCCCAAACACAGGAAAAGTTGAGTGCATGAAACCTTGTGCGTCGGAAGAAACCACTTTATCATCATCTACCACATTAAACTCAGACGCTGTGGACGTGCTATATCCATTTGCAGTAGTCAAAAAGTTAGTCCATACATCCTGCTGAGGCATGTGATAGCCATAAGGACAAGGATCATAAATAGTTTTTGTTACAGATTTCGTTGCAAAGAAATTGCTGTTTGATTCGTCAAGAATGTCACTGCCCCACAACTTATTGGATACTTTCCAAGGAAGTGTATTCTTATGTGCTGCCCAAATCCAGTTAAAAGATCTACTTCCTCCACCGGGAGCAGATGCATCAGCACCATTACTCATCACATATACCAAAGGATTCTCTACTACATAGGTAAGTTGTTTACTAATAGCTGCTGCATCGGTTCCCTTACCACTTACCACTTGACTATTTGTTAAATATTTGGGGTTATTTGCCATAATCAACTGTTTCGTAACCAACACCCCGTCCGCATCATAAGAGGGAATAAGTTCTGCATCGTCCGTTTTTTTCATCTCACCCGCACCGGGGAACGGGTCTTTACGACCAAACTGGTAAATGAGACCATACGTCTTTATAACCTCTGCTTCCGTTTTAGAAGCCGGCATTGCGCTTGCAGCACCCAAATTACGGTCCATCATCTTGAAAGTCCGTTTAGTTATGTTTTCATAACCGCTAATACCGCTACGAGGGCGCGTCTCGTATGTCTGTTCCTTGATATTATCTCCACCAAACGCTGCCGTTGCCCAGATATGCCAGCTCCAAAGGATTTTGGAAGCGCCGTCTTTGGCGGCAACCACTGCATTGCCCTCAGGAGCACTGCCCAGCTTGAACACGATATAGCCGTTGCGGGAATAGCCCACGTAGTCCAGTGTGTGAACAGTCCCATTGTTATCGCGGGTTTCCCACACAAGGCCTGCCTTGACGGGAGAAATCTTATCACCCGCAGGTATTTCGGCTCCCGTATAAGAGATATCCTCCGCAGTCTGCGCACCATTGCCGCGGACTGTGGCCTTGAAGCGATACCATTTATTGGCATCGGTGGTTTTCACCACATAGCAATTGGCTGTCCGCGTTCCGGCGGCACTCAAATCCTTGCCCACCAGCACACGACCGTCGTCCAAGTTAGTGCCTCTAATGCTGGCATTCACCGTATATTTCGTATTGCGTGCCACATTGAAATCGGCAGGGTCATTATCTCCCAGATAAATGGCATAGGCTACATCGCGGGCCGTACCATTTTGAGGGGTATAACTCCCTTCTATCAGGATATACGTAGCCGTAGCAGGTGCATTGCCCTCGTAGCGGTCTTTCCAATCGGACAGGGAGGTGGTTCCCGCCTTGTTTTCAGGGATGTACCAAGTAATTGCGTTGGAGTTATCGCTCGTGTAGTCGGTAAGTTCATCCGAAGTAGTCGGAGCAGTCGATTCTACATAATAGAGATTCTTTGCTACATTCATCAGCTTGATGGCGCTCACTGTAAATAAATCAGGTCCATTCGGAAGAGTCAGGTTCAGGCTGACTTTGGCAACCGAACGGGTCAGTGAGACTGCAAGTGTGTTGGCCGTATTCGAGTCGAAGTTGTCGTTGCTGCCGCACATAGGCAGGTTGTCACCTGTTCCTTTGCCCGAAGTCACTTCGGCTGCCAGCTTCTTGAAGTCGGCCAGTGTGCTTCCGTATGCCACTCTCGAAGTCAGGTCGCCCACGTTTGCCAGCACATATACGGTGCACGCGCCCATTCCCGTAGCCAGAGAGATGTCGGTTGTAAGTGTTCCCGTTCCTAAGGATATGTGTCCGCTGTATTTCAGTGTATTAGTGGCGTTTTCAAACTGAAAGACGCAGATTTCGCTTACTGCATCCTCTTGGGCGTCGGTCAGGCTTGCGCGTGTTTGGGGATGTGCTCCGGCATCTGTTGCGGAATTCATCTGCGTCCCGGCATCTGTTGCAGAATGTGCCCCGGCATAATCCGGAGCTTTATCCGCTTCCTCGCCCAGCACCAAGTCCAGCGAGTTGTCACCGCGTGCACGAGTGACACCTCCGGTGTCATGCATGGGAGCCATGCCAAGCGCAAGTTTCACCGGCATGGTATCGACATTGGGAGTTATGTTCTGCTGAATCTCGTCTCCATCCGTACAGGAAAGAAAGCAAAGAGAAGCCGCTATACATAACCCGAAAATACTTGTTATCTTCATAATTATTATTTCATTTTTTCCATTTTACATGTTGCACATAGGTTATATGTTGTTGATATGTCCTATGCTTACATATTATATGCTTACATATTATATACTTACATGTCCTATGTATACATGTTTATATACTACATGTTTATATACTGCATGTTTATATACTGCATGTTTTTACACTGAATCCGGATCATCACTCCCCGGTAGTTTTCCATCACCGGTGGTAGCAGGTACATCCTTTGTTCCCGCCCAACTGCCGGAGTTCACATTCGTGCTCCCGCCGCCCGTTTCGCCCGGTAGAGTCTGCGAAGGAGCCCAGGGCAGACCGTTTATCGTACTCAGGCCATAGTTGCCGAACAGGACATCCAAATCGGGATTGAGAATCCACTGTCCCGTACTGACAGTGGGGTTGCCACCGCCTGTTTCGCCCGGCACAGTCACATTCTCCCAAGCCCCCACAGTCACCGTAATCGGAGCTGAAGCGCCTATATCGCCCTGACCGCCCATTACGCTCTCACCCCAAGGCACCACCATCAGCGTCAGTTGCATGGAGCTGCCTTTCATCTTCAGGGTGAACGTATATTGTGTGCCGGGAGCAAATGCGAGCGTCTCCGGCATGGCAGCCGTAAACTTTGCGTCAGCCATGTCATTGAACGACACATCCAGCTCGAAATCGAACTTACCTGCCATGCGGGGCAGCACCACCGCAGCAGCGGAAGTGTTCAGGTCCTTGTCCGGCGGAGAGAAGCTGCCGCCTGCTATGGTGAGGCCGTCGCTCTGCGCCACTCCCGCAAGGGGAAGTTCTGCATTCAGGGGCGCTGCAACGGGGGCGGCAGTCATATTGGTGAGCCCGGCGGACGCAACACGCACCTTCTTTATATTGCCCGCTTTGGGCGACAGCTCGAACACCAGCCTTGTGCAACGGCGAACCAAGTCGTTGAGCGGGACGGAAGGGTTGGATTCATCCACCGTTCTACCCGCGGTCAGCGAAGTGGCATAGTCCATGCCATGCCCCACAGATACGGTGTACGGCGGTGCAGTGGTGCTGCCACCACCGCCGGGAATACCGCTGCCACCGCCCCCGGAAGCAGTAGCCGTTTCCGGGGTAAGGGCATAGAAATCATAGGAACCGGCACGCAGCAGCAAAGAATGCACAGGCGTCAGGCTGCCATTGCCCGAAGAGGCTCTGTATGTGCCTTCGCCCATGTATTCATCCGCCTGCAAATCGGGAGATTGTCCTACACGCCGGAAAGCGAGGATACGCAACGTTGTGTTGTCCGACAAAGGCGAAGAAGCACGCGTGGTGACCTCCATGCCGATGCCCGATGCAGAGAAATGCACTGCAAAACGTTCACGCTCCCTCAACAAAAGACCACTTTCCGTACACGAACAAAACAACAAGACTGCCGGCAAGTATTTTATCATCCCTGAATAGTTCATAAAATCAATGGCGTATAAACATTAAATTTCAACTTCAGGAGTATTAGTGACCGGTACCCAGTCTACAACGGATACGGTAGGAGTAATTGCCGAAGACGAGAACTTCAAAGTGATTTCATACGCATTTCCCGGCAGAAAACCTCCGGTAGGAATGGCTACTGTCGGTTTTTGAAGTCCACCCGTTTCCGTATTAATTTGTAGTTCTACCGCGCTTGTGCCGTTAGCTTGTGGGGCAAACATGGCATAGCCTGCCATAGCAGCGTCAGCAGCCGTTGCACCTACGCCCAAAGTCAACGGATAGCTAATAGCAGTTGTAGGGGTAGTCGGATCAGCCTTGACCAAATCCAAGTCAGCAGTACCTGTAAAAGTCGGAGTGACTGCCACACCGGCGTTCGCTGTCTTCTCAGGCAATGTTATCGTACAGTTCTGTTTTTTCCCGGTTATCGTGATAGCGGTCACTCTTCCCCATAATGCTTGTGTAGCAGCATCAGGAGCATAAACCTTTATGCTGAACTGGGTAAGCAAGTGATTGAAAGCAATAGACGGTATCTTTGTACCTTTACTTCCCTCGTACAGAACAGTAGCCATCATATCCGTCTTGCCGTCAATGTCACCAAAATTCACTTCCCTTGAAGCTTGCGTATAACTAACTCCGGCACTTCTTGGATACCAGCCTATCAGCTTGGTTTTCTTTCCGCTTGCCAAATAATATTGGACAGGACTACTAAACGACAGCGTTTTATTGGCATGCGCTACGGTACCTACCAAAGCAGTCCCCCCGTAGTCCCCATAGCCAGCATCTCCCTCATCGGCACGCACAAACGCCACATCCAAATCCTCAGCGAAATTAGAATTGATCATCCCTTCCACTACTGCCCTCGTAGACGGAGACACAGCAGAGGTGATACCCGCACTGACACGTATTTCAACATTATCATCCGAAGACAACCCGATTACATCACTCTGTGTACAACTGCTTGCCATAGCTGCTACGGCAACAAGCATAAACATAATTTTCTTCATACTAAACTTACTTCTTTTTCTAAATTAATATTAAATAAATGCTACTAAAAATATTTCTATGATTCATTCTGTCCATTTATCCGGAATAAACCGTCGGTTTATTGGTAATAAACCACAAGTTTATTAGGATTAAACTGCCAGTTTATTAGGAATAAATTACAGGTTTATTGAGGGTAAACTGAAATAAACTCATAACATCCTGATTGATAAAAGAATATAAAAGGATTACCATCTAATTATTTTATGATTATTATCTCTCTGTTTCCTTCCTTCCAACCCTGCACAACAGCCGTAAGGTTCATATCGAGCAGGTTCACGCTTACATCTATCTCTATCGTCTTGTCGATAGGGATTTCACCCCCGTAGGAATCGATGATTTCGGAGACAGGCTTGTTCATGTTCACCGTCGTGCTGTACACCTCACCGGAGGAGTTATGCACAGCAAGATTCAGGCGGGAGTCGTAGGCCGTTTCATTTCCGTTCCCCTCCTCCTTTTGGGGATCGAGAAGGCCGAGCAGGCGAATATCGGCGGAAGCGGTGTAGGAAGGAGAACCCGTATTCCGGGTCTGCACCAGCGTGGCGGTATATTGCGCCACTGTTTCGGGAGCCGTCCTGATGCTCTGCTCCGGAGGATCGCCCGAAAGCAGGAAGAGCGAGGGATAGACGCCGTTCAGCGTGCCGTTCAGCACCGTTGCGCCCTCCACACCCGTCACCCGGAAGCGGAGGACAACCTGTTTCACAAGGCGGAGGGGAACGGGCGTGTAGCGGACATCACCGCGTGAGGTGACCTCCACCTCCTCCACGCTCCAACTGTACACGTTGCCCGGCTGCGCCTCGGAGGAGAGGCGGACTTCCGCAAGAAGCCTGTTGTCCAGCCCCGTAAAGGTGACGCCTTGGGCATCGGTGTTGTAGGCAAGGCAACTGTAACGGCCCTCAGGAAGGACAACCGAGAAGGAATCGACGGATGCCTCCGCAACGGCACCTTCCACCGGAGCCGGCTTGTTGTCCGCACCATAGAAGCGGTAGCCGGCAGCGGAGGGACGGTTCAGCCCGGCCCAGACGGGGGCTATCTCCACCCGGCCGCTGGCAGCGCGATGGTCCAGCTCCCTTTCGGTGCAGCCCGCAAAGGCGGCCGCAGAAACAAGCAGCAGGACAAGACATGACATTCTCATTTTCCACCTCCTTTCGCACTGCGCCCGAAACGGTAGCCGATGCTGATGTCCACACCCGTCAGGCCGAAACGGTTCTTGCGGAAGTTACGGTTGAAATAATGATAGGGAAGCTCCACGTCGTATGTGTTGACATCCGAACTGCGGAAGCCGCCGCGAAGCCCCAGATCAATACCCCAGCGGCCACTCAGGCGGAAGTGGCAGCCGGCGGAAACGCCACCTTCAAGATAGGTGCCCGTACAGTTGCCCGTACCGGAGGAAAGGCGGCTGTCGGAGGTGCTGCGGTTGTCGAAATCGCCGGACTGGCCGTAGACGCCCACGTAGAAAAGGTGGTAGACGCCGCCCGAACGCAGCCAGAAACGCGGCTCAAGGCGGTAAGCGGATATGCCCCAATAGGACCGGCCGTTGCCGTAGGACCAGTCGGCATACGCGGCGGAAGCAACGGCAGACCAGCGCCCGGCAAAGAAGAACTCGGCGGAAAGGTTGGGAGTGAAAGAGGTATGGGAGAAACCGGGGGTCATGCCCGAAAGGGCGTAAAGGTTGGTCTTGATGGAGAACAGGGGAACGGCAAGGTTGCGCCGCTGCTCCGCCCGACGGAGTTGTTCGGCACGTTCTTCCGCCAGACGCAGCTGCTCGGCACGCAGACGCTCCTGTTCGGCTTCGGCGGCGCGCTGCTCTGCCAGGCGGAGTTGTTCGGCATGTTCTTCCGCCAGACGCAGCTGCTCGGCGCGTTGCCGACTTTCGGCTGCCAGGCGACGGAGTTCGGCAAGGCGTTCCTGCTCGGCGACGGCCACTGCACGCTCATGCGCAAGGATCTCCTGCAACTCGGAAGCGCTAAGTTTGCGCCGGTAGCGCTCCTCGATGATGCGGTGGAGGTCGTATTCCACCAGTATCTCAACCCGGCGGAGCAAGGGGAAGAGCTCGGAAAGCATGAAGTTATAGGGAACTCCGCCATGCAAAGCCATCAGCTTCCTTTCGCGGCCGTCGAAGATACCGGTATTGTCGATGATTTCCAGCACTTCCCGGCGGCTGGGAAGCGATGCGCAGGAATCGGCAAGGGAACGGAGCCTCTCCCAGTCCTCGCCAACGTAGGATGTCCTCACAGGGTAGCGCCTCGAAAGGCCGAATACCGAATCAAGGTAGTTCCTGAAACCGTTGGCGCGACGGCGGGCAAGACGTTCGTTGTGGGCGTAGCTGCCCTCTATGGAGCAGTAGCCCGTCAGGGTGATCTCACGCACATAAATCAGACTGTCGGAAAGTGAGGTACGGATGAAGCGGGCAAGGCGGGCAAGTTCGGAGGAGTTGTTGCCGTAGGTACTCTCCACACGCCAGCCGCCCTGAGGATAGGACAGGTAGCAGTTCAGGCGTGTGGAGCCCTCGTTGATCACGCGGAGGTAGGTAGAATCACGATACAGCGTATCGGGGCCCGGCAGAGTGCCGGGCAAGGCCGCCACGCCATGAAGATAGCCCGGAAAGGCAAGGATCGCAGGCAGTAGCAGCAGAGCTTTTATTCCCATATGGTTTGATTGTTTAAAAGATTCACATTCAAAGCCCCGACGGACGGGGCAGACGAACACGCAGTGACAGCACCGGAGCCACGCTCACCGTCCCTGCCGCAGGAGTAAACCAGAGCGGCGAACAGCATTGCATACAACTCGCATGCAAGGAAAATGGCAAACAACTGAAGGGTTCTCTTATACTTCATAAATGCGGGGGTTGGGGTTATCTGTCACAGGGACGACAGGCTGACACCGTCAAGCAGCGTGCGGAGCATATGGTTAATGACACCGAGCCTCGAAGCGCCCGAAACGTAGCCGAAACGCCGGTGGATATGCTCCTCCGAAGCGTCCGGGGAAACCGGAAAGACACCCTCGCCGATAGCAAGCAGCAGGTCGTAGAGAGAGAGCGAGGAGAAGCTCCTGCACAATTCATAGGAACCCGGAGAAGAGGGATTGCCGCCCGGAAGAAGGCGGATCAGGCCGCAATCTTCCAAATCACGCAACATCCGCACCGGAACAGAAGGGGAGGCATCCGGGCTGGAATGCGGGACACAGTAGGCAACCGCCCGGAGGGCGGCGATGGCAGCTTGCGTTTTGTCTGTCAACATTGTAGGTTATTATATTAAGGAAAATTCCATTACTTCATAAGTAACGGAAGTAAACACGCGGGAAGAAAGACGGGAAGAGGAAAGCACAAGGCGGTACAGTAACTTATGTGTATATAATATGCCATTATATGCACGATATTCTCTCATCTTTCACTCAGGGAAAGGTGAAGGAAAGCTATGTCCCAAAAGCTCCATAATGAAGGAAAAAAAAGCTGAGTTCCGGCTTATCACACAAAATACATAGCAAAAGTGGAGAAAAAAGGAGATTTTATTTGGTTTTTCAAGTATTACGTATATATTTGCAGCGAAATATCAATCCGTTACTTATGAAGTAACGTCCGCATAGAGTACTGAATTACAGAAAGATAGCATTTACATAACCGGAGAACTACTTCCCGAAGATATAATCTATTATTACCTTATTCGCTCTTTTGATTTCATCATCCTCAAAACGTTTCAGGTAGCCCTCCGTAGTGGAAACGGACGCATGGCCCAATGCTTCCGAGATCACTGCAACAGGAATCCCGCGTGACTTGGCAATAGTGGCCCACGTGTGACGCGCAGTATAGGAAGAAACCTTATTGCCCAGCCTGCAGAGCCGCGAAAGCTGCCCCAGACGCAAATTGAGCAGGCGCAGGGCATGCTGGTAGTCCAGATATGCAGCCTTGCCCAAAAGCCGACCGTCGAGAATGTCAAGCAGGTAGGGAGAGGAAGGGTCCTTGCTCGCATAAAGCCGGAGAAGTTTCATGGCGGCCGGATCGACAGCGATAAGAAGGGGCGCGCCTGTCTTATGGCGGCGGACGGTCAGGTAGCCGTCCTGCAAATCAACCTTGCGAAGGTTGGCAAGGTCGACGAAGGGCATGCCATGAAAACGGAGCATAAGCTCCAGACAGGCGCGCGCCCAGTTGAGGTCGCGGGAGGAACAGCGGGAAGCGGAAACGGGTTCCGTAGCTTCTGCTGCGTCGGTACTCTCAGTTGCAGCCGCAGCCTGATCCTGATCATCATCCGCAGCCGTTGATGTAACTGCAGTCCGATCCGCAGCCGTTGATGTAACCGCAGCTCTAACTTCATCCGCAGTTTCAGCCGCGCCTTTCACCAGCACCAGGCGGATCTCCTCTTTCTTAAAACAACGGCATTTCCTGCCATCGACATAGCCCGTATCCTGGCATTCCGGGCAGGCGTAGTGCATCTCCATGTAATCCGCCGGAAATCCAAAAGCGGATAACAGCACTTCTTTCTGCTCTCTCAGGTCTTCGATATGCTGTTTTAACTCTTCTTTTGCGTTTGTATCCCCATCTAACAGCTTTCTGGCGCAGCGAACCGCCTGGGAGCTGATCTCATCCTCGATCTGCCTGATCTGCGGCACCTTCTGGTAGACTTCCTCTCTTCTCTGATCCTGTTCGTACTTATCCTGAAACTGCCGCTGATTGTAAATACGCATGATGGCGTTATACTGGGAATTATTCAGTGACATCTTTTCTCATCCTCTCTCACTTATGACAGCTGGTATCTCTTTATGCCGCCGCATATACAGGC
>ERZ791645.1494-NODE-1494-length-14703-cov-6.763722_pt1 | contig 14703 bp, 7 predicted proteins | sample MGYA00509939_ERZ791645 | MGnify/ENA primary metagenome ERZ791645 (study PRJEB30046, sample SAMN00715249) | human gut metagenome | study: EMG produced TPA metagenomics assembly of the A metagenome-wide association study of gut microbiota in type 2... | reverse complement strand
TGAACCAGTTTAAAGATATTATTTTGGGCAACCACCCGGCGAAATACAAAAGAGTCGCGGACTCTCAGAAATGTTTGCGCGTAAGCGGAAAGCACAATGACTTGGAGGAGGTAGGACACGATACTTACCATCATACCATGTTCGAAATGCTCGGTAACTGGTCGTTCGGCGATTACTTCAAGAAAGAAGCCATCAGTTGGGCATGGGAATATCTGGTAGATGTCTTGAAACTGAATCCGGAACATCTCTACGCAACCGTATTCGAAGGAAGTCCCGAAGAAGGATTGAGCCGTGACGACGAAGCCGCTTCCTATTGGGAACAATTCCTGCCGAAAGATCATATCATCAACGGCAACAAGCACGATAATTTCTGGGAAATGGGTGATACAGGACCTTGCGGACCTTGTTCCGAAATTCATATCGACCTTCGTCCGGCAGAAGAACGCGCCAAGATTTCCGGTCGCGATCTCGTGAACCATGATCATCCGCAGGTGATTGAAATCTGGAATCTTGTATTCATGCAGTACAACCGCAAGGCAGACAGCAGTCTTGAGCCGCTTCCCGCAAAAGTGATCGACACCGGTATGGGATTCGAACGTCTTTGTATGGCACTTCAAGGCAAAACGTCCAATTATGATACGGACGTATTCCAGCCAATGCTGAAAGCGATTGCAGCCATGTCGGACACAGAATACGGAAAAGACAAGCAGCAAGATATTGCCATGCGTGTGATTGCCGACCACATCCGTACCATTGCGTTCTCTATCACGGACGGTCAGTTGCCTTCCAACGCTAAAGCAGGTTATGTGATCCGTCGTATCCTCCGCCGTGCCGTCCGTTATGGCTATACATTCCTCGGACAGAAGCAAGCATTCATGTACAAGTTGCTTCCTGTGCTGATTGAGAATATGGGTGAGGCTTATCCGGAACTGATTGCACAAAAGACATTGATTGAAAAGGTAATCAAAGAAGAAGAAGAATCATTCCTCCGCACATTGGAGACAGGTATCCGTCTGTTGGATAAGACAATGGAAGATACCAAAACTGCCGGAAAAACAGAAATCAGCGGTAAAGACGCCTTTACCTTATATGATACTTTCGGGTTCCCGCTCGACTTGACAGAACTGATTCTCCGTGAAAACGGTATGACCGTCAACATCGAAGAGTTCAACGAAGAGATGCAGCAGCAGAAGCAACGTGCCCGTAACGCTGCCGCTATCGAAACCGGTGACTGGATCACGCTGAAAGAAGGGACGACCGAATTCGTCGGTTACGACTATACGGAATACGAAGCTTCAATTCTTCGCTATCGCCAGATCAAGCAGAAAAACCAGACCTTGTATCAGATTGTACTAGACTATACTCCGTTCTATGCGGAAAGCGGTGGTCAGGTAGGTGATACCGGTGTGTTGGTAAGCGAGTTCGAAACGATTGAAGTGATCGACACCAAGAAAGAAAACAACCTTCCGATACATATTACCAAAAAGTTACCCGAACATCCGGAAGCTCCGATGATGGCTTGTGTAGACACCGACAAACGTGCTGCCTGCGCAGCCAATCACTCAGCCACTCACTTGCTGGACGCTGCTCTCCGTGAAGTTTTGGGTGAACACGTAGAACAGAAAGGTTCGTTGGTTACACCGGATTCCTTACGTTTCGACTTCTCTCACTTCCAGAAAGTGACCGATGAAGAAATCCGCAAGGTAGAGCACATTGTCAACGCCAAGATACGTGCCAACATTCCTTTGAAGGAGTACCGCAATATTCCTATCGAAGAAGCGAAAGAGCTGGGTGCTATCGCTCTCTTCGGCGAGAAGTACGGTGACAGAGTGCGTGTGATACAGTTCGGATCTTCCATCGAATTCTGTGGAGGTACACACGTAGCTGCTACAGGAAACATCGGTATGGTGAAAATCATCTCCGAAAGTTCCGTTGCTGCCGGTGTCCGCCGTATCGAGGCTTACACAGGAGCACGGGTAGAAGAAATGCTGGACACTATTCAAGACACCCTCAATGACTTGAAAGCTCTCTTCAACAATACTCCGGATCTGGGTATCGCTATCCGTAAATACATTGACGAAAACGCAGGCTTGAAGAAGCAAGTGGAAGACTTCATGAAAGAAAAAGAAGCAGCCTTGAAAGAAAAACTATTGAAGAATATACAGGAAGTAAACGGTGTCAAGGTTATTAAGCTTTGCGCTCCACTGCCTGCAGAAGTGGTGAAGAACATTGCTTTCCAACTTCGCGGTGAAATTACGGAAAACTTGTTCTTCGTAGCCGGAAGCACGGACAATGGCAAACCGATGTTGACAGTCATGTTGAGCGACAACCTCGTAGCAACCGGTCTGAAGGCAGGCAACTTGGTAAAAGAGGCTGCCAAACTGATTCAAGGTGGCGGCGGTGGTCAACCGCACTTTGCTACCGCCGGAGGTAAGAATGCCGACGGACTACCGGCAGCAGTTGAAAAAGTGATAGAGCTGGCAGGAATCTAAAAGTAAACAGATAAAAGGATAGCGTGTCTTAAGGTAGGAATTACTTTAAGACACGCTTTTTTATATATAAATTCAAGCCCCTTATTCCAGTTGTTACGGTTTTTTCCTATCTTTGCCAACAGATTAGTTATTCTCTTATCCTTCAAATAAATAAAATAAGTAATCACTAATACCTAAAGAGCAATGAGAACGCCTATTTATCTATGCTTGCTGTTAACCTGCATGCTGGTTTCCTGTACCCCTACGCAAGAAAAACACGAAACAGATTACACATTGTACGTAAATCCGTTCATCGGAACCGACTTCACCGGAAACACGTATCCCGGTGCTCAAGCTCCTTTCGGCATGGTGCAGCTCAGCCCTGACAACGGACTTCCCGGTTGGGACCGCATCTCCGGTTATTTCTATCCGGACAGTACCATTGCCGGATTCAGCCATACCCACCTTTCCGGTACAGGAGCAGGAGATCTGTACGACATCTCTTTTATGCCTGTCACCCTTCCTTATAAAGAAGCGGAAGCGCCTCTAGGCATTCATTCCAAATTCTCTCATGAAGATGAAAGCGCTTGCGCAGGTTATTATCAAGTACGATTGAAAGACTACAATATCAACGTCGAACTGACTGCAACCGAACGTTGCGGTATCCAACGTTACACCTTTCCCGAAGCCCAATCCGCCATCTTCCTAAATTTGAAAAAGGCCATGAACTGGGACTTCACTAATGATTCTTATATCGAAAAGATAGACTCTGTTACCATTCAAGGCTACCGCTTCTCCGATGGTTGGGCACGCGACCAGCACATCTATTTCCGCACCCGTTTCTCCAGACCTTTCGAGAAAATGGAACTGGACACTACGGCTATTATCAAAGACAACAAACGTATCGGTACAGCCGTCATCGCCCGCTTCGACTTCAATACCAAAGAAGGTGAGCAAATTCTCGTCAATACTGCCATTTCCGGCACAAGCATGGACGGTGCAGCCAAAAACCTGCAAGCGGAAGTCCCCGAAAACGACTTCGACAAATACCTGGCTGAAACAAAAGCGAATTGGAACCGCCAACTTGGTAAAATCGAAGTGAAAGGCGATAACGAAGACGACAAAGTAAACTTCTACACCGCTCTCTATCATTCGATGATTGCCCCGACTATCTACAATGATGTGGACGGCACTTACTACGGCCCTGATAAGAAAGTGCACCAGGCAGACGGCTGGGTGAACTACAGCACTTTCTCCCTGTGGGATACCTATCGTGCAGCCCATCCTCTCTTCACTTACACAGAGCCGGAGCGTGTCAACGACATGATAAAATCCTTCATTGCCTTCTACGAGCAAAATGACCGGTTGCCGGTATGGAACTTCTACGGAAGTGAAACAGATATGATGATCGGCTATCATGCCGTTCCTGTCATCGCAGACGCCTATCTGAAAGGTATCGGTGATTTTGATGCGGAGAAAGCATTGAACGCTTGTGTTGCAACCGCTAATCTGGACAGTTATCGCGGTATCGGGCTTTACAAAGAATTAGGATATATTCCCTACAACGTGACAGACCATTACAACGCTGAGAACTGGTCATTATCTAAAACCTTGGAATATGCCTTCGACGATTACTGCATTGCCGAAATGGCTAAGAAGATGGGCAAACAAGACATTGCGGACACATTCTACAAACGTTCCCGGAACTATAGAAATCTTTATAACCCGGAAACCTCTTTCATGCAGCCGCGTGATGACAAGGGGCACTTTATCAAAGGTTTCAAAGCCGACGACTATACTCCACACATCTGCGAAAGCAACGGATGGCAGTATTTCTGGTCGGTACAGCACGATATTGACGGATTGATAGACCTTGCAGGCGGCAAAAACAGATTTGCCGAGAAACTGGACAGTATGTTCACCTATCATCCGGCAGCAGACGCCGAACTTCCACTGTTCAGTACGGGAATGATCGGTCAATACGCACATGGAAACGAACCGAGCCATCATGTCATCTACCTTTTCAACTCAATAGGCTTCAACGAACGGACTCAATATTACGTAGCAAAAGTAATGAACGAACTTTATAAGAACGAGCCTGCCGGTCTTTGCGGCAACGAAGATTGCGGGCAAATGTCGGCATGGTACGTATTCAGCGCAATGGGCTTCTATCCGGTAAATCCGGTCAGCGGCAAGTACGAAATAGGAACCCCGCTCTTCCCGGAAATGCAGTTGCATCTGGCAAACAGTAAAACATTTACCGTGCTGGCTCCTAATGTAAACAAGAAGAATATCTATATACAGTCAACCAAAGTAAACGGACACCCCTACGACAAAACGTATATCACCCATGAACAAATCATGAGTGGAGCCACCGTAGAATTCGAGATGGGCAGTACCCCAAAAACAATCGGAGTCATATTCGAAGAAAAACGACCTTAAGTATATCTGAACTAATATCTATTGAGAGAATGAATGAAAACTTCGATGTAACCTACAAAGCATTATTCCGCAAGTACTACCCCAGCCTCATCTTCTACGCCACCCGCCTGGTAGGGGAAGAGGAGGCGGAAGACGTGGTACAGGATGTCTTTGTGGAGCTATGGAGACGGAAAGACAGCATAGAGATAGGCGACCAGATACAGGCTTTTCTCTACCGTGCCGTCTATACCCGTGCCCTCAACGTATTGAAACATCGCAATGTGGAAGACGGCTACTGTGCTGCTATGGAAGAAATCAACCAGAAACGTGCAGAATTCTATCAGCCGGACAACAATGAAGTAATCCGGCGAATTGAAGACAGAGAACTCCGTAAAGAGATCTACAACGCCATTAATGAATTGCCGGACAAGTGCAAGGAAGTTTTCAAGCTAAGCTATCTGCACGAAATGAAAAACAAAGAGATAGCCGATGTTCTCGGCATTTCACTCCGCACGGTAGAGGCTCATATGTACAAGGCCTTGAAGTACTTGCGCAGCCGCCTCGATCCGCTTTGGATAATTCTTTTCTTATTTTTATGGAGAGATTGGTAAGTGTTTTTATGTTTTGAATTGTATTATTAATATGAAGGAAAAGAAAATGAGTAATCTGAGTGAAGATATAATCAATAGATATCTGACAGGACAATGTTCCGAAGAAGAGCTTATCAAAGTGAATGCTTGGATGAAGGAATCGGAAGAGAATGCCCGTCAGTTATTTCGTATGGAAGAAATTTATCATTTAGGTAAATTCGACCAATATGCCGACGGACAACGGATGCTTCGTGCAGAAAAACGACTTTATAAGAAACTGGACGAGGAGAAAGGAAAACAGAATAAAATACTGCGTATGCATCGTTGGATGAAATATGCAGCAGTCATTGCTATCATATTTTCCATCAGCGGTGGAATCGGATATTGGTTTTATCACAATGGAACCGACCAGCAAATGATGGTTGCAGTTGCCAATGAAGGTATTGTGAAGGAAGTCGTTCTGCCGGACGGAACCAAAGTCTGGTTAAACAACTCGGCTACCTTAAAGTACCCGCGCGAGTTTTCCGAAAAAGAACGTAATGTACATTTGGAAGGAGAAGCTTACTTCGAAGTTACCAAAAATCGTCATAAGCCATTCACCGTACAAAGTGACGCCATGCGTGTACGCGTATTGGGTACAACATTCAACTTCAAATGCGACAAGCGTTGCCGGGTAGCCGAAGCAACATTGATTGAAGGCGAAATAGAAGTGAAAGGGAACAAGGAAGAGGGACAAATCATCCTTGCCCCCGGACAGCGTGCGGAACTGAACAAAAGCAATGGCCGACTGACTGTAAAACAAGTAGACGCCAAGTTGGATGCAGTATGGCATGACAACCTGATTCCATTCCAAAAAGCCGATATATTCACAATAACCAGAACATTGGAGCGTTTCTATGATGTGAAGATTATTCTGTCTCCCGATATGAAACCGGACAAAACTTACTCCGGTGTACTGAAACGGAAGTCCGACATCGAATCCGTACTGAAATCATTGCAGAACTCCATACCTATTGATTATAAGATTGTCGGAAACAATATCTTTATTTCTCCTAAATAAGAAATATAAGGTGTGAAACTAAAAAGCTATTAATACCATGAAATTAAAAACATTCCTTCTAGTAGGATGTTTAGGAGGTTTATTTACACTTAGCTCCTGCACAGCCCCCACTAACGTAAAAGACTATAGTGCATACGTCAACCCTTTCATCGGTACCGGTGGACATGGACATACTTTTCCCGGCGCAGTAGTTCCCCACGGCATGATTCAGCCTAGTCCGGACACCCGGATTGACGGTTGGGACGCCTGTTCCGGTTATTATTATGCCGACTCTACAATCAATGGTTTCTCCCACACACACGTCAGCGGCACAGGGTGCTGTGATTATGGGGACGTACTGTTCATGCCAACTGTAGGCAAACAACAATACCTGACTACCGATCCTCAAAGTCAAGTACTAGCCTATGCCTCTTCTTTTTCTCACGAAAATGAGGTAGCCGAACCGGGATATTATGCTGTTTTTCTAGATACTTATCAGGTAAAAGCTGAAATATCAGCCACTAAACGTGGCGCTATCCACCGTTATACTTTCCCCGAAAGTTCGGAATCCGGCTTAATCATCGATTTAGATTACAGCCTGCAACGACAGACAAACTCGGAGATGGAAATAGAAGTAATCAGTGACACGGAAATATGCGGACATAAGAAAACGACCTATTGGGCTTTCGACCAATATATTAATTTCTATGCCAAATTCTCCCAACCGTTCTCTTACACATTGATAACAGACTCTATCACCATGGACGACGGCAAACGTCTTCCTGTCTGCAAAGCCCTGTTGCATTTCAATACAAAGAAGAATGAACAAATACTTGCGAAAGTAGGCGTCTCTGCCGTCGACATAGCAGGTGCACGCAAGAATGTCGAATCAGAGATTCCCGGATGGGATTTTGATAAAGTACGCAAAGACGCACGACAGGCATGGAATCAATATCTGTCGAAAATTGATATTACAACTTCCGACAAGGAAGACAAGACCATCTTCTACTCCGCTCTCTATCACACAGGAATCAGCCCGAATCTGTTCAGCGATGCAGACGGACGTTATTTAGGTATGGATCTCGAAGTACATCAGGGAGATACCGCCAATCCCGTATATACAATATTTTCCTTATGGGACACCTTCCGTGCATTGCACCCGTTAATGACGATTATCGACCCCGATCTGAATAACCAGTTTATCAATTCACTGATAAAGAAGCACCAGGAAGGCGGAATATACCCGATGTGGGATTTGGCTTCCAACTATACAGGCACCATGATTGGCTATCATGCTGTTCCCGTCATAGTGGACGCTTACATGAAAGGATACCGTAACTTCGATGCAAAAGAAGCCTATAAAGCCTGTCTGCGTGCAGCCGAATATGATACCACCGGTATCAAATGCCCGGACTTGGTACTGCCTCATCTCATGCCGAAAGCGAAATATTATAAAAATGCGATTGGGTATATTCCCTGCGACCGCGAAAACGAATCCGTAGCCAAAGCCTTGGAGTATGCGTATGACGACTGGTGTATCTCTATCTTCGCAGAAGCAATGAACGATTTTGAATCCAAAGCCAAATACGAACGTTTTGCCAAAGCATACGAATTCTATTTCGACAAATCAACTCGTTTCATGCGCGGACTTGATTCGAAAGGTGAATGGCGCACACCATTCAATCCGCGTGCATCAACCCATCGCAACGATGATTATTGTGAAGGAACAGCCTGGCAATGGACTTGGTTTGTACCTCACGATATAGATGGACTGGTCAATCTGATGGGTGGAGAAGACGCATTCGTTCAGAAACTCGATTCGTTATTCACGGCCGATTCATCACTCGAAGGCGAAACAACATCGTCAGACATTAGCGGACTTATCGGTCAATATGCACATGGCAACGAACCCAGCCATCATGTGATTCATTTATACAATTACGTGAACCGCCCATGGAGAACTCAAGAATTGGTGGATAGTGTTTATCGTAGTCAGTATGCCAACAGTGTAAATGGATTATCCGGTAATGAGGATTGTGGTCAGATGTCTGCCTGGTACGTTCTCAACTCCATGGGATTCTATCAGGTATGTCCCGGAAAACCGGTATATTCTATCGGACGTCCGGCTTTCGACAAAGCAGTGATCAATCTGCCCGAAGATAAGACATTCAGTATAATAGTTAAAAACAACTCCAAAGAGAATAAATACATTGAAAGCATATCACTGAACGGCAAATCTTTGGACACTCCATTCTTCAATCATCAGGATATGGCAAATGGTGGAACAATGGAAATCAGTATGACCGACAAACCTAATTACAAAACACATATACCATGAAAAGAATATTATTAATTGCTTGTGTGCTTGGTTGTACACTCTTTGCCAAAGCGAAAGACTGGACACAGTATGTCAATACGCTAATGGGTTCGCAGTCCTCCTTTGAGTTATCAACAGGTAACACTTATCCCGCCATCGCCCGTCCTTGGGGAATGAACTTCTGGACTCCCCAAACAGGAAAAATGGGAGACGGATGGCAATACACCTATACTGCCAATAAGATTCGCGGTTTCAAACAAACGCACCAGCCCAGCCCGTGGATTAATGACTACGGGCAATTCTCCATCATGCCGATAGTCGGAAAACCCGTGTTTGATGAAGAAAAACGCGCCAGTTGGTTTGCTCACAAAGGAGAAACAGCTACTCCTTATTATTATAAGGTATACCTTGCCGAACATGATATAGTGGCGGAAATGACGCCGACGGAACGTGCCGTTCTTTTCCGTTTTACTTTCCCGGAAAACGATCATTCATATATTGTGGTAGACGCTTTCGACAAAGGTTCGTATATCAAGGTGATTCCCGAAGAAAACAAGATCATCGGCTATACTACCCGCAATAGCGGAGGAGTTCCCGAGAACTTCAAGAATTACTTTATCATCGAGTTCGACAAGCCCTTTACTTATAAAGCAACGGTAGCCAACGGCAATCTGCACGAAAACGTTACAGAACAAACGACTGATCATGCCGGAGTCATCATCGGATTCCGGACACATAAAGGTGAGCAGGTACACGCCCGCATCGCCTCTTCCTTTATCAGCTTCGAGCAGGCTGCCACCAATATGAAAGAGTTGGGCAAAGACAATATTGAGCAGCTAGCCAAGCAAGGAAAAGAAGCTTGGAATCAGGTTTTGGGCAAGATAGAAGTGGAAGGTGGAAATCTTGACCAATATCGTACATTCTACTCATGTCTGTACCGCTCCTTACTCTTTCCGCGTAAATTCTACGAACTGGACGCAGCAGGAAAGCCCATTCACTACAGCCCGTACAACGGACAAGTATTGTCGGGTTATATGTATACCGACACAGGTTTTTGGGATACATTCCGTTGCCTGTTCCCATTATTGAACCTGATGTATCCTTCCATCAACAAGGAAATGCAGGAAGGACTTATCAATACGTACAAAGAAAGCGGATTCTTCCCCGAATGGGCAAGTCCCGGACACAGAGGGTGTATGGTGGGAAATAACTCTGCCTCTGTCTTGGTAGATGCCTATATGAAAGGCGTCAAAGTAGACGATATCAAGACCTTGTATGAGGGTTTGCTTCACGGGACAGAGAATGTTCATCCTCAGGTTTCTTCAACAGGACGCCTAGGACACGAATACTACAACAAACTGGGTTATGTCCCCAACAATATCGGTATAGGACAGAATGTTGCACGCACGCTGGAATATGCGTACAACGACTGGACCATCTACACGCTAGGCAAGAAACTGGGCAAACCGGCAAGCGAAATCGACATCTTCAAACAACGTGCACTGAACTACAAGAACGTCTACCACCCGGAACGCAAACTGATGGTAGGCAAAGACGACAAAGGTGTGTTCAACCCCAAATTTGATGCAGTAGACTGGAGCGGCGAGTTCTGCGAAGGCAACAGCTGGCACTGGAGTTTCTGCGTATTCCATGATCCGCAAGGGCTGATAGACCTGATGGGAGGCAAGAAAGAGTTCAACAACATGATGGATTCCGTCTTTGTCATTCCGGGCAAACAGGGTATGGAAAGCCGTGGCATGATCCACGAAATGCGTGAAATGCAGGTAATGAACATGGGACAGTACGCTCACGGCAACCAGCCTATCCAGCACATGGTTTATCTTTACAACTATTCGGGAGAACCTTGGAAGGCCCAGCACTGGGTTCGTGAAATCATGGACAAGCTCTACACGGCAGGCCCCGACGGATATTGCGGTGACGAAGACAACGGTCAGACTTCTGCCTGGTATGTCTTCTCGGCTTTAGGATTCTACCCCGTTTGTCCGGGAACAGATCAGTACATTCTGGGAACTCCCCTTTTCAAATCAGCCAAGCTGCATCTGGAAAATGGAAAAACCGTCACAATAAAAGCGAACAACAATAACACCGACAACCGTTATGTGAAGGATATGAAGGTAAATGGCAAGGCATTCACCCGCAATTATCTGACGCACGACCAATTACTGAAAGGAGCGAATATCCAGTATCAGATGAGTCCTACGCCGAACAAACAGCGGGGAACGACTGAAAAAGATATTCCGTATTCCCTTTCATTTGAATAAAATGTCGTACTTTTGAATGCTTTAATGAATGATCTAATCCAAACAAACTAAAGAAAACATGAAACTAAGAAACCTTTTATTTATCGTTCTTGCAGCGATAGTCTTCTGCAACTGTCAGAGCTATCAGCCTACTTCGCTCACCGTTGCCTCCTACAACCTGAGAAATGCCAACGGTTCCGACTCCGCCCGTGGAGACGGCTGGGGACAGCGTTATCCGGTGATTGCCCAGATGGTGCAATATCACGATTTCGATATTTTCGGCACGCAGGAGTGCTTTATTCATCAACTGAAAGATATGAAAGAAGCATTACCCGGTTATGATTATATCGGTGTAGGTCGCGACGACGGCAAAGAGAAAGGTGAACATTCTGCTATTTTCTATCGCACAGACAAGTTTGACGTGATAGAGAAAGGTGATTTTTGGTTGTCGGAAACTCCCGACGTGCCGAGCAAAGGATGGGATGCCGTGTTGCCGCGTATTTGCAGTTGGGGACACTTCAAATGCAAAGATACCGGCTTCGAATTCCTTTTCTTCAACCTGCACATGGACCATATCGGCAAGAAAGCACGCGTGGAAAGTGCGTTCCTCGTACAGGACAAGATGAAAGAACTTGGCAAAGGCAAAGAGCTTCCGGCTATCCTGACGGGAGACTTCAATGTCGACCAGACCCACCAGTCTTATGATGCTTTTGTGAGCAAAGGGGTGTTGTGCGACTCTTACGAGAAGGCCGGCTTCCGCTATGCTATCAACGGCACGTTCAACGACTTCGACCCGAACAGCTTTACGGAAAGCCGTATCGACCATATATTCGTTTCTCCGTCTTTCCAAGTGAAAAGATATGGTGTGCTGACTGATACTTACCGCAGCATCGTAGGCAAGGGAGAAAAGAAGCAGGCGAACGATTGCCCGGAAGAAATCGACATCAAGACTTATCAGGCGCGCACTCCTTCAGACCATTTCCCCGTAAAGGTGGAACTGGAGTTCGACCAGCGTCAGCAGAAATAATCTTTGTATCTAGTTATAACCTGAAAGTTTCACCACACAACCCGATATTCCTATGAGAAATATATGTTTTGTAGCCTGTATGTTGTTTTGCCTCGCTTCCGCTTCCGGAAAAACGGTGAAAAATCATCCTTTCGTGTCCATTGCCGACTCTATCCTCGACAATGTTCTGAATTTATATCAGACGGAAGACGGGCTGCTTACCGAAACATATCCCGTGAATCCCGACCAGAAAATCACTTATCTGGCGGGCGGAGCACAGCAGAACGGAACCTTGAAGGCCTCCTTTCTGTGGCCCTACTCAGGGATGATGTCCGGTTGCGTAGCCATGTACCAGGCTACCGGAGACAAGAAGTACAAGACGATACTGGAAAAGCGCATCCTGCCGGGACTGGAACAGTACTGGGACGGAGAACGCCTTCCGGCATGCTATCAGTCGTACCCTGTCAAATACGGTCAGCATGGACGCTACTACGATGACAACATCTGGATCGCACTGGATTATTGCGACTACTACCGCCTCACAAAGAAGGCCGACTATCTGAAAAAGGCCATTGCCCTGTACGAATACATCTACAGCGGCTGGAGTGACGAACTGGGCGGAGGAATCTTCTGGTGCGAACAGCAGAAAGAAGCGAAGCACACCTGCTCCAATGCCCCGTCAACAGTACTCGGCGTCAAGCTATACCGTCTGACGAAGGACAAAAAGTATCTGAACAAGGCCAAGGAAACTTACGCATGGACCAGAAAACACTTGTGTGATCCCGACGACTTCCTTTACTGGGACAATATCAACCTGAAAGGGAAAGTCTCGAAAGACAAGTACGCCTACAACAGTGGACAAATGATTCAGGCAGGTGTATTACTGTACGAAGAGACAGGAGACAAGGATTACTTGCGCGATGCCCAGAAGACAGCCGCGGGAACCGATGCCTTTTTCCGTTCGAAAGCAGATAAGAAAGACCCGTCAGTCAAGGTACACAAGGATATGTCGTGGTTTAACGTGATTCTGTTCAGAGGCTTCAAGGCGCTGGAGAAGATTGACCACAACCCGACTTATGTCCGTGCGATGGCAGAGAACGCGCTCCACGCATGGAGAAACTATCGGGATGCCAACGGATTACTGGGCAGAGACTGGTCAGGACATAACGAGGAACCTTATAAATGGCTGCTCGATAATGCCTGCCTGATCGAGCTGTTCGCTGAAATCGAGAAATAAAACATTGATTATTAACCCTTACATGAATTAAAGAAAACAATTACCATGAATATAACCAAAACACTTTGCCTCTGCGCAGCACTTTCGGGCGCTGCCGGCGTGCAAGCAATGGAAAACCGCGAATTTGTGACCCAGCAAGACAATACCCGGGTCAATAATTACCAGACCAACCGTCCCGAAGCCTCCAAGCGCTTATTCGTATCGCAGGAAGTGGAACGACAGATTGACCACATCAAGCAACTACTGACCAATGCGAAACTGGCATGGATGTTCGAGAACTGTTTTCCGAACACACTGGACACTACCGTTCACTTCGACGGAAAAGAGGACACTTTTGTATACACCGGAGACATCCACGCCATGTGGCTCCGCGACTCCGGTGCGCAGGTATGGCCCTATGTGCAGCTTGCCAATAAAGACCCCGAACTGAAAAAGATGCTGGCAGGAGTCATCAACCGCCAGTTTAAATGTATCAATATCGACCCGTACGCCAACGCCTTCAACATGAACTCCGAAGGAGGCGAATGGATGAGCGACCTGACGGACATGAAACCGGAACTTCACGAACGCAAATGGGAAATCGACTCTCTCTGCTACCCGATCCGTCTGGCATACCATTACTGGAAAACAACGGGTGATGCCAGCGTATTCTCCGACGAATGGCTGCAGGCCATTGCAAATGTGCTGAAGACTTTCAAGGAACAGCAGCGTAAGGACGACGCGAAAGGTCCGTACAGATTCCAGCGTAAGACCGAACGCGCACTCGACACCATGACCAATGACGGCTGGGGCAATCCGGTGAAACCTGTCGGACTGATTGCTTCCGCTTTCCGCCCTTCGGATGACGCTACGACTTTCCAGTTCCTCGTTCCTTCCAACTTCTTTGCCGTTACTTCCTTGCGCAAAGCTGCCGAAATTCTGAACACCGTGAACAGGAAACCGGCGCTGGCCAAAGAATGTACCGCACTGGCGGATGAAGTAGAAAAAGCATTAAAGAAATATGCTGTCTGCAACCATCCGAAATACGGTAAGATTTATGCTTTCGAGGTAGATGGCTTCGGCAATCAGCTACTGATGGACGACGCCAACGTGCCGAGTCTCATCGCTTTGCCTTATCTGGGTGACGTCAAAGTGACTGATCCGATTTATCAGAATACCCGCAAGTTTGTATGGAGCGAAGACAATCCTTACTTCTTCAAAGGCAGTGCCGGGGAAGGTATCGGAGGTCCGCATATCGGATATGACATGATATGGCCCATGAGTATCATGATGAAAGCCTTCACCAGCCAGAATGACGCAGAAATCAAAACTTGCATCAAAATGCTGATGGATACGGATGCAGGTACCGGCTTCATGCACGA
>ERZ791645.1490-NODE-1490-length-14738-cov-7.998025_pt1 | contig 14738 bp, 10 predicted proteins | sample MGYA00509939_ERZ791645 | MGnify/ENA primary metagenome ERZ791645 (study PRJEB30046, sample SAMN00715249) | human gut metagenome | study: EMG produced TPA metagenomics assembly of the A metagenome-wide association study of gut microbiota in type 2... | reverse complement strand
TACAGATTACATTTCCTTAACCGACATAGCTAAATACAAGACGACAGATGCCAATGCTGTTATTGCCAACTGGCTACGTAATAGAATGACCATTGAATATTTAGGATTATGGGAGATATTGTACAACCCCCATTTTAAACCCCTCGAATTCGAGGGGTTTAAAAAAGAAGCAGGACTAAATGCGTTTACTCTTTCCCCTCAAAAATGGATAGAAACCACCTGTGCTATTGGAATTATATCCAAATCAGGACGATATGGGGGCACTTTTGCTCACAAAGACATTGCATTCAAATTTGCAAGTTGGATTTCCGTTGAATTTGAATTATACATAGTAAAAGAATTCCAACGTCTCAAAGAGCAAGAGCAAGCTCAACTTGGTTGGTCGGCAAAGCGAGAATTATCTAAAATTAATTACCATATTCATACTGATGCAATCAAACAACATCTTATCCCTCAAGAAATCACTTCACAGCAAACATCTATGATTTATGCCAGCGAAGCTGATGTCCTTAATGTAGCCATGTTTGGAATGACAGCCTTAGAATGGCGGGATACACACCCTGATTTAAAAGGAAATATCCGCGATTATGCCTCAATCAACGAACTTATCTGCTTATCAAATATGGAAAACTAAAATGCAGTTTTCATAAACGAAGGTTTGGCACAAAAGGATAGACTCATCAAATTAAATCAAATAGCAATTCAACAAATGAACATATTAGAAGATATTAAAAATAAAAAGTTATTGAAATAATTTATGGAACAACAAATTCAACTCAACGATCACAACAAGCAGGAATACCCTCCTATGCATACAGCAGAGCATTTACTCAATGCCACCATGGTGAAAACCTTTGGCTGCCCACGTTCTCGCAATGCCCACATCGAAAGGAAAAAGAGCAAATGTGACTATATACTTTCGTCATGTCCGACAGCGGAACAAATCCAGTCTATTGAAGATAAAGTGAACGAGGCAATCAGTCAGAACCTACCTGTGACAGTTGAGTTTATGACTCATGAACAGGCCAAAGACATCGTAGATTTAAGTAAGCTACCTGCCGATGCAAGTGAAACTCTTCGCATTGTCCGCATTGGAGATTATGATGCCTGCGCCTGCATCGGATTGCATGTATCCAATACTTCTGAAGTGGGTACCTTTAAAATCATTAGTCATGATTATGACAAAGAAAGGCAAACACTAAGAATAAGGTTCAAACTGATCGAGAAGAAGTAAACAGGTTATCAAATTAATATCTATCTTATATAAAATAAATAAAAACAGAATACATTTTGTCACCTATATTGCAAATTTGGCATTATTACAATGACAAATAGACAATTTAAGTCTCCAAAAGCTCTTGGCATAAGGTTTGCATTTATAGAAGCGAACAACGGTTCGAGAGCGGACGATGGAAGGCGGGACAACCGATACCATCGGAAGTGAAAACGCCGAGGTTCAAAATTTATTAATTGAATGTTTAACTTAAAGATAGGAGACTAAAATTATGATGCCTGTTAGAAGAACTCAAGGTTGGTTACCAAGTATCTTTAATGATTTCTTTGATAACGATTGGATGGTAAAAGCAAATGCTACTGCACCTGCAATTAATGTTTTGGAAACAGAAAAAGAATACAAAGTGGAATTGGCTGCTCCTGGTATGACGAAGGATGATTTCAATGTTCGCATTGATGAAGACAACAACCTCGTTATCAGCATGGAGAAGAAGGCTGAAAACAAGGAGGAAAAGAAAGACGGTCGCTATCTGCGTCGCGAATTCTCATACTCTAAGTTCCAGCAAACAATGATTCTACCGGACAATGTGGACAAAGAAAAAATTGCCGCATCCGTAGAACATGGTGTTTTAAACATCGAACTTCCGAAACTCTCTGAAGAAGAAGTGAAGAAGCCCAATCGGCAAATTGAAATAAAGTAATCTATATACCACCTAAAATGGTGGTAGAGTAATCTAAACAGCTCTTCTCAAAAAATGAGAAGAGCTGTTTTTGTATATACTCCCCACACAAGAACAACGTTTATTAATTAATATAAAGAAAAAGAGAAGAATTATCAGGTTTATATTAAAAAATTGAATACATTTGCAGTATTTTTAAGATAATATTAATAAAACTATTAAAACAAAACTTATGAAGAAGTTAGTATTTATTTTATTTGCCACTCTATTAATGGCGGGAAATTTATTTGCACAAAACAAACCGACAAAAGGTTCATGGAGCACAGAAGTCCAAATTAACCCCTTTGATCAGGATGGTGAAACTTTTAGTCTAGATGGTCTAAAAGTACGTTATTTCTTTAGTGATAAAGATGCTGTTCGATTAAAAATCGGAATCAAATCAATAAATTCAAAATATACAAACGATGAGTTCGATGAAGACACTGAAAGTAGTTATAACGAAGAATACAAATATAAAATGGGAAATTTTAATATCGACTTCGGTTATGAACGCCACTTTGACTTATGGAAAAGATTGGATGCATATGTAGGAGGTAGTATTGGATTTGGAAAGAATTTTGCATCTACAAAAGTTAAAGACTATTCAAAAACAATATCCAATACATACAATGGAGAAGAAATAATTGAAACGTCAAAAACAGGAGAACTAAAGAACGGTGCCATCGTCAGTGGAGATAATAGTGGCAATATATTCGAGCAAGCCCAAAGAGCAACATTGAACATCAACGCTGCTATTTTTGCGGGTGTAGAATTCTATATTTATAAAGGACTTTATATCGGAACAGAATTAGGACTTGGTTGTCAGTCAGCCAAAACATTGAAAATGGAATATGACGCAACCTCTATCACTAAAAACACCGTAAATGGTCAAACTACTACTCACGAAGATTCTATAAATGAAGAAACAACCGATAATTACCGGGTAACGAATTTTAAAACATACATCGAACCTAGATTACGTATTGGTATTACATTCTAAATAAGAAGCACTAAAAGAACAAAGGCGGGCAAAGAATAAAGTCTTTTGCTCCGCCTTTGTTCTTTTAGAGTATTCTCTTTGCAGCATAATACTAATTACTTATTCTTATGATAACTAAGCACCGCCCAAATATTGAAGACAACAACAAACAATAATAATATACCCAATTGTGGCAATAGGTCCACAAAACCACTCCCCTTTAAATACACCATTCTCATCACCTCCATAAAATATCTCAAAGGATTGAATATCGTTATTAGTTGAGCCCATTCAGGCATACTAGTAATCGGTGTAAACAAACCACTCATCAAAATTACAACCAACAAACAAAACCACATAACAAACATAGATTGTTGCATCGTTGCCGAGTAGTTGGAAATAACAAGTCCGAAACCGGACATTACCAGAACGAAAAGAACTGCGAAAAAGTAAATTAATAGAAAATGACCGACTGGCACTATGCCATAAATTAACCAGGCTAATATGAAACATACAGTCAGCACCACAAAACCAATCAACCAGTAAGGCAAGAGCTTTGCCAAAATAAAGATAAACTTCGGAACCGGCGTCACATTGATTTGCTCAATCGTTCCTACTTCCTTCTCGCTAACTATATTCAATGCAGGCAAGAAACCACAAATCAAAGTTAATAACATGACCATCAATGCCGGAATCATATAGAGTTTATAGTTCAGATTCGGATTAAACAACCCCTGTGTATCAATACCTATCGAAGGGAAAGCACCGGAGACTGTAGCAGTTGCAGGATATTCCGAACGCAGCTCGGCTGCATAATCATTAATAATAGAAGATAGATAAGAACTCCCCAGCCCTCCTTTTGTCCCATTCACAGCATTGGCTGCTATCAGTATGTGAGTATCTTCTCCATTCATCCAATCCCGTTCCAGATGCCGCGGAATTTCCATCACAATATCCGCCGTTCCAATTTCAATATTCCGCAAGCCTTCTTCATACGAAGCCGGCACTTCCACCAGACGGAAATAGGTAGAGGCGGCAATCTTATTGACTAAACGTTGTGAAATAGCCGAATGGTCATTATCCACAATATTCAGCTGTATATTCTTGATTTCCAGATTTACCGCCCAAGGCATCAGCAGCATAATCATGCATGGAAATACAAGAATCAATTTCGGAAGAAACGAATTGCGAAGCAATTGTTTAAACTCTTTTTCTATCAGGAACTTTATCATAAATAATTCTTCCATTTATCAATCTGCCCATTAGCACACTGTATAGTATTCATGCAGCCAATTGGCATATCGACCTATTATTCCAATCTATACTTAAATTTCTTGATACTGATCGTAATAAGTACCGTCGCCATCAATAACAAGATACCAATCTCTTTATACACCAATGCAACTGGTACTCCTTCAATCATCAGTTTACGCACAGCCTGTATATACCAACGTGCCGGAAGTATATCCGAGATCCATTGAAGTATCACCGGCATACTCTCTATAGGGAAAATCATGCCCGATAAAAGCATCGTGGGCATCATCAGCATCAATCCGGAAACCAGCATGGCCGCAACCTGTGTACGTGTGACTGATGAGATCAATAAGCCCAATGCCAAGGATACGAAAATAAACAGCAAAGATACCGTGATTAACCAGAACAAACTTCCTACCACCGGAACATCCAACACAAAGACCGAAAGCAAAAGGATCGTTATCAGATTGACGAACGACAGCACAAAATAAGGTACAGCCTTTGCCAAAATAATAAATAGCGGCTTCACAGGTGAAACTAATAATACTTCCATCGTGCCTGTTTCTTTCTCACGAACAATGGAAATCGAGGTCATCATGGCGCAAATCAGCATCAGGATCAAGCCCATCACTCCCGGAACAAAGTTATAAGCACTCTTCATCTGCGGGTTATAGAGCAATTTGATATCAGGAGTCAGGCGGGCAGCCGACATATTCGGGGGAATCATCTCCTGGCCTACCATAGAAACGATTCCTGTCGCATAATTAACTTGCGAAGTCGACATATTGGGATCTGTTGCATCTACTATCAGCTGTACATGAGCATCACCCGTATAGAGATCATCCGCAAACCGTTCGCTAAAGACAATCGCCATATCAACTTCATTCTTTAGGAAAGCAGCTTCCATTTCCTGGGGCGAATGAAAACGTGCAGTAACGGTGAAATACTCACTGGCATCCAAACGATCAATTATTTTTCGCGTTACCACATCATTAGAAGGATCGAGCACCGCCAACCGAACATTCTTCACTTCCGTGCTGATAGCAAAACCGAATAGAATAATTTGCACGACAGGCATCCCCAACAAAATCAGCATGGTTCGCCGGTCACGGAAAATATGATAAAACTCTTTCTTTATAAAAGCTATAAACTGTTTCATAATCAATCTGCTTTGCGCACCGCACCGCGGGCTAATTTCTGAAAAACGTCATCCATCGTTTCCGCACCGAATTGTTGTTTCAGACGGGCAGGTGTATCAAGTGCTTTTATCTGACCGTCCACCATGATAGATATCCGGTTGCAATATTCCGCTTCATCCATATAATGGGTAGTGACAAACACGGTAATACCCTGATCGGCTGCCCGATAGATCAATTCCCAGAACTGTCTTCTCGTAGCAGGATCTACTCCGCCAGTCGGCTCATCCAGAAAAACGATTCTCGGTTCATGGAATATGGATACTGAAAAAGCCAATTTCTGTTTCCATCCCACCGGAAGACTCTTCACCAGAGTATCCCGTTCGGCAGTAAGCTCCAAACGATCCAACAATTCTTCTGTCTTCCGTTCTATCTCTTGTTCCTTCAGACCATAAATTCCGGCAAACAGACGGATATTCTCCCACACTTTCAGGTCTTCATATAGCGAAAACTTTTGGCTCATATATCCGATATGTTTCTTAACTTGTTCGGCCTCCCGGTAAATATCATACCCTGCCACCTTTCCGATGCCTGATGTCGGTTTACTTAATCCGCAAAGCATACGCATAGCTGTCGTCTTTCCTGCTCCATTAGCACCCAGAAAGCCAAATATCTCGCCCCGGTTCACCTGAAAGGAGATATGATCTACTGCGGTAAAATCTCCAAAACACTTTGTCAACTGTTCCACTTCAATGACCGGAGCTACTTCATGCTTCACTTCCTCCCGCTCCAAAGAAGGAGGGCAAAGGATAGACGCAAATTGATGAAGAATACGTTCGGGAGTATCAATGCCATGAATCTGTCCATGATTGATGAAAGCAATCCGGTCACATTGCCGGGCCTCATCCATGATGGGAGTAGAAACGACAATGGTAATCCCCTGTTCCCGTAAGTTTCGGAGCATTTGCCAGAATTCCTTACGCGACACGGGATCTACTCCGGTAGTGGGTTCATCCAGAAATAAAATATCCGGTTTATGAATCAAAGCGCAGCTCAATGCCAGTTTCTGCTTCATACCACCTGACAAAGCCCCTGCCCTTCTTTTCCTGAACGGTTCTATCTGTTGGTAGATATCTTTAATTAAATCATAATTCTCCTGAACTGTCGTATGGAACACGGTAGCAAAAAACTCCAGATTCTCTTCTACCGAAAGATCCTGGTAAAGTGAAAAACGACCGGGCATATATCCCACTTTCGTACGAATCTGTTTATAATCCGTTACCACATCCAGCCCGGCAACCATGGCCGTTCCTTTATCCGCCAGCAACAAAGTAGTCAGAATACGGAATAAGGAACTCTTACCGGCACCATCAGGCCCTATCAGACCAAAGATTTCTCCCCGTTCCACAACGAAAGAAACTTCTTTCAGCGCCTCCACTGTTCCATAGTTCTTGCCGACTTCTTTCACAACCACTATGGGTTCTCCCTTTTCCATCTCCTCTCCTTCAATTTTTAATCATTAATTTTTCAATGCCACTCCTCCGTACATACCAATCTTCAATGCTCCGTCATTCTTCACGGCAATTTTCACTGCATATACCAGATTAGCACGTTCGTTTTTCGTCAAAATAGTTTTGGGAGTGAACTCCGAACGGTCGGAAATCCAGGTCACTACCCCCGGATAAGCTTTCTGCTCCGAGTTTCCATAATCGGCATACACAGTTACCTCATCTCCCAGTTTCACTTGCGACAACTGTTCGGAGGTAATGTAAGCCCTCAAATACATGCGATCCACTTCAGCCACTTTAAACAGCGGTTTACCTATCGCCGCCAATTCACCGGCTTCTGCATATTTTGCCAATACTGTACCTTCGATAGGCGACTGGACATGACATTTAGCTAACTGATCCTCCATCTGTGCAACCTGTATGGCAACCGAATTTCCTTGTTCTATCAGGCTATTTGTACTATTCAGCAATGATGATTCCTGTGCGACAAGCTGCCTTTCAAGCAATTTGACTTGTGCATCCCAGTCGTCCAACTGTTTCTGATTCGCCGCTCCAGCGGCAAGCAGGTTTTCCACGCGTTTCTTTTCACGTTCAGCTGTTACTATTTGCTGTTTGGTAGCAGCTATCTGTTTAGCAAGATCCGGACGTTGGCTTTCCACTGATTTCATACTGGCCTCCAGTTGTAATTTCTTCAAATACAATTGCACCGTATCCACCAGTCCAATCTCCTCACCTGCTTTCAGTCTTGTCCCCTCTTCTACCTCCAGTCGCAACAACTTTCCGGCAGCTTCGGCAGAGACTATCACTTCTGTGGCTTCAAACGTGCCGGTTGCATCATAGCTGGGTATTCCCTTACCACAAGCAGCCAACATTATCAATGCCACTCCAACCATTCCTATCTTTGTCATTCGTTCCATATCTAAAGAAGTTATATTAATCATTCGTAGTATATTTCAATTGATAAATTCCCATTAACCGTTGAATTTCATGCAACGCTTTCGACTGACGTGCCAAACTCTCATTGGTCAATTCCCGAAGCATCTCGGTCACCGTCAATGTTCCATTCGCCACTTTGGCTTCTGCCGATTTGCGAATATTGGTACGCAAACGGATAATCTCATCATCATCCTGCATTTGCTTTTCCAATGATTGGATGGCCTGATCCTGTTGCGTCATCTCCAATCTTGTATTAAAAAGAAATACATCCCGGTTATTATCCAATTGCCGGCGTTTATTTTCAATTACCTTCCGGTCATTCTTCAAGGTGTACAAACTACCGAAATTCCATGAAAGGCGAACACCCGCAATATAGTAAGGAGAAAATTCATTTTTCAGCATATTCAGTCCGGGGTTTCCATAGGCTCCCTGCACAAACAATCCGAACTGTGGAAGATGACGCACATTCAAAGCTTTCTCCTGTACTTGTAATCCTACTCCCTGCGCATTAAACAAAGACAATTCCGGACGACGAATCTCACTGACAGCCGAAATCTCATCTTGAGGAACAGGTTTCTCCAAAACCGTTTCCTGCGACAACTTCTCTCCTACCAGAAGTGAAAGCATCTTCAAATATGCCATACGCGACGAAACCAGTTCAACTCTTTTCTGCTTTGTGTTCAACTGCTCCACTTTTACAGCATCCAAATCGGCCTGATTGGCAATGCCATTTTCTACGTAGGCAGTAATCTGGCGATAATTTCTCTCCAGTTCATCTTGCAACAATGCATTCTGTTTCAGCTGCTCGTCCAACAAAAGAATTCCAAAATAAAGGTCATTTACACGACTATTCAGCGCATACATATCCACATTCAGCTTTTCTTTCTCTATCTCCGCTTCCGCAGTCGTTTGTTTCTTCTGCATCCGGATTCCTCCGCCATCCCAGATTTTCTGTTGTAACTCCAACATCACCTGATATTGATCTTTCGGCAGTCCTTTCAAATCCACTCCGGGAAGCTTCACCGGAATTTCTGTTACATCACTCTGATAAGAAGCTTTAGCCGAAAGGGCAAACTGTGGCAAATATCCTTTTGCCGCATTCTCAAGATTATATTCCTTTGTTTTCTCCACCAGACCATACTGATGTACCAACGGATAATTTTCCTGCGTCTTCCGTTGACATTCTTCCAACGTTATCTGCGCATTTATTCCCGATACAAACAATAAAAAGGAGAAACTGAAAAACATTCTTTTCATACTAAACTATTATTTATCAATAATACTAAAGATAAAAATACAAAAAAACGGAATAAACCAGGCAATCCTCACCAGTTTATTCCGTTTCTCCATAATATATTTCAAGTTATTATTTCGAGAATTCCTTAATTCTTTGCTCTTCTTCCAACTTGCAGATCAATAATGTGTTATCTTTCTCTGCAATGATATATCCATCCAAGCCTTGAATAACTACTCGTTTTTCTTCGCTGGCATGCACAATACAATTTTTGCTTTCGTACAAACGGATATCGGTTCCTACGGTTGCATTTCCAGACTTATCCTGTGGAAGCAAACCGCGAAGTGCTCCCCATGTACCCAGATCTGACCAGCCAAAAGAAGCGGGAAGTACATAAATCTCCTGCGCTTTCTCCATCACTGCATAGTCGATAGAAATGCTTTCGCAAGTAGGGAATAACTTCTTGATCGTTTCATTTTCTTTCTCTGTATAGAAATCGGGGAAAATGCGATCGAAAATTTGTGCGATGCCCGGAGCATATACACGCATCACTGAAGTAATAGTACGCACGTTCCATACAAAGATTCCCGCATTCCAGAAGAAATTGCCTTCTGCCAGATACTTTTCGGCAGTCTCTTTATCCGGTTTTTCCTTAAATGCATCTACAGTGTAAATTTCTTTATCTGTCTGGAGCTGATCGGCAGCAGCAATATATCCGTATCCGGTTTCCGGACGAGTTGGCCGGATACCTATCGTTACAATGGCACTGCCATCATCTGTGAAACGAAGGGCTTTCTCCATCACTCTACGGAATTCTCCCGTATCAATGACTAATGCATCCGAAGGAGTTACTACAATGTTAGCATTCGGATGTTTTTTCTTGATCTTCCAGCAAGCAAAAGCAATGCAGGGTGCAGTATTGCGCGCACAAGGCTCCGCCAAAATATTACCTTCCGGAATTTCCGGCAACTGCTCCCGAACAATATCAATGTATTTTTCAGATGTTACGACCCACATATTTTCCCTAGGGCAAACACCGTCGAAACGATCTGCCGTCAACTGAATCAGCGACCGGCCACATCCCATTACATCAATAAATTGTTTAGGACATTCCGGAGTGCTCATCGGCCAAAAGCGACTCCCTATGCCACCAGCCATTATTACAACATGATTATCCATACCAGTTATTCTCCTGTTTTTTTAAATAATTGCGCAATTTACTCCAAAATGTCTAATTCTACAAGGAAAATGAGAGAAAGTAGTCAAATTCTATTTACGTTTAAATGATACAACTAAAAAAGCCGCCTCCTAAAAATATGGAAACGGCTCCTTCCAGTTATTACATAACAACTGATTCCCTTATTTATACTCTGCCCAGCTCTTGATAGCTATATCATCCAGACTCATCGTACAGAAGGCATTGATAAATGCACTAGCCAGACGGGCATTCGTAATCAACGGTATATTCAAGTCAATGGCAGCACGACGGATTTTATACCCATTACTTAATTCTCCGGCTGTCAGATTCTTCGGGATATTGACTACCATGTCGATTTCCTTGCGATGAAGCATCTCCAATGCTTGCGGATGCCCCTCCTCACTCGGCCAATAGACATGAGTACTTTCAATTCCATTCTCTGCAAGCGTTTTGTGTGTACCACCCGTTGCAAAGAGTTTGTATCCCTTATTCACCAACATACGGGCCGCATCCATCATATCGGCTTTCTGTTTCATTGTTCCCGTAGACAGCAGAATATTCTTCTTCGGAATACGATAGCCTACGGAAAGCATCGCTTTGAGTACGGCACAGGAAGTATCCATTCCGATACACCCCACTTCACCGGTAGAAGCCATATCTACTCCCAACACCGGATCGGCCTTCTGCAAGCGGTTGAAGGAGAATTGGGAAGCCTTGATTCCCACATAATCCAGTTCGAAGAGATTTTTTTCCGGTTTCTCCACAGGCAGACCGAGCATAACTTTCGTTGCCAGCTCGATAAAGTTGATCTTCAGCACTTTGCTGACAAACGGGAAAGAACGACTGGCACGCAGATTACATTCAATCACCTTGATATCGTTGTCTTTCGCCAGATACTGAATATTAAACGGACCGGAGATATTCAAAGCCTTAGCAATCTCACGGCTGATACGCTTAATACGGCGAACAGTTTCTACATACAGCTTTTGCGGCGGGAACTGAATCGTTGCGTCTCCGGAATGTACTCCTGCAAATTCGATATGCTCACTTATAGCGTATGCTACAATTTCTCCATTCTGCGCCACCGCATCCATTTCCACTTCCTTGGCGTGTTCGATAAACTGGCTTACTACCACCGGATGTTTCTTCGATACATTAGCTGCCAGTTTCAAGAAACGTTCCAATTCTTCCTGGTTGGAACAAACATTCATCGCAGCTCCCGAAAGCACATAAGACGGACGAACAAGTACGGGGAAACCTACCTCTTCAACGAACTCCTGAATGTCATCCATAGAAGTTAATTCACGCCAACGGGGCTGATCCACACCGATACGGTCAAGCATGGCAGAGAATTTCTCACGATCTTCGGCATTATCAATACTCTTGGCACTCGTACCTAGAATATTGATCTTCTGTGCATCCAGACGCAAAGCAAGGTTATTTGGAATCTGACCGCCGGTAGATACAATTACCCCATGCGGATTCTCCAGTTCCAGAATATCCATCACACGTTCAAAAGTCAATTCATCAAAGTACAAACGGTCGCACATATCATAGTCCGTAGATACGGTTTCAGGATTATAGTTAATCATGACACTGCGCCATCCCTCTTTGCGAATGGTATTCAAAGCCTGTACGCCACACCAGTCGAATTCTACGGAAGAACCGATACGATAAGCACCGGAACCCAATACGACGATGGATTTATGGTCGCCCAGATAACGCACATCATTTGCTACACCGCTATAAGTAAGATACAGATAATTGGTTTGTGCCGGATATTCGGCTGCCAACGTATCGATCTGTTTCACTACCGGAAGAATGCCTGCCTCTTTACGGTGTTTGCGGATATAAAGAATTCCATCTTCCATATCACCTTCGTAACCGATGGCACGGGCAATCTGGAAATCGGAGAAACCTTGAACCTTAGCTTTACGAAGTTGAGAGTTGAAAGTTGAGAGTTGAGAGTTGCCATGCGGAATATCTGTAACCATTTTCAATTCTCCATTTTCAACTTTCCACTTTCTAAGTTCTTCGGAAGTCTTCATGATATTCATTAACTTCTGCAAGAACCATTTATCAATCTTAGTCAATTCGTGCACCTGATCGATGGTGTAGCCGGCACGAAACGCTTTCGAGATCACGAAAATACGTTTATCGGTCGGTTCGCGCAAGGATTTGTCAATGTCGGAAATAACCAATTCTTTGTTCTCCACAAAACCATGCATTCCCTGTCCGATCATACGAAGACCTTTCTGGATAGCTTCTTCAAAAGTGCGTCCGATAGCCATCACTTCACCCACAGATTTCATAGAAGAACCCAACTCTTTATCTACACCGTGGAATTTACCTAAATCCCAACGAGGAATCTTACATACGACATAATCCAATGCCGGTTCGAAGAAAGCGGAAGTAGTCTTGGTTACAGAGTTCTTCAGGTCGAAGAGTCCATAACCCAATCCCAATTTGGCAGCAACGAAAGCCAGCGGATAACCGGTTGCCTTAGATGCCAAAGCCGATGAACGGGAAAGGCGGGCATTTACTTCGATCACCCGGTAATCTTCGGATTCGGGATCGAAGGCATATTGTACGTTACATTCACCCACGATACCGATATGGCGGATGATACGTATTGCCAATTCCCGAAGTTTATGATACTCTTTATTGGTAAGCGTCTGTGAAGGAGCAATAACGATAGACTCACCAGTATGGATACCCAGCGGATCGAAGTTTTCCATATTACAAACGGTGATACAGTTATCGAAACGGTCACGTACCACTTCATATTCCACTTCTTTCCAGCCGCGAAGTGATTTCTCCACCAATACCTGTGGGGAGAAAGAGAATGCTTTTTCTACCAGCACATCCAGTTGCTGTTCATTATCACAGAAACCGGACCCCAAGCCTCCTAACGCATAAGCGGCACGAACAATTACAGGATAACCCAGTTCTTTTGCTGCGCGACGTGCATCTTCCACATTTTCTACGGCTTCACTCTTGATGGTTTTTACATTGATCTCATTCAATTTATGAACAAAAAGTTCACGGTCCTCGGTATCCATAATGGCCTGTACCGGAGTACCCAGCACTTTCACATTATATTTTTCAAGAATACCTTCTTTATACAATGCTACTCCACAGTTCAGAGCTGTCTGACCACCGAACGCCAACATAATACCTTCCGGTTTTTCTTTCTGGATCACTTTCTCTACGAAGTACGGAGTCACCGGAAGAAAGTAAATTTGATCTGCCACTCCTTCGGAAGTCTGCACCGTAGCAATATTCGGATTGATAAGAATGGTTTCAATCCCCTCTTCTTTCAAGGCTTTAAGTGCCTGTGAACCGGAATAGTCAAATTCACCCGCCTCACCGATTTTCAGGGCACCTGAACCCAATAGCAATACTTTCTTTATATTTTCTTTCATTGTTACAATAGTTTTACAAATTCGTCGAACAGGAATTCCGTATCCGTAGGTCCACTCGCAGCTTCCGGGTGGAATTGCGCAGAGAACCAAGGATTCTTTTTATGTTTGATTCCCTCATTGGATCCATCGTTCATATTGATGAACAACGGTTCCCAATCTGCACTCAACGTATTATTATCTACGGCATAACCGTGATTTTGTGAAGTGATGAAACAACGTTCTGTACCTACCATACGCACCGGCTGGTTGTGGCTACGATGTCCGTATTTCAATTTATAAATCTTGGCTCCGCCCGCTTTTGAAAGCAACTGATTACCCATACAGATGCCGAAGATAGGCAATTTTTCATTTGCCATCGCCTTACGTATATTCTGTACCGCAGCATCACAAGTATCCGGGTCACCCGGTCCGTTGGAGATAAATAACCCGTCAAATTCGAGTCCGTTATAATCATAATCCCAAGGTACACGAATCACTTCTACATTACGTTTCAGCAGACAACGAATAATATTTGTCTTTACACCGCAATCTACCAGGACAACCTTTTTAAGTTGAGAATTGAAAGTTGAGAGTTGAGAGTTAAGCTGCGCAATGGGAATAGTTAATGGAAAAGTGTGAGAAGTTCCATCGGGAAGATAAGAGATTATTTCTTTGCAGCTTACCCGGTCTACATAATTAATATCTTCATAACTCTCAATTCTCAACTCTCCATTCTCAACTTCTTCAAAAACTATTTTTCCCATCATTACTCCATGTTCACGAAGAACCTTAGTCAGTTCGCGCGTATCAATGCCTGTGATACCGGGAATCTGCTCACGTTTCAACCAGTCACCAAGACTTTCCACCGCATTCCAATGGCTGTATTCATAAGAATAGTCACTTACGATAATCGCTTCCGCGTGGATTTTCTCACTTTCCATGAAAGTGGCAAGTCCATTCGGTTCGATGGTAAAAGGAGGAACACCGTAGTTACCTACCAAAGGATAGGTAAGCGTCATCAACTGTCCGGCATAGGAAGGGTCAGTGAGGCTCTCCGGATATCCGGTCATGGCAGTATTAAAAACTACTTCGCCTGCCACCGGCTTCTCGTAGCCAAACGACTTACCGGAAAACCGG
>ERZ791645.1488-NODE-1488-length-14775-cov-6.745312_pt1 | contig 14775 bp, 8 predicted proteins | sample MGYA00509939_ERZ791645 | MGnify/ENA primary metagenome ERZ791645 (study PRJEB30046, sample SAMN00715249) | human gut metagenome | study: EMG produced TPA metagenomics assembly of the A metagenome-wide association study of gut microbiota in type 2... | reverse complement strand
CCCCGCCGCTGTTGCGGCTGTCGCGGTCGAACGTGCGCGGACGCTCGTCTCCATGCTGCGGACGCTCATCGCGGCGGAAGCTGCGCTCCGCCGTGCGGTGGCCGTGCTCCCCGTCGCGACGCGGACGCTCGTCGTCGCCATACCGCCCGTAGGCCGGGCGCGGGGAGTGCGAATTGTCGAACTTCGGACGGTTGTCCTCCGTGAAATGGGGGTTGTAGGAGGCACGCCTTGCGGTCTCCTTCTGATACGGCTGCTCCGAATCGGCAGCATCACGCTGCAAACGCGGGCGACGCTCGACACGCTCCGCCGTAGCCTTCACCACGCGCACGCGTTTGTCGCGACCGAATCGCGCGAGCACCTGGGTCGAGTCGTTTTTCTGATCTTTCATCGCTTGATATATACGTCTTGTTTTCCGGACTGCGGGGGATCCCGCTCCGCACGACGCACCGCATGCAGCACGATACGGCGGCGAATCCCGGCGCCCGGTTTTCGTGGGGCAAAGGTAATCCATTTTTCCGGATTACAGCACATTGCATGCCTGATTTCGAGATAAAATCGGACAAGGCCCGCAAATTCGGCACTTTTACCTTATCTTTGCATCCGCGTATGAACATGAACCGGGAAATACTGCGCATCGCGCTTCCGAACATCGTCTCGAACATCACCGTGCCGCTGATGGGCATCATCTCGACCGCCATCGCCGGACACTGGGGCAGCGATTCGGCAGCCGCGATCGGCTCGCTGGCCATCGGCGTCTCGATCTTCAACTTCATCTACTGGAACTGCTCGTTCGTCCGCATGGGCACAAGCGGACTGACGGCCCAGGCGTTCGGCGCCGGAAACTTCCGCGAATGCGCCAACATGCTGGGGCGCGCCCTCTCCGTGGCCGGAATCATGGGCATCCTGATGGTGCTGCTGCAGTATCCCGTGGGCGAGCTGGCGCTGCGGGCGATGAACGGCAGCCAGATGACCCGCGAATACTTCTACGCACGCATCTGGGCTGTGCCGGCCGGCATCCTGCTCTTCGGCTTCAACGGCTGGTACACGGGCATGCAGAACGCCCTCTTCCCCATGTGCACGGCCGTCACGGTGAATGTCATCCACAGCCTCTGCAGCCTGTGGTTCGCCTTCGGCATGGATATGGGCATCGTCGGCATCGCCTACGCCTCGGTCATCGCCCAGTGGAGCGGCGTGGCACTGGCCTCAGTGCTGCTTGTGGCCAAATACCGCCACGTCGTGAAGCTCATCGACTGGTCGCAGGTCATCGACCTCCGCCCGCTGAAGACCTACTTCATCATCAACCGCGACATCATCCTGCGCACGTTCTGCATCGTGGCGGTCTACACCTTCTTCACCGGATCGTCGGCCCGGCTGGGCAACCAGGAGCTGCTGGCCGTGAACGCCCTGCTGCTCGAGCTCTTCACGCTCTTCTCCTACATGAACGACGGCTTCGCCTATGCGGCCGAGGCGCTCACGGGACGCTTCATCGGCGCCCGCGACGCAATGTCGCTGCGCCGCTGCCTGCGCGGCTGCCTGGCGTGGGGTACATTGGTATCGGCCCTGTTCGTCGTGATCTACATCATCTGGTGGCGCGACCTGGTGGGGCTCTTCGTCAGCGACACGGCTGAAAACGCCGCGGCGATCATCGAGACAGCCGGCCGCTACATCATCTGGATCATCCTGATCCCGATCGCCAGCGCCATGCCGTTCATCATGGACGGCATCATGGTCGGGGCCACCGAAACGCGCGTCATGCGCAACTCGATGTTCCTGGCCACGCTGACCTACTTCGGCATCTACTACGCGCTGCATCCCGTGATCGGCAACAACGCCCTCTGGCTGGCCTTCACGCTCTACATGTTCCTGCGCGGCGTGCTGCAGTACTTCATGACGCGGCGTCTGAGAGCCATCCACGAGAAGGTCTCCTGACCCCCCGACGCATCGGTTCCGCACACCGACACATTCCGGCACACTCTATCCCGGCACACCTCATCCTGCTACAACACATCCTGCCGCGGCAGAACGCCCGCCGTAAAGGCCGGGGCTTTCCGTCAGCCCCGGCAGAAACGCGCCCCGCCCATCTGCTCCGGCAGAAATGCGCTCCGCCCGGCGGACCCGCCGCATCAAAAACAGAACCCCCGGGAGTTCCGAGGAACTTCCGGGGGCCCGATGAATCATCGAATCCGGGACAATCACTGCTGACCCTGGATCTTCTTGAACATCTCGTTGTACTTCGTGTACTTGTCCATCATACCCTCCTCGTCGCGCAGACGGAAGCAGATCGACTTGAGCAGCTCGACCGAGCTGGGATCCTCGGGCTTGAGCTCGAGCGCCTTCTCCAGCCAGGGAATAGCCTCCATGTAGATCGCATTGACAGCCTTCAGGTCGGCATCATAAGCGGCCTGGCTGCTGTACTGCTTGGCGTTCATCTCCTTGTTCACCTCGTCGCCCTTGATCGTGTAGAACACACCCAGATAGTAGTTGCCCTCATAGAGGTCGGGCTTGAGCTCGACGACCTTCTTGAACGACTCGATGCTCTGGTCGTAGTCCTTGAGCGCGTAGAAGATACGGCCGCGGCCGAACCACAGATCGACGTTCGTCGGGTTGTTCTCGATGGCCTTGTCGATCAGCGCGATCAGGTCGGCCGGGTCACCCACGTTGTCCTCGGGCGAGGTGTAGAGCTGCACCAGACCGTCGAGGATGCGCTCGTTCTTCGGGAACTTCTCGATACCGGTCAGCAGGGCCTGCTTGGCCTTGTCCACAAAGGCCTTGTCCGAAGCCTTCTGGCCGTAGTAGCAGTGGAACAGGTAGTAGTAGATGTTGCCCTCCTCGTCGGTGTAGCCCATATCGATGGCCTTCGAGAGCTGCTCGGCTCCCACGGGGAACGAAGCGGGGTTGTTGGCGCCGTCCACCGTGTGGAGGTAACCGGCATAGTAGAGCAGCGAAGGATCGGCAGCCTCACCGTAGGCAGGGCTCGACTGTGCCTCGAAAGCCTGTGCGTAGGCGTCGGCTGCACCCAGGTAGTCACCCGAGTCGAGGCCGGCGTTGCCGACCTGCGAGCAGAAGTCGCTGATCTGCTTCAGGCCGTCCTTGACCTTCGAAGCGCTCTTGGGATCGAGTTCGAATGCCTTGTTGTAGGCCTCGACGGCCTTTGCCACGGCTCCTTCATAAACGAACTGCGTCTGCTTCCAGGTCTTCACCTTGCCGTCCACGATGTAGACCGTGAACCACGGATAGACCCAGGCCTCCATCTGGGCACCGTTCACCGTCTCGGTGCCGGTCGATTGTGCGTCGCCGACAGCGAGCTTGAGCATCGTGGCGTCCATGCCGACGAAGAGGCTCTTCGTCGGTTCGGCGGCAGCCTCGTAGAAGGCCTTGCCGCGGTTGATCCACGTTGCGGCCTTGACGCCTTTCTTTGCGTCGGCGATGTCCGAGTCGCTTTTCTCGATCTTCGCCAGCAATGCGTCTTTGTTCACTTTCTGAGCCTCGGCAGCAGGGACTGCCAGGATCAATGCGGCGAGCGCCGTCACAAAAGTCTTTTTCATAAGAAACTGAATTTTAGGTTTGCAATTACTCTTCCTCAATAGTTATTCCTCGGCGGAAGGATTCGCCGGCACGGCTTCCGCCGCGGTCTGCGAATCACCCGCAGGATCGACGTCTGCATCCTCCCCGGCAGCCGGCACGGCCATCACCGAAGCGATGGCGTCCCCTTCGCGGAGGTTGATGATACGCACGCCCTGCGTGGCGCGGCCCGCCAGGCGGATCTGCGAAACGGCCGTGCGTATGGTAAGTCCCGAACGGTTGATGATCATCAGGTCGTTCTCGTCCGTAACGGCCTGAATCGATATGAGTTTGCCTGTCTTTTCCGTGATGTTGATGGTCTTGACGCCCTTGCCGCCGCGGTTGGTGATGCGGTACTCGTCGAGATCCGTGCGCTTGCCGTAGCCGTTCTCGCTCAGCACCAGCACGTCCTGCTTCGAGTCGGGCTCGATGCAGATCATGCCGACCACCTCGTCGTCCTCGTCGATCGAGATGCCGCGCACACCGGCGCCGACACGGCCGATCGGACGCACCGTGTTCTCGTTGAAGCGGATGGCCTTGCCTTCGCGGGCGGCGATCAGCACCTCGGCGTTGCCGCTCGTCAGCTTGGCCTCGATGAGCTGGTCGCCTTCGCGGATAACGATGGCATTGACACCGTTCTGGCGCGGACGCGAGTAGGCCTCGAGTTTCGTCTTCTTGATCGTACCGTCCTTCGTGCACATGATGATGTAGTTGTTGTTCACGTAGTCGGCATCGTCCAGGCGCTTGACGTTGATGTAGGCGCGGACCTTGTCCTCGGGTTCGATCTGGATGACGTTCTGGATGGCGCGGCCCTTCGACGAGCGGGCGCCTTCGGGAATCTCGTAGACCTTGAGCCAGTAGCAGCGGCCCTTCTCCGTAAAGAAGAGCATCGTGTTGTGCATCGAGGCGACGTAGATGTGCTCGATAAAGTCCTCGTCGCGCGTGGCGCTGCCCTTGGCGCCGACGCCGCCGCGGTTCTGCGTGCGGTATTCGGCCAGCGGCGTGCGCTTGATGTAGCCCATGTGCGAGATGGTGATGACCATGTCGTCGTCGGCGTAGAAGTCCTCGGGGTTGAACTCCTCGGAGGCGTAGACGATCTCCGAGCGACGCTCGTCGCCGTACTTCTCCTTCATCTCGATCAGCTCGTCCTTAATGATCTGCATCTGCATCGAGACATTCTCGAGCACCTCCGTGAGGTGTGCGATGAGCTTCATGAGCTCGTCGCGCTCGGCCACGAGTTTGCCGTGCTCGAGGCCGGTCAGTGCGCGCAGACGCATCTCGATGATGGCCGAAGCCTGGATGTCGTCCAGCTCGAAACGCTCCATCATCGTCTGCTTGGCCTCGTCGGGGGTCTTCGACGAGCGGATGATGTGCACGATCTCGTCGATGTTGTCCTGCGCGACGAGCAGACCCAGCACGATGTGCAGGCGCTCCTCGGCCTTGCGCTTGTCGAAGCGCGTGCGGCGCACCACCACGTCGTGGCGGTGGTCGATGAAGTGCCGGATCAGGTCGCGCATCGTGAGCAGCTGGGGCCGGCCATTGACCAGCGCGATGTTGTTCACGGCGAACGACGTCTGCAGCGGCGTATTCTTGAAGAGCGTGTTGAGCACCACGCTCGCCACGGCGTCGTGTTTGAGGATGATGATGATCCGCAGGCCGTTGCGGTCCGACTCGTCGTTGATGTAGGAGATGCCCTCGATCTTCTTGTCGTTGATCATGTCGGCGATCTTCTTGATCATCTCGGCCTTGTTGATCATGTAGGGGATCTCGGTGATGACGATGCACTCGCGGCCCGAGGGGGTGTGCTCGATCTCGGTCCGGGCACGCATAACCACGCGGCCGCGGCCCGTGAGCATCGCCTCGCGGACGCCTTCGTAGCCGTAGATGATGCCGCCCGTCGGGAAGTCGGGACCCTTGACGTAGTGGAGCAGCTCCTCGCCCGTGATCTCGGGGTTATCGACATAGGCGCAGCAGGCATCCACCACCTCCGAGAGGTTGTGCGGGGCCATGTTCGTGGCCATGCCGACGGCGATACCGCTCGCGCCGTTCACGATCAGCAGCGGGATCTTCGTGGGCAGCACCGTGGGTTCGGGGATCGTGTCGTCGAAGTTGAGCGTCCAGTCCACGGTCTCCTTGTCGATGTCGGCCATCACCTCGTCGGTGATCTTCTTCATGCGGGCCTCGGTATAACGCATGGCGGCCGGCGAATCGCCGTCCATCGAACCGAAGTTACCCTGGCCGTCCACCAGCGGGTAGCGCATCGACCACTCCTGGGCCAGACGCACCATGGCGTCGTAGACCGACAAGTCGCCGTGGGGGTGGAACTTACCGAGCACGTCGCCGACGATACGGGCCGACTTACGCGTGGGTTTGTCCGAGTAGAGGTTGAGCTCGGCGCTCATATCGTAGAGGATGCGTCGGTGCACGGGCTTCAGACCGTCCCGCACGTCGGGCAACGCACGCGAGACGATCACCGACATCGAGTAGTCGATGTAGGCCGACTTCATCTGCTCTTCGATATTGATGGGGATGATACGCCCCACCAAACCGGCGTTCTTTTCTTCTTCAGTCAACATAAGGTTTCACTTTTCTGCTTCACGACGGACCGGTGGTCCCGCCGGCTGCCGCACGGGCAGCCCGACGGTGCCGGAGCCTAAGGCGCGGCAACCGTACCGTTCCGCTGTTCCGTCACACTATAATTTAACGAACAAAAATAGTAATTTCCCGCGATTCGGGCAACTTTCCACCCGGAAAACACACCCCCGGAGAGGATATTTTCTCCGCGAAGGGCTGTTTTCGGCCCTTTTCGGGCGATTTGGCGGCATAAAAAAAATCTCCCGACGGGGTGTCGGGAGAAATACGTCTTTTACCGGTGCGGCGACAGGCCCGCCATCCGGCGGCAGGAGCTGCCCGGCGGGCAGGCTACCGTCCCGCACGCCCGGCCCCGCAATGCCACAGGATGCGGACGCCGACCGACAGATAGACATGGCAGTAATCCGCAAATCCGCCCTTGTAGGCATCGACATAGCGGATACCGGCACCTATAAAAAGCGGAGTCCACAGGACGTCGGACTGCCAGCGCACACCCGCATCGTATGAACGGAAGTGCCAGTCGCCGCCGAGCGTATTGCCGAACCGGACCGAAATGTCGAGCCGGTCGTGATCGGTATGCAGCGGTGCGTAGCCGAAACCCAGCCCGAGCTGCATGGCATCCTCGTAGTTTTTCGCCTTATCGGCATCGAACAGCCCGACCGACCGCGTAACCGGAACAAGCAGCGAGAAACGCGGATCGAAGCTATACCCGACCGCCAGCTCCTCCTCGAGCACGCGCTGCTTGACTCCCTCGCTTTTCGACTGGAACAGGTTTCGGAACTCGAATTGCCAGATCATGCCTTTGCCGTTATCCACAAAAGACTGGGCGTGCGCAACGGCGGCCGCCCCAAGCAAAGCGAACAATAAAATCCATCTCTTCATACGGGTCAGTATTTTGGTTTTCCGTCTCTTCCTCGTCCGAACCGGATTCGCCCCTACACACAGGGCTGCACCCGACAAGCCTCAGACTCACAAGGCCCTCCCGTCGCCGACATCCATTCAACACACGTTACAAATATAGAAAAAAAACACGATGCATAAAGCATCGTTTATACATTTTTAACACCCCGAAAGAAACGATATTAAAAAATACAAAAAAGCCGCAATGCCCGGTTTCCGGCATCATATCCGTCCAACCGAAACATGGCGGCTCCATATCTTGTCCGAAGCACCCGAACATGTCGCAGGGCAGAGACAGGCGGCTCCGTCAAAAAAAGCCGGCACACACCGCCCTCGAGACACCCGATACGGGGCGGAAACAGGTTCGGGATTACCGGAAATCGATGAACTCGTAGCCCTCGCAGGCCTTCCGGTCGAAGCGCCGCAGCGGGGCATCGGGCGCACCCACCGAACGGATCGCGACATCGACCCGCTCGCCGTCGTAGTCGTACGAGAGCGACACGGGACGCATCCGCGACGTATCGACCACGAGGGTGATCTCCCCGGCCGACGAGTCGCTCCCCGCCATCGGGGTCAGCCGCACGGCCGCCTGTCCGTCGCGCTCCCAAAGCAGTTCGCAGGAGTAGTCGCTGCCGATGAAGTCGAACGCCCGCACGGGATTGTTCAGGATGTTGCGGCTCCGGCGGTCCACATCAAGGATCGTCACCTCGCGACGGCCGTTGTCCACCTCGTAGCGGACCTTCCCGTCGCAGAAGACCTCGGCATCGCCCAGTTCGAGGCTGTAGGCCTCGCCCTCGACGACATAACTCCCCGAGGAGCGGTAATCGGCCGTTGCGACCTCGAAGCGCACGGCATAGCTTTTCATGGCGCGGAACCCGTCGGAGATCCCGCGCAGCAGATCGCCGGCCCGGTCGGCCGCCGATGCGCCGCACACTCCGCCCAGAAGAGCCGCCATCCAGACGATTGCTTTCATTCCTCTCATCATCTCAGTCTTGTATTTTCGTTGCATGGTCCGCACACCTCCGCCGCGTGTCAGAACAACCCCAGCTCCTGCAGCTTTGCCTCGAGCGACGGCAGGTCGTGGAAGAGGATGTCGCGCGGCTTGGCCCCCTGCTGGCGACCCACGATGCCGGCCCGTTCGAGCTGCATCATGATCCGCCCGGCGCGGTTGAAGCCCACCTCGTAGTTACGCTGGATCATCGACGTGGAGATCTGTCCGCCCGACACCGCCTCACGGGCGATCTCGGCGAAGAGCGTGTCGTATTTGACCGGGGCCGACGACTCCTCGCTGCTGCCCATGCCCTCGCCGCCGGCGCTCTCGGGCGTATAGTCGGGCAGTGCATAGGCCTCGGTGTATCCCTGCTGTTTCGAGATGTAATCGACGATCCGCTCGACTTCGGGCGTATCGACGAAGGCGCACTGGATACGGGTCAGCTCGCCGTCCTTCGAGATAAGCATGTCGCCGCGGCCGATGAGCTGGTCGGCGCCGGGACGGTCGATGATCGTCCGCGAGTCGATCATCTGCATCACGCGGAAGGCGATGCGGGCCGGGAAGTTGGCCTTGATCTTTCCGGTGATGACATCGACCGACGGGCGTTGCGTGGCCACGATCAGGTGGATGCCGATGGCGCGGGCCTTCTGCGCCAGGCGCGTCACGGGCATCTCGACCTCCTTGGCCGTCATGATCAGGTCGGCGAACTCGTCGATCACCACGACGATGTAGGGCAGGAAGCGGTGGCCGTTCATCGGGTTGAGCCGCCGCGCGGTGAATTTCTCGTTGTACTCGGCAATGTTGCGCGCCCCGGCCTTCTTGCAGAGCTCCAGACGGGTGTCCATCTCCGTGCAGAGGGCGTTGAGCGTGTAGACCGCCTTCTTGGGGTCGGTGACGATGGCCTCCTCCTCGGACTCCATCTTGGCCAGGAAGTGCTTCTCGATCTTGGCATAGAGCGAGAACTCGACCATCTTGGGGTCGATCATCACGAACTTCAGCTGCGCCGGATGCATGCGGTAAAGCAGCGAGGTGATGATGGCGTTCAGCCCCACCGACTTACCCATACCCGTGGCTCCGGCCACGAGCAAGTGGGGCATCTTCGCCAGGTCGAAGACGAAGTTCTCGTTCTGGATCGTGCGCCCGATGACCACCGGGAGCGTGGCCTTCGACTCCTGGAAACGCAGCGAGCGGATGGCCGAATACATCGACACGACCTGCTTGCAGCGGTTCGGCACCTCGATGCCGATCGTACCGCGCCCGGGGATCGGCGCGATGATGCGGATGCCCGACTCGGCCTTGAGGCTCTGCGCGATGTCGTTCTGCAGCCCCTGGATCTTCGAGATCTTGACGCCCTGGGCCTGCACGATCTCGTAGAGGGTCACCGTCGGGCCCACCGTGGCCTTGATGCGCTGGATCGGGATGCCGAAATACTTGAGCGTCTCCTCGATGCGGGTCTTGTTCTCGAAGATCTCCTCGTCCGAGACCTCCGAATCGGAGATGTAGTCCTCGAGCAGCGTCACGGGCGGCTTGCGGTAATTGACCAGATCCTTCAGCGGATCGTAGCTCTCGGTCGGGATCTTGCGTTCATCGACCATCCGCGCCTCGTGCGCCTCGACCGTGACCACCACCCCCTGCGTCGTCTCCCCGCCATCGTGGGCGGGCGCCGCGGCCGTTTCGGAGGGCATCCCGGCCACCGGATGCACGTCCGGCCCGGGGCCCTGCAGCGGCTCGGGAGCGTCCGCCGGATCGTCCGCCGTCGTGAACTCCTCGAAGACGGGGCGGTCTTCGTCGTTGCGCGGGGCATACGACGGGCCGCGCCGCACGGTCTCCTGCACTGCGCTGCGGGCGGAAGCCCCGCCCTCGGAGTCGTCGCCGCCCACGGTGATCTCGGTGAACGGGCCCTCCTGCACCGGCTGCCGCACAACGGACGGCCGCGCCAGTTCGACCAGACCGCCGCGGCCCATGACCACGCGGTCGCCCGAACGGGAGAGATCCACCTCCGTGAACTCCCCGTCGTCGGCCGACAGGAGTTCAGGCTCCGCCTCATCATCAGCGACAATCGGCCGCCCGTCGGGAGTCAGCTCGAGGAAGGGGCTCTCCTCCCCCGCTTCCGCGGCATTCGCCGCCACCGCCACGCCGGCCGTTTCGGCTGCCGGCCGCACGATCTCCGTCCCCTCCCCTGGATGCGGGTCGCGGGGCATATCCGTTCCGGCCGCCACATCGCGGAAGACCTCGGCGGCACGTCGCTCCTCGTCCGAACGGAGCGACGCGCCCCCTGCCGCAGACAGCCCGGACGGCACACCCGCCTGCACCCGGATCGGGCGCCGCATTGCAGGCGTCTCCGCCTCCGCAGCCGGTGCGGCCGGCTCACCCTCCTCGCCGGAATGCCGTCCGGCGGCGCGCACGTCGTCCTCCGGGGCAGCCTTCGCTCCGGCATCGGGCGCGGCAGCCTCGGAAGCCAAAGTCTCCTCCTGCATCCCGCCGCCGAGCGGTTCGTCGGCCGGAGTATGGCCCACGACCTTGCGACGCACCGTCTCGACGATCCGCTCGCTGCGGTCCACCATGACGTTGCCGGCCTCATTGACCGTATTGATGAAATTGCGGTTGATGAACACGCCCGTGAGGATCCACCCGCCGAGCAGCAGGATGAGCGTCCCGACCACGCCGATGTGGGCGTGGAGCATCTCCGAAACCCCGATGCCGAAGGCGCCGCCCCAGCCGGTCGAGGAGCAGAGGCTCCAGCGGTCGCCAAAGGCGAAACCGAGGGTCAGCGACCCCAGGATGAGGATCAGCAGCAGCGAGAGGATCGAGTGGTTGAGCAGCAGCGGACGCTGGCGGATGATGCGGATGCCGACAAGCACCAGTATGCAGGGAAGCAGGATGCCGAAAACGCCGAACGAGTTGTCCACCAACATGCGGCCGATGCGCGCACCGGCCTCGCCGCAGAGGTTCTCCACCTCGGCGCCCAACAGTTCGCGCTCCTCGGCCGGACGCTGCAGGATGCTCTGGTCCACGTCCCACGTGAAAAACGAGAAGAAGACCGAGGCGGCGACGAACAGACCGATGAAGAGCAGCAGCAGTCCCGCGATCCAGCGGGCGCTGTCGCTGTTGGAGCGGGCCACGGTCTGCCGCCGGCCCGAAGAGGCGGATGTATTGTTTCTGGATGCCATGTGTTTCCTTGACGCTCGATATTATCGAGCGAAGATACGGAAATATTTGCGGATTTGAAAACCGGCGGGCGAAAACGGAGAAAAAATAACGAATATTTCACTGCACGACAACGCATTAAGCCGATTACTTAAACCAATCAATGCGATTAGTAAAGACTTTGCTTTTTCAATCAGATACTTGCTACAATCAATCCATTGAAGCTAGGGCCTTCGCCTCAAGCCGGGCGCGGTAGGTCTCGTCGGCGAAGGTAAGGAATTCGAGCCGGGGAAGGTTGTCGGCCGGAGCCCGCAGCCCGTAGCGGTCGAGCAGCTGCACGACCCGCCGCGCCACGGCCGGCGAAGGGTCCACGATCGTCACGCCGCGGCCGGCCACAATGCGCTCCAGGACGGGACGCAGGAAGGGATAGTGCGTGCATCCCAGCACGATCTGGTCGGCGCCGCGTCGCAGCATCGGCTCGACGGCCTCGCGCACGCAGACCTCGGCCTCGGGCGTCTGTTCGCGGTCCGCCTCGACCAGCTCGACGAATCCGCGTCCGGGGACCGTGAGCACCTCGATACCCGAGCCGTAGCGGGCCGCAGTCCGGCGGAAAAGCTCCCCGTCGAGACTCCGCTCGGTGGCCAGCACCCCCACCACCCCGCTGCGGGTGGCCAGGCAGGCGGGCTTTACGGCCGGTTCCATGCCGACGATCTGCAGAGAGGCATATTTCGCACGCAGGAAGTCGATCGCCGCCGCCGTGGCCGTGTTGCACGCCACGACGACCATCTTGCAACCGGCGCCGACCAGCCGCGCCACCGCGGCATCGGCCAGCTGCTGCACCTCCTCACGCGGGCGGGAGCCGTAGGGGCAGTTGGCCCCGTCGCCCAGGTAGACGAGCGACTCCGAGGGCAGCGCACGGCGGATCTCCCGCCAGACGGTCAGTCCGCCCAGCCCCGAATCGTAGACCCCGATCGGGGCCCGGTTTCCCGTTGTCTTTCCGTCGTTCATCGCTCCTTGAGATTCAGTCATGCACTCCGGCAGCCGGGCGGCAACCCGCGGGAAGGCCGTCGGGGAAGAGCCGCCCGAGGATCTCCCCCACCAGTTCGTCATCGCTCCGCCCGCCGCACTCGACCGTCAGCGCCGCCTTCCGGTAGAAGGGGTCGCGCACGGCCATGTCGCGCTCCATGAAGCCGACCAGTTCGTCGTCGCTCAGGCCGCGCAGGCGGGGGCGCTTCTGCCGTCCGTAGGGGCTCAGGCGCCCGGCGATCTGCGCCGCCGTGCGGCACAGGTAGACCGTATGTCCGGCGGCATTCATGCACTCCATGTTGTCGCGCCAGACGGGCAGGCCGCCGCCCGTCGAGACCACGGCGGCATCGCCCGAGGCGATCACCCGCTCGAGCACCCCGCGTTCGAGTTCGCGGAAGCGCGTCTCGCCCTCGTAACGGAAGACGTCGGCCACCGAGGCCCCTTCCAGCTCCTCGACCGCGGCATCCGTATCGACAAAGGACGCACCGAGCCGCCGCGCCAGCTTGCGGCCCAGCGTGCTCTTGCCGCAGCCCATATAGCCCACCAGAAAGATCGGTTTCATCGTCAGAACAGGTTGAGTTGTTCGGGGTCCACCACTTCGTCGGCATCCCCCTTCGGGCGCTCGATCTCGAACGCCACGCCGCCCGGCGTGGCATCCGTCGGGGGAAGCCCCGTCTCCGAGCGGGTCGGCACGCCGCGTCCTGCCGGAGTGGAGGGACGTTCGGGCGCCGCAGGCCGGCTCTCCGGGGTGCTCTCCCCCTCCGGCCGGCCCTCGGCCGGGTCCGCCCCGTCGTCGAGCGGCTCCTCGTCGTCGGGCTCGGGAGCCGGTTCGGGCTCGATGAAGCGGAGCTCCGCCACATCGTAGGTCGTCAGGCGCTTGCCCTTGGCCCTGTGGCTCTTGACCCCCACGAACTCATCGACGTCGATCCGGTCGGCCGGGCGCGTGGCATGGGCGCCCTTGTAGGTGATCTCGAGCTGCGCACCCGCCGTATCGGTCACGCAGATGAAGTCGGCATCCTCGTCGAGGAAGGCCTGCATGCGGTCGGACATCTCGGCCGTGAAGCGCTTCATGTAGTAGTATTTCTGATCGCGGTCGTAGTAGCAGAGGCTGTAGACGCGGTCGGGTTCGTAGCGGCTCACGTGGATCGTCTCGTCGGGGAAGTGCTGCCCCAGGTCGTAGCCCGTGATGTAATACTGGTTCTTCGAGGTCCAGACGATCAGTTTGTCGTCGCCCTTGAACTCGCCGAGACATGTGCCGCGGCCGTCGGAGTTCAGGCGGCGGACATCCTCGTCGAACCAGATCGTCAGTCCGCCGAGGGTCGAGGTGCCCCGCTCCTTGAGCACGATCTTGTGGATGCCGTAGCGCGAGAAGAGGTTGCCCTGGCTCTGGCGGCCCTTGATGGCAAGGGTCGAGAAATCGAGATCGACGATCACCTTCTTCAGGCGCGGACGGGGCTTGAAGTAAACCTTCAGCACCTCGGCCTCACCGTTCGGATTCACAGACATATAGAGAATCTCACTCTTGGGCGTGCCCTTCGTGATGTCGTACTCCTTGTCGCGCGTGATGCCCTTGATGGCGCAGCGCTTCATCATCAGCGGGCCGTTCTTGCCGTCGCGGTAGAGGACGTTGTAGATCGTCCGCTCGTCGTTGCGCTTGAAGACCCCGATGTAGTAGATCCCCTTCTGGAAGAAGGCCTTGTCCGAGACCTTCGTGATGACGTAGCGCCCCTCCTTGGTGAAGACGATCACATCGTCGATGTCCGAGCAGTCGCAGACGAACTCGGCATCCTTCATCGACTTGCCGATGCCGAAGAAGCCCTCGGCGCGGTCTACGTAGAGCTTGGCGTTGGTCACGGCGACCTTCGTCGCCTCGATCGAGTCGAACTCCCGGAGTTCGGTGCGCCGCTCGCGCCCCTTGCCGTACTTGTCGCGGATGCGCTCGTAGTAGGCAACGGCATACTCGGTCAGGTGAGCCAGGTGGTACTGCGTCGTGCGGATGTCCTCCTCGATCTGGCGGATCTCGTTGTCGGCCTTCTCCGTATCGTAGCGCGAGATGCGGATGAACTTCAGTTCGGTGAGCTTCTGCACATCCTCAAGCGTCACTTCACGTCGCAGCTGTTTCTTGAAGGGTTCCAGTCCCTTATCGACGGCAGCGTAGGCCTCCTCGCGGGTCTTGCACCCCTCGATGAGCTGGTAGAGGCGGTTCTCGATGAAGATCCGCTCGAGCGAGGCGGCATGCCACGCCTCCTGCAGCTCCCCGAGGCGGATCTCCAGCTCGCGGCCCAGCAGCCACTTGGTGTGCTCGGCCGAGCGGCGGAGGATCTCCTTCACACCCAGGAAGTGCGGTTTCTCGTCCCAGATGACGCAGGCGTTCGGAGCGATCGAGACCTCGCAGTCGGTGAAGGCGTAGAGGGCGTCGATCGTCTTGTCCGACGACTCGTCGGGAGCCACCTGGATCACGATCTCGACCTTGTCGGCCGTATTGTCATCGACCTTGCGGATCTTGATCTTGCCCTTGTCGTTGGCCTTGATGATCGAATCCTTGATCGACTCGGTGG
>ERZ791645.1485-NODE-1485-length-14791-cov-2.539088_pt1 | contig 14791 bp, 10 predicted proteins | sample MGYA00509939_ERZ791645 | MGnify/ENA primary metagenome ERZ791645 (study PRJEB30046, sample SAMN00715249) | human gut metagenome | study: EMG produced TPA metagenomics assembly of the A metagenome-wide association study of gut microbiota in type 2... | reverse complement strand
GAAGAGGGATTCAGATCCCCTTCCACCTTATTGCCGTTCAGATCCATGACTACCATCATCTCCGGTGTCAGCTTGTCATAATCCACACCACTGGGTTTGATCACGAACAGTCCACTCTCTCTGTCAATGGCGCTGACATTTCCCCAGGTGAAAGTCACCAGACCATACCGGGGCAGATCCATATTTGCTTCATATACTTTCTGTTTTAATTCCTCTAACATATACTTAATCTCATTCCTTTCCACAGCCTGCCAACTTTCCGACACATAGGTATCGTGTACTTCCGTACACTATGCAGGCTCAAATTGCATCTGAAAAATTATTTTGCCGCAACGGCTGCCTTTTCTGCGGGAAGCAGTTTCTTGTACTCTTCCAGGAAAGCATCAAATCCCTTCACATCCTCGGGATCCGGGTTCAGTGTGGTTCCGGTCTGTCCTGCGAAGATCTTGTCATTCAGATAGGAAGAAAGAGTCTCGCCGTCTTTTTTCTCCTTCATGAAAGCTGCCAGAATAGCAATACCCCAGGCACCGCATTCGTCGGGCAAGTGCGTCGTCAATGAAGAGCTCTGCCGCGGCTGCCGCAAGTGCGCAATGCCCCAGGCACCGCCTTCACTGGCTGTATCCATAACGGTGATTGGTGCGTTCATGCCTGCTGCCATGACACGCTGTCCCACCACGGGAGTCTTGAAGAAGCCGCCATGGCCCATCAGGGAATCCACGGCCACATGCTCTTCTTTTAACAGAATGTCCATACCAATCTTCAGGGTAGCAACTGCGCTGTACAGATGGGAACGCATGAAGTTTGCCAGTGAGAAATCCGCATCGGGAGTTCTTACCACCATGGGACGCCCTGCATCCAGTCCGGTGATGGGCTCTCCTGAGAAATAATTGTATGCTGTCACGCCGCCGCAGTCCGCAGCACCTTCCAGTGCCTTGCGGTACAACACGCCGTACAGTTCATTCTTATCTACTTTTACGCCAAAGCTCTCTGCACATTCGCCCAGAAGATTTACCCAGGCATTCAGATCGGAGGTACAGTTGTTGCAGTGAACCATGCCGACCAGATGACCGTCCGGCGTAGTTACCATGTCAATCTCCTGGTGAACCGTCTCCAGAGTCTTTTCCAGAACAACCATTGCAAATACGGAAGTTCCGGCAGATACGTTACCGGTGCGGACTGCCACACTATTGGTTGCCGTCATACCGGTTCCTGCATCGCCCTCCGGCGGGCACAGCGGAATGCCAGCTTCCAGATTGCCGCTCTCATCCAGCAGCTTCGCGCCTTCCTCAGTCAGCGTTCCCGCCTCATCGCCAGCGCTCAGAACCTCTGGCAGAAGGTCGCGCAGCTTCCACGGATATCCCTTCGGAACCATCATTTCTTCGAATTTATCCAGCATTTCAGCATCATACTGTCCGGTTGCCGGATCGATCGGGAACATACCCGAAGCATCGCCGACGCCAAGTACCTGCTTGCCGGTCAGTTTCCAATGTACATATCCGGCTAAGGTGGTCAGAAAATGCACGTGGGATACGTGCTCCTCGCCGTTGATCACTGCCTGATACAGGTGTGCAATACTCCATCTCTGCGGGATATTGTAGTTAAACAGGTCCGTCAGGCGTCTTGCTGCCTCGGCGGTCATCGTATTTCTCCAGGTACGGAACGGAACGAGCAGCTTTCCGTCCGCATCAAATGCCATATAGCCGTGCATCATGGCGCTGACGCCCATCGCACCAACCCTTTTAAGCGTTAAACCGTATTGGTTCTTCACATCGGCAGCCAGATCCGCATAGCAGTCCTTTAAGCCTTTCCAGATATCTTCCAGGGAATAGGTCCAGATACCATTTTCCAGACGGTTTTCCCACTCATAGCTCCCCTGCGCGATCGGCGCGGTCGTGCCGTCCGTCAAGACTGCCTTGATTCGGGTCGAACCAAATTCAATTCCGAGCGCTGTATTTCCGCTCTCTATGTCTTTCTTGATCTCTTCCGCACTGCGGCCCATATCCATCCTCCTCATTGTAGCAAAAAGCGCACCGCCGCCGGAATTTTCATCCCCTTGGCTGCGGCACGCCCCGTCATTCATAACTATTCTATTTTCACAGTCGTGGCAAAAACTTATGCAGTTACGTCTTTTTCAAAAATTTTTATCTTTCAAACGCCCTATTATTTCATAAAGAATTTCTGTAAATCAGCCTCTGTCGTATCTTCGCCGATTGTAATTAACTCGGTACCGGTCAGACGCGCGAACATAGCGATGTCATCTCTCGTCAGAGCGGTAGATACAACGGAGTGATGAGCGCCGCCTGCGTAGCACCATGCAGCCGTACCGATCTGGAAGTTCGGTTTATGACGGTACATAATTCTCGCCACCGGAAGTTTTGGCATCGGTTTCGGCTGTTTTACAAGCTCAATATCTGCACAGATGATGCGGAAATGGTCGCCCATATCTACCATCGTTACCTGGATACCATCGCCGGTCACGCCGTCGAAGATCAGTCTTGCCGGATCCTCCTTGCCGCCGATACCCAGCGGAATTACATCAATCTCCGGTTTGGTTGCTGCAAATGCCGGCGGAACCTCCAGCATATGGGAAGCTAACTCTAACTCCTGTCCCGGAGTCAGATCGTAGGTATAATCCTCAATAAATCCGGTTGCTCCCTCTTTGCCCTCGGACATCTTCATCAGGACTGCAGACAGAGCGGAAATCTTGTAATCGCCCTCCGGACCAAAGCCGATGCCTTTGCCCATCAGGTTCTGTGCTGCGATACCCGGAAGCTGCTTTAAGCCGTGCAGATCCTGGAATGTATCAGCGAATGCGCCGATTCCGTTCGCGGAGAGAAATTTTTCCAGACCTACTTCATATTTAGCCTGCTCGCGGACAGAATCAATGCGGTCGGTCTTCATTGTATACTTATCGGTATACTCTTTCATCTTCGCGTCGATCTCTTCCTCGGTTACCTGGTTGATGATGTCAACCAGATCGCCCAGTGCGTAATAGTTGCACTCCCAGCCGTATTTGATCTGGCTCTCTACGCGGTCGCCGTCGGTAACCGCCACCTCGCGCATATTGTTGCCGAAGGAAGCCACCTTTAAGGACTTGGAGTAGGAGATAGCCTTTGCAACGGATGCAAACTGGCGGATCTTTGCTACCACATCATCATGTTTGTAATATCCAGCTACAACCTCATGCGGAATACCCATTCTGGCAACGATGAAGCCGTACTCACGGTCGCCATGTGCGGACTGATTCAGGTTCATGAAATCCATGTCGATCTCATCATACGGAAGCTTCTCATTTGCCTGTGTATGTAAATGAAGCAGCGGTTTTCTTAATTCCTGCAGACCCTTGATCCACATTTTTGCAGGGGAGAAGGTGTGCATCCATGTGATAACGCCGACACAGTCATCATCATTGGAAGCTTTCCGCATATCCTGAATACAGATTTCAGAAGTCTCTACGGTTGGAAGAAGTTCGATCTCTGCCAGATCGCCCACTTTTTCGTTTAAGAATGCAACCATCTGACGGCTGTCTTCTGCAACCTGTTTCAGGCATTCCTCTCCGTATAAGTCCTGGGAACCCACAATAAAGTATAACTTTTTCATTTTAATCTGCCTCCTTGTCATTTTCAATGTATATCCCGAACCGAATTTCCGTTGTTAAACATCACCGGAAACCGGTACGAATACTTCTTTTCCTGCCAGTCCGGATCCTCTATCATCCGCAGAAGATTGCGCGCTGTCAGCCGCCCAAGATTGTACTTGGGATGAATCACGGACAGGATCGTGAGATCCCCCTCCTGCGCCGGTCCGGCATCATCAAACGATACCAGGGAAATATCTTCCGGCACACGCAGCCCGCGATCCTTTAAAAAATCCATATAGCTGCCTGCCACCTCGTCGTTGTAGAGGATCATCGCGGTACAGTCCTTCGTCCGGCGGTACATCCGCTGGAGTCCTTTTTTGCTTAATTTTTCTTCCATATCCCGGGTCGAATACCAGCGGATCCAGTCCTCCTGGAAATCGATCCCGAAATCCGACAGGCACTCGATAAAGCCGCGGTAACGCTCGATCCCCTGCCAGTCATCGTATTTGAAAATACCGCCGATCCGGGTATGTCCGTTCTGTATCAAAATCCGCGTCAACTCATAGCCCGCGCGCGCATCCGACATCTCCACGCTGTCAAACGTCTCATTCTGGTAATGATTGTGAATAAACAGCGTCGGAATATTTCTCCGCCGTATCTCCTTGTAAAGCCGCAGATTCGGATTCGGGAAACTGGAACGCGTCCCCTCGATGATGAGTCCGGACACATTGCGCCCCAGCATCCCCTTGAGATACAGGGCCTCATCATTTAAGCGGTTACGCGTGACCGAAACGCTGATCTCATAACCTTCCTCCCGCAGGACGGACTCGATTCCCTCGTACACCTGCGGAAACAGGTAATCTGAAAAATAACTGAGAATCAGTCCGATGCGGGGACGTTCTTCCTTATCCTTCTCCGGCGCATAGGAAACGTATGTGCCGCTTCCCTTGACCCGGGCAATCAGCCCGTCCTGCTCCAGGCGGTCGAGCGCGTTGCGGACCGTCTGGCGGGAGTATCCAAATTTATTCTGGAGCATATGCTCGGATGGAAACTTGTCCATATTCCGGAGCACCCCGCTCATAATCAGCGTCCGACCCCAGTTGTAGAGCTTCTGATATTTAAGTCCACCCTGATTCCGGCTGCTGTTCTCCCTCATACTGTAACCTCCAGATGTCGCTTTTGTCTGTCCTATTTGATAACCTGCAGAGACTGGCGGTCTGCGAATACAGCTACGAATATCAGGAATACAACACCCTGGATGAGCTGCATCATCTGTGTGGTAAAGCCCATCATCGTCAGACCACTGTTCAGGACGATGTACAGAAGAGAACCAACGATGATATTCTCAAAACGTACCTTCGCACCACCGGAAATCGGCATACCGCCCAGTACCAGTGCAATCAGGATCTGGGTCTCAAGCTGGTTACCACCGGAAGAAGTAACCGAACCAACCTTGATAACATTGATAAATGCGGCAAATCCTGTGATCGCCCCTGCCAGTGTGTAGATAAGGAACTTCATGCGGTCGGTACGGATGCCGGAAAACATCGCTGCTTTCTCACCTGCTCCGATCGCCTTTAAATAGGTACCAAACTTGGTAAAGCGGAATAAAATAAATCCGATAATCAGGACCACCAACGTACAAGCCAGCTTTAATTCAGTGCTATCGAAGTTGATTAACATCGCAGAGCCGGCTACCGGCGCGTTGGTCGTCAGATATTTGATAAATCCACGGAATAAGAACATCGTACAAATCGTAACGATAAAGGATTTAATCTTGCGGTATACATAGAAGTAACCGTTGATGGCGCCGATCGCTGCACCAACCGCGATACCTGCCACAATCGCCAGTGGAATGCTGGTCTTGGAAACCATGCAGACAACAATCGATGCAATACCAAGAATGGAACCCTGGGAGAAATCCAGACCGCCCATCGTCATGATAAAGAATACGCCGGTTGCCGAAATCATGGTGACATACACCTGGGAAAGTACCAGAGGAAGGTTATTCATCATCCGGAAATTCGTCAGGGCATTGAACATAAGAAAGATGATAATCAGTCCCGCAATCGGCAGAAGCGAACGGATCATCGTCATTTTTGATAACTTTTTGAGCTGCTGCTCTTTATTTTCCGTACTTGTCTTAACTTGATTCTCCATTGCATCCTCCTTATACCATCATCGTGATCAGGCTGTTCTCATCCATCGCCTCATCACGTTCCAGCTCACCGCTGATCTTGCCGTCCTTCATGATAATGATGCGGTCGCACATACCAATCAGCTCCATCAGCTCCTCGGAAATCATGATAATCGATTTTCCGTTCTTTCTCATCTGGTTCATTAACTGGTAAATGTCCTGTTTAACCTTGATATCAATACCACGGGTCGGACTGTCGAGAACGACAATATCGGAATCTTTTCCAATCCATCTTGCCAGAACGACCTTCTGCTTATTACCACCAGAAAGCTCCGAAACGAACTGGTTTACGTTTACCATCTTAACGGACATCTGTTTTGCAAACTGGTTGGAAAATTCTCTTAATTTCTTATCGCTCAACAGGTGAAGCTTGTTTGCCAGCGAATCCAGGGACGGCAGGCAGATGTTGTCGCCGATGCTCTGGTTTAAAACGACCGACTCATTATCACGATCCTTCGACGTATACGCGATGCTGTGCTTGATCGCGCCCGGGATATCGTTGATCTGCGTTCCGTCTGCCAGCTGTACCGTACCGGTTCTGTCATAGGAAGCGCCAAAGATTGCTTTGCCGATCTCATGCATACCGGACTCGGACAGACCGCCAAAGCCAAGGATCTCGCCCTTGTGAAGATCAAAGCTGACATCCTCGATGAGTCCCGGAACCGTCACGTTCTTAACAGAAAGAACAACTTCATCTGATACCTTCTCGCCGTAATCTGCACGGTAATAATCACCGGTTACCTCACGGCCTACCATCAGACGTTTCAGATCGTCCTCGGTCACATCCTTGCTCTTGACGGTATCAATGTAAACGCCGTCGCGCAGGATCGTGATGGTATCTGACTTCTCCAGAATCTCCGGAAGGTCATGGGAGATAAAGATAACCGTGTTGCCGCTCTCACGGATGCGGTTCATGTGTTTGTAAAGTTCTTCACGACCTTCCTGGGAAAGTGCCGTGGTCGTCTCATCAATGACAACAATCTTCGGATTGAAGTAGGTCGCCTTTACGATCTCGACCAGCTTCCGATCCTCGAAATTGTAGTTGTCGATGATGTCTGCCGCCTTGATGCGCTCGAAGCCGTACTGTTTCAGAAGCTCCGTCGCCTTTTTATTCATGGCATTTGTATTTTTAATTCCCATATGTACGAACTGATCTTCGTGTCCCAGGAATATATTTTCCGCTACTGTAAGTCCCGACAGGGTTCCTAACTCCTGTACGATGATAGAAACACCCTCGTTGTTGGCCTCTACCTGATTCTTCGGATGAATCTCTTTCCCATCCAGAATGAAGGTACCGCTTCCGATACTGTAGATGCCGGTCAGCATGTTGGTCAGCGTCGATTTACCGGAACCATTCTCTCCGATCAGCGCGTGAACCTCGCCTTTATTGACATTAAAAGACACATTCTGAACTGCCTTCGTGATACCGAAGGACTTGCAAAGATTTTTTACCTGTAATCTTACCTCGCTCATTGCATTTCCTCCCTCGATTTACTTGACAATCTCGCCTTTTTCCGCTTTTGTGGTCAGCGTGATTATGATTAACAGTGCCAGACCTGTGATAACGTCCTGAATTGCTGTCGGTGCGCCCATCGCGATGAAACCAAAGAAAATAATGTTGATAACAAACTCGCCGATGACGATCGCCTGCAGCGGCATGCCATATTTCTTAAACGCCAGACCGAAGAAGCATCCCATCGTCGGAACGAAGTTACGGCTCATCGACGCCATACCGGTTACCGCTACCATGGAGGAACCGTAGCTGATCGTTAAAATCGCCATAACGCCTAAAAATGCGCCGCTTAAGATAAATGCAAGTACTTTGTACTTATTAACATTGATACCCATGTTTTTCGCTACGAACTCGTTGCTGCCGATCGCATATGTATACGTACCAATCTTTGTATAATTTAAGAAAATGTAAGCTGCCACACATGCCAGAAGTGCCAGAATAATGTTCCACGGCATCTGTCCGAATGCACGGAGGTTGGACGGAAGCGTCTGCTCCACGCCGCCTGCGATGTAGTTGGCAACCGACTCATAGATAAGAGCCAGACCCGTCGTTACAATCATGGACGGGATACGGAGTTTTACATAAAAAACACCGTTTAAAAGTCCGACAATCGTACCAGTCAGCACGCTGCCGATGATAAGACCGGCATATCCCATGCCGAAACGAGAGGCAAATACACAGCCTACAATCGCTGAAAGCATGATGTTCGCGCCGATGGAAAAATCGAACATACCCATAACCATAACAAAGTAAAAACCAACAGCGCCAACCGTCGCGATCAGGCTGGCCTGAAAATAACTCAGCATATTGGCCGGAGAACCAAAATTGCCCGGCGTCAGAGCTTTAAAAATCGCCCAGGAAAGCACTACCAAACCCACCAGGATGATATAACCCTTGGCAGTTCCCGAAAGTTTTTTCTTTCCGGTTGTTTCAACAACAGAAGAACCCATATTTTATACCTCATTCATAACTGCTCAGTTTCTTTTTTCTTTTAAAGAAAAGACCGGCATCGCGCCGTGCGATACCGGCCTTTTCTATTACATTCAGCCTCTTAAAATTCTATAATTTGAATCAGTTTCTGAACTAATTAGTTGCCTGCTCTCTGTGCAGCATCCTCGATGGAGATACCAGCTGCAGTTGCTTTCAGGTCATCCAGGCTAAGCTCGGACATAGCTACCAGTTCCTCATCGGTGTATGGAAGCTGATCTACGAAGTACTGCTCATATGCTTTGTAGTCGTCCGGAGAAGATACATACAGATACGGGAACGGAACGTCCTCGAAGTTGCCCTCGATACCTGTGTAGTTGCCCTTGATTGCGTTGTAAACCATCATGAAAGCGATAAGCGGATCGCAGTAATGTCCACCGGACTCACCGGCCATAGAACCATTTTCAAGTCTCTCGCCCAGATCCGGAAGGAAGTCTGTGGAAACGATGTCGATATCCTGAGTCTTGCCTGCACGCTCAACTGCTGCGATAGCGCCCTGAAGCGGGTCACCGCCGCCGCCTGCCGGAATCAGTGCATCCAGAGTCGGATCTGCGGACATCAGAGCCTCTGCTGCCTTGGAACCACCCTCAGAAGAAGTACCTGCGTACTGCGGCTCAGACAGTTTTGCCTGATCATCCGGATGCTCTGCGTTCCATTTCTCAACGCCAGCTTTGTAGCCTTCCCATCTGCCAAGCCAGGTAGCGTCGCCCTGCTCCCAGCCGATCAGACCGATGTTTCTGTCGCCCTTGTCCAGAAGAATCTGAACTAATTTTTCACCGTTCTCCGGCTCGTTCTCATGAACAGCGCCGATGTAGTACGGTGATGCGGTTGCTAAATCATAGATATCCTTGCTGTTCTCCTGGCTGATAACACGGAAGAACTGTGCCAGATATACTTTATTGTCATTACATGTCTTAATAGCGGATGTCATCTCTGTATCAGAAGAGTTGCAGATGATGATACCCTGGCATCCTGCTGCTGCTAACTGCTCTACGGATGCGGTAACCTTCTCCGACACATGACCCTGGTCAACGTACTGAACCTGAACGCCCAGAGCCTTTGCTGCCTCGTCGATGATCAGCTTGCACTGGGAACCAAGTACATCGGTGGAGGACCAGATGGAAACACCGATCTTAATGTCTTTGTTGTCGATCGTCGAAGCTGCTGCCTCGCTTCCTTCTGCTGCAGAAGCATCTGCTGCCTGTGTCGCATTTGCTGCTCCAGAGCCGCCGCATGCGGTCATGCCCACTGCCATCGCTGCTGCTGTCACGGATGCAGCGGCACGTTTGAACATTTTTTTCATTCTAACTACCTCCCATAAAATTTTCTTTGCAAGCGGCACCCCAGCCGCACTGCTTTGTTGCTTTTCACAACTTTTTGTAACTTTATTATAACAATCCAGGACAAATTGTGCAAGTAAATACAAGATCATTTTTTCATAAAGTTGTATTTTATTTTGTATATTGTTATAAATTTAACGTCTGATTTTGACATTATTTTAGCAGAAATACAAATGATGCATAAATTAAAGCGGCTGTTTTCGCTAAACATTTATGCATCATGTATAGGATTGCTGATTTTCTCTCGAATTATGTCGAATCAAGAAAATACAGCTTTATATTGTTTCTGATATGTACTGTACTTTTTTCAGATGTCTTCTCTCTCTTTGCATGGATATTTCCCGTCATTTTGACTGTTCTATCTTGATGCTGTCATACCAGACATTCATGCCGGTTTGTCTGTCTCCGGAAGAGAATTTCTACTTTTTCTTCTTTACCATCGCAAGGATCGACTGAAGCACGATGAAGAAGCATAAAAGCGCCGCGATCGTGATACGGGTCCACCAGGAAGAAAGTGTTCCCTGGAAAGTGATAAATGCCTCGATCGTCGCCTTGATAAGGACGCCAAACAGGGTTCCGAATACATTACCGACGCCGCCGGTCAAGAGCGTGCCGCCGATAACAGAGGAAGCTATCGCATCCATCTCGAAGCCCTTTGCCTGCTCAACGAAGCCGCCCAGCGTATTCAGACAGAACAGGACACTGCCGACGCCGCAAAGGAAACCGTCCAGGATATAGGCTTTCAGTTTTACCCGGCGCACATTTAAGCCCATCATCAGCGCTGACTGCTCGTTGCCGCCGATCGCATAAATGCTGCGTCCAAATTTCGTATATTTCAGCATGATAAATGCCAGAACCAGAAGAACCAGCGCAATCACAACCGTCGGATAGATATATGGATAAATCATCATGCCTTTTTTGTTGAGATAGCCGCCGAACGGAATATAAAGTTTCATCTTCGCCCATGCCATGAAAGTTTCATTCGTAATACTGATCATGTCCTTGGAAATGATCGCAGTCATGCCGCGGGCAAAGAACATACCCGCCAGGGTAACAATGAATGGCTGGATATCCATGTAGGCAACCAGGAATCCCTGTACCAGACCAAAGACAATCCCGGTCACCAGCACGATGAGAACCGCCGGAACCGCACCGATACCGCCTTTTTCCATCATCCATGCCAACATCATACAGCCCATCGCCACGAAGGAACCGACGCTGATATCGATACCGCCGGTGATCATGACGATCGTCATGCCGATACCGATGACAATCAGACCCGCATTGGAAATAAAGAGGTTTAAGAAGTTCTGTGTCTTGGCAAAGCCCTGTGCATTAAAGAGCACGCAGCCGATCGCGTACATCACGAAGAACAGCAGGATCGTGACAAGAAGCAGGAACGTGTTCTGATTTAATTTCTTCTTTTCTTTCATGATTTATGCCGCCTCCTTTCCTGCCGCGCTCAGTTCTTTTTTCTGTGCCAGGGATTTTCTCCATCTAGCAAATCCCGGAGACTGGAGTGCTACGATGATGACAACCACGATCGCCTTGTAAACCGGAACCTGATCCGAGGATACGTGCATCGCATACAGGGTGGTCGTCAGCGCCTGAATTGTATACGCGCCGATGACGGAACCTGCCAGCGAGAATTTACCGCCGCCGAGGGAGTTTCCGCCGATGGCAACTGCCAGGATCGCATCCAGTTCCATATTAAGACCGATGTTATTCGCATCCGCCGAGTAGATACGGCTGGAAGCAATCAGACCGGAAAGACCGGAACAGAGTCCACAGTACGCGTAGGTGAGGAAAATAATCATAACCGACTTGATGCCGACAAGCTGGGACGCCCGTTTATTGATACCGACCGACTGGATGTACATACCCAGTGCCGTTTTCTTCAAGAGTAATGAAGTCAGCGCCACAACGACGACCGCCACGATAAACGGGGTCGGAACCGGGAATCCCGGAAGGGAAGCGCCCAGGGTACGGTAGCTGTCCACACGCACGTATGTGATCTGTCCATCCGTGATCAGCTGGGCGATACCGCGCCCGGCGGTAAACATGATAAGAGTCGCTACCATCGGCTGGATGTTTAACTTTGCAACCAGAAAACCGTTGAAGCAGCCAATCGCCGCGCCGACGATGAGCGCTGCCAGGAAGCCAAGAATCAGCGGATTGGCATATGCAGTTGCTGCGCGCTCGCCGCCGGTTAAGAGGTTGCAGCAGACTGCCGCACTGACCGCCATGATCGCGCCGACGGAAATATCCGTTCCAGCGGAGGACGATACGACAAGCGTCATGCCGACTGCCAGAATCACCAGCTCTGACGCACGGTTGATGATATCGATTAAGTATCCGTAGAGAACGCCGTTCCGCACCTCGATCGCGAAGAAGTTCGGCGTCGTGACGATATTTACCAGCAATACCAGCGCAAGGCAGAAAATCGGGAGAAACAGCCTCTGCGAGGTAATTTTTTTGAACGTCATATTTTTCATAGCTACTGTCCTCCTGCAATGGTTGACATAATGTTGGACTGGTTCATCTCATCCTCGGAAAGTTCTCCTACCTTTGCACCATCACGCATAACGACCATGCGATCGCAGGTACGGAGCATCTCCTCGATCTCGGAAGAAATAAACACGACTGCCATGCCCTGTTCTGCCAGTTTTACGACCAGTTTCTGAATCTCTGTCTTGGTTCCGACGTCGATGCCACGGGTCGGCTCGTCCAGAATCAGGAAATCCGGGTTGGTCAGAAGCCAGCGTCCGATGATTACCTTCTGCTGGTTGCCGCCGGAGAGTGATTTGATCGGTGTCTCACGGCTGGCGGTCTTAATCTGCAGCATATCAATGTATTTATCGGTAAATTCTTCCTGCTGCTTGCGGCTGAGCAGGTGGAACATACCGCGTTTTGCCTGAAGTGCCATGATCAGGTTCTCACGCACGGATAGATCCGAGATGATACCCTCGTTTTTCCGATCCTCCGGCAGATATGCCATGCCGGCATTCATCGAAATCAGCGGGTGGCGCGCCGCGATCGGTCTTCCCTTGACGCTCAGCTCGCCCTCATCCGGCTTTTCCGCTCCATAGAGAACACGGACCGTCTCAGAACGTCCCGAACCCAGAAGCCCGGTAAATCCGACGACTTCACCCTTGTGAATCACCAGATCAAACGGCTTTATGTATCCTTTCTTTCCGAGTCCCACCGCCTTGATGACGATGTCCGCTTCGCCGTGTTTCTCCTCACTCTTGGAATCCTTGATCGCTGCCAGATCATCGAAATCCTTTCCCATCATCTTGGCAACCAGCTGGACTCTCGGAAGCTCCGCCGTCGTAAATTGTCCTACCAACTGCCCATTCCGAAGAACGGTGATCTTATCGCAGACTGCATACACCTGCTCCAGGAAATGTGTAACGAATATGATGCCGACGCCTTCGGATTTCAGGCGGCGCATCAGATTAAAGAGCTTTTCTACCTCTCCATCATCGAGGGAGGAGGTCGGCTCATCAAGAATCAATACCTTTGCCGACATATCGACTGCACGGGCGATCGCTATCATCTGCTGAATTGCAATCGAATAATTGTCGATCGTCTGTGTTACATCTGCATGTATGTCAAGGTCCTGCAGCAGTTTGCTGGCCTTTTTATTCATTGTTTTCCAGTCAATCAATCCGCCTTTTCGCGGTTCGCGTCCGATAAACAGATTCTCTGCAACCGTCAGGTTCGGACAGAGATTGACTTCCTGATACACGGTGCTGATGCCCCGGTTCTGTGCCTCCTGCGGGCTGCGGTTGATGATCGCATGATCGCAGCCGTCTATCATGATTTCCCCTGTTTCAAACTCCTCTACACCCGTCAGGACTTTGATCAGCGTGGATTTTCCTGCGCCATTTTCCCCCATCAGGGCATGAATTTCGCCTTTTTTTAAGGTAAAATCCACATTCTGCAGAGCTTTTACACCCGGGAATGTCTTATAAATATGCCTCATCTCAAGAACGGAATCCTTTTCCATAAAAGCTTTGCCTCCTTATTTTTTGAAAAAGAAAGCGCAGGGACGGAAACCTAAGCCTCCAGCCCCGCGCCTCCTGATTGCCAAGTGCCTGCCGTCCGCCGAAACCTCCGGTCTGACACTCATTCACTTACGGTCAAAAGCGATTGCCTGTCCGATTATTTGCAATTAGTACGCTCTTGTCTTTAAGATTTCTTCCAGATCCATGCTTGTATCGAAGTATGCTTCGTCTACGTACTGAATCTTCTCAACCTCTTCGCCTTTTTCCAGCTTCTGGATGATTTCAGCTACACGCGGACCATGAAGCGGGTTGCACTCGAAGGTTGCGTTTAAGTCACCAGCGATCATGGACTCAAAAGCTGCCTTTACAGAGTCAAAACTTACAACGATGATGTCGCCGTCCGGACCGCAGGTCTTGCCAGCTGCCTTGATAGCATCGATGGCGCCAAATGCCTCGTTATCATTCTCACAAATAACAACGTCGATGTCATCATAGCTCTTTAAGAAGGACTCCATAACTTCCTGTCCTTTTGCCTGTGTGAACTCACCAGACTGTCTGTCAAGCATCTTCCAGTTGGAGTGCTCTTTCAGCTTGTTGTCCATACCTTCTGTACGGCCAACCTGTGCGGATGCACCGATGGTACCCTGAATGGTAACCATGTTGATCTCTTCGTCTCCGCGTCCCTGTTTGTCTAAGTAATCAGCCAGCCATTCGCCGCAGGTCTCGCCTTCTTTTACGAAGTTTCCGCCTACCCATGCCTCATACAGGCTGTCATCGGAAAGCTGCATCTGACGGTCAGAAAGGATAACCGGGATACCAGCCTCTTTTGCTTCTTCCAGAACGGTCTCCCAGCCAGTCTCAACAACCGGAGCAACTACGATGTAGTCAACACCCTGCTGGATGAAAGAACGGATTGCCTTAATCTGATTTTCCTGTTTCTGCTGTGCATCGTCGAAAATCAGTTTGTAACCATTTTCCTCAGTAAATGTAGATTTGAAAGATTCGGTGTTGGCTGTTCTCCAGTCAGACTCAGCACCAACCTGTGCATAACCTACGGTAATCAGATCGCCGTCTGCTGCCGCTTCTTTCTCTTCGCCCTCTTCTGCTGCCTCTGTATCAGCCGGAGCTGCTGCCTCCGTCTCTTTCTCAGCCGGATTGCTTGTA
>ERZ791645.1480-NODE-1480-length-14847-cov-6.945173_pt1 | contig 14847 bp, 15 predicted proteins | sample MGYA00509939_ERZ791645 | MGnify/ENA primary metagenome ERZ791645 (study PRJEB30046, sample SAMN00715249) | human gut metagenome | study: EMG produced TPA metagenomics assembly of the A metagenome-wide association study of gut microbiota in type 2... | reverse complement strand
GAGCCATAAACTCAAAAAAGGCGGTGCGCTTGCATTTGAACTCGGAGAAAATCAGGCTGACGCAGTAAAGGCACTTATGACTGACAAAGGCTTTTCGGATTTTAAAATTTCACTTGACTTTGGCGGTGTGCAGAGGGCGATTATTGGGACTTTGCTCTGATTTTAGAAATTTTGTTCGATAAAATTACCGCCAAATTATTGCATTTTCCACTCACATATTTTATAATCTTAGTGTGAACATAACCGCCGATGAAGTGACGGTTATGTTACAGACCGAAAAACATCAGCTCCCTTTGCGGAGTACGGAGGTATATAAAATGGCAGTAGATAAAAACAAAGCGCTTGAAACTGCGCTCACACAAATCGAAAAACAGTTCGGCAAGGGTGCTGTAATGCGTCTTGGCGAAAATAAACATATGAACATTGAACACATCTCAACAGGTTCGCTTTCGCTTGATATTGCACTCGGAATCGGCGGACTTCCCCGCGGAAGAATTGTTGAAATTTACGGACCTGAATCTTCGGGTAAAACAACACTTTCTCTCCACTGCATTGCAGAGGGACAGAAAAACGGCGGCAATGTTGCATTTATTGATGTTGAGCATGCACTCGATCCGACATATGCGGCGGCTCTCGGTGTTGATGTTGATTCACTCCTCGTTTCACAGCCCGACACGGGTGAAGACGCTCTTGAAATTGCAGAGGCGCTTATCCGAAGCGGTGCGATTGATGTTATCGTAATCGACTCCGTTGCCGCATTGACTCCTAAAGCTGAAATTGAAGGTGACATGGGTGACAACAAAGTAGGTCTTCAGGCACGTTTGATGTCTCAGGCATTACGTAAGTTGACAGCAGCAGTCAGCAAGACACGTACAACTTGTATCTTTATCAATCAGTTGCGTGAGAAAATCGGTGTAATGTTCGGCAGTCCGGAAACAACTACCGGTGGTAATGCCTTAAAATTCTACGCATCCGTACGTTTGGATATCCGTCCGGGACAACCGATCAAAGATGGTGAAGAGATTCTGGGCAAACTGACTAAAGTAAAAGTCGTGAAGAATAAAGTGGCTCCTCCTTTCCGGAGAGCAGAATTTGATATCATGTTCGGTGAAGGTATCTCCCATTCCGGAGAAATCGTTGACTTGGGTGCCGATCTGGGAATCATCAAGAAAAGCGGTTCATGGTATAGTTACAACGACACGAAGCTGGGACAGGGACGCGATGCCGCCAAACAATGTATTGCCGACAATCCGGAACTTGCAGAAGAGCTGGAAGGACTGATCTTTGAAGAGTTAAAGAAAAAATAATCACTCCCACCTTACAGTTTTTCAAAGCTGTAATCGGAGGAGCTGTAATCGGAGGGTTGAGGGTTGTACAAAAAGAAGTGGGAGAATATCGTACGAAACGAACATTCTCCCACTTCTTTTATATATTATCTTATCCTTATTCTTACTTATGCAAAATAATAGATATATGCCAATGTACTCAAACTAATGACTACCCATAACGCTATTCCCTGCAATAACGGTTTTACGCCAACTGCTTTCAGAACATCTATCGAAAGAGAAGCACCAATAAAGAACATCGTAATTGTCAATGTCTTGCGAGCAATTCCATTAATAGCATTTCCAATTTCCGGCATTCCATCCAGCAAATAAGTATTTACGATCATTGCCAGTACAAAGTAGAAAATAAACCAGGGAATACTAATCTTCTGCCCCTTACTCTTAAAAATGAATGAAGTAGCGAAAGCTATCGGAATAATCCAAAGAGCACGAGTCAATTTGATGGTAGTAGCCACCTTCAAAGCCTCCTCTCCATAAGCAGCACCGGCTCCAACCACAGAACTTGTATCATGGATAGCAATAGCCGCCCAAGTACCAAACTCATGTTCGCTCATGTTCAGAGCATGACCAATCATTGGAAATATGAAAAGCGCGATAGCATTCAAAATAAAGATAGTACCCAATGCCACAGACATTTCACTATCTTTTGCCTTCAATACCGGTCCTACTGCCGCAATGGCACTACCACCGCAAATAGCCGTTCCCGAACTGATCAGATAAGAAGTATTTCTATCTATCTTAAATATCTTGCGTCCGATAAACCAACCTATCGCCAATGTACCTACCACCGAAATAATAGTAAACTCCATCCCTTCCTTACCGGAAGCCAACGCTGATTGCAGATTCATACCGAATCCTAATCCGACAACGGAGTATTGCAATAGATATTTAGAAGTCTTTTTATTGAATTTCGGATGTGCCTGTCCGCAAGTCAATGCAAAAATAAGTCCGAGGAACAGAGCTACCGGAGGAGTCACCCATGCAGACCATGCCTGCAAACCCGGAATATAATCCAAAAATAAGAAAAGAGTCAAAGTAGAAAGCAGGGCGACATAAATAGTCTTATTTTTTGCCTGCAATGTTTTTGTAGCTGTTGAAATCATATAATATATCTTTAATTGTTTTTCTGGAGCGCAAAGGTATGACAAACAATCAAGACACGCTAATCGTTTCTAATTATACGTTATAACTTTTAGTTATAGCTCTAACCTCTTCTTTATCAAGATTACCTTATTACACTTCTACAATATCTTTTCCAAAAGGTGATAACGCTAATACCGCCAAGCAACAACCATAAAAGATTCATTAAACAGCCCATATAAAAGTCAGATTTTATTTCTATCTATCAGTCTAATAATCCCGGATAAAAGTACTTTACCCACGCTACATAAGTATCTTGAGCAGAGAGACAAGTATCTAGCAAATATCCACGAGTAGTCGCGAACTCCCTAAGTCCACGATAATAAAATTGCTTATGGCGCTCATCTATAATAAATGGAACGATATTATGACGAAGGCATTCACGAAACATAATCAGCCGCCCTACCCTACCATTACCATCTTGAAATGGATGAATTCTTTCAAAACAATAATGATATTCTATAATATCTTCAAATGTTACACAGACAATTGAATAGTATTTATCATTCAAATTCGCTATTTCCGCATCTACATTATCAGGCATTACAGTCTGAATACCTCCAACCTCATTTGGATATTTTTTCCAATCACCTACATTAAACCAAGCTTTCGCTGCATCCGCCGTTCCAGTTTTCAATATTCGATGAAATTCTTTAATCAATTTTCCAGATAAGGGTTCATCAATGGTATCAAGCAAATAATCAAAAGCCACAAAATGATTGGATGTCTCAATTATATCATCAACCGGTACAGCCTCTTCATCCCTAAAACCTATAGTACGAGTTTCAAAGATAAAACGAGTTTGTTCTTCAGTAAGCCTACTCCCTTCTATTCGATTAGAGTTATAAGTCAAACTCACTTGGGTTTTATGATACAATCCCCCTTTTCGCTTAGATTGCTTTTCCTCCAAAAGATATGCAGTAATACTATCCATACTTCTATCGTTCTTAACAGATGAAGAACAAAGATAGTAAGAAGAATGAGAACTGTATAACTTTTCAATAAACTTTCTTTTCCAATAAACCCATTTCGTAAAAAAACATTACGCATTTCTGTTTTATCTTCAGTAATAGAAGATTATTTTATTATTCCAATTCATAATCAACTGATTAAATTGTCAAACTGAGCTCACAAACGGAAACGTTTAACAAAACGCTCTATTAAATAATATACATAATTATTGCGACTAAAGTACATACCAATTCAGTTATTGGATTTGCAACAGATAAAACAATCAGTTGAAAAATTTCTTTATTTTCCAATACTATGGAGTCTAATGCTATATATATAGCAACTTGTATCAATATAGATAACATTATCAATTCCACGAATAAAAACGTATGCTTCAACTTACAGTTGGTTGTAACAGTCTCATTTATTTTCATATTATACTCTCCTATATTACGACTATATTTTTTACAAACTAACAATCTTTAAAAAGATGAGATTAAGTAAACATATAAAAAGAAAGGATTTGTATTTGATTCCACTTCTACGGAATAATTTATATTTCATCCTTTATTTAATTAGAATAAGGGGAAATGACTATCATGAATTAGAAAGACGCTCCTTAAATCTTCCTCATTCACTAAGCCATTCCCCCCACAACAATAACCTAATTAGCCATATTTTTGATGAAATTCATTATCATTCATCGTAAGTAAAATTATTCCCTCAATAAACGCAATTATAGTAATTAAGACAGGGACAAAAACAGTCCAACAGAAAAACCAAAATAACAATAAATATGCTATACCTTGTCCATTTTTGCCTAAATAGAATTTATGTATTCCTAATCCACCTAAAAATATAGCAAGCATCCCCGCTGTCGTCTTACTTTTCGTAGATTGCGCGTATTGAGGAGTATATTGCTGCGTACTCTGAGGCGTTTGTTGGACAGTAACCTGTACCACTGTATTTGACGGAGTTTGTACTTCCGACGACTTTTTTTCTTGATTTGGTTCTGTTTGTACTACCGCACCACAATATGCACATTTCCTTTGAAAAGGATCAGCACCCACAATTAATTTATTGCCACCGCATACGGGGCATTTTATTTCTTCACTCATATTACAATGTATTTTTAATGTAAGATATATATTCTGTAAAGTTTTCAATTTCCCGGGTCAAAGTATCCATATCCACCTCGACACTCTCTTTCCGTATCTGGAAATACGATTTTAATCCATTCAGCTTGATATTAATATCCTCTACTACAGTTGCATTACGTTCTAACTTTTCTGCCGGAATAGCCGCTATTTTATCTAACAGAATTTTCAATTGCTGCCCCTGCCTATCTTTCTGTTCACTATCAACATCACGTAAAGCCTGTCGATACTCCATCATTACCATTTGCGTAGAAGCTAAATGGCTTTTCCGAACCATCACGGATTGCTCTATTTCTTTTTGTTTCTCTGCCTGTACATTCCCACCGATTCCGACAATGCTAATCAATGCAACAAAGATTAAAAAGATAACAAGTAAACCCGCATAATAGTATTTAGTATCAACAGTATCGGATAAAAAAACATTGAAAACCAGCATCCAAATAGCTTCCGACAATATGAAGTAAAACAACTGCATACTAATGGAAGTATTACGAACCGTGGTTAATTTTCCATTAGTAAAAAATGGAAGATTACACAAGAGCATAATCTCTAATATAGAAGTGACCACCATATTAGCGTAAAATAAATGAGTCTTTTCCTCTGGACCTAACAAATAAAACAGTCCTATCGTAATCCCGACTATCACAAGTATAGCCACAAATAAAATCAAGAAATTCTTTGCTTTCATAAGTATATATATATGATTAATATTTTAATTTACACACTCCACCATTACAAGCCTGGAGGTGGAGGGGGTGGCATTAAAGAGAACAAAGCTGCAATTTCCACAACATTTTCAGCCAACACCCACGATTGTGAGCCGACTTTGCAGACATAAGTAGTTTTTGTTAACTGCCCATTCAACGCCATATCTTTCAGAACCTCCATAGTAAAAGGTCCCGTAGTTTGTCCATTTTGTGCTATATAAAAAGAAGAATTTACAGGTGGCGGTGGCGGAGGAGTAGAAGGCATCCCCACATTTGTCATCACATTTCCCATCATATTTCCCACTGAATTTCCCATTCCGAATCCCATACCAGCTCCCATCATTACGCCCGCGCCTTCATTGCCCGCAGCTGTCTGTGCAATATCCAACTGCTTTTGTTGCAGATAATTTATTCCTAATTTACTTAAACGAGCCTGTTCTGCAATACCAGAAAGCACCGTTTGATATCCCTTGTCATTCTCGTCGAATGATATATCCTCGATATTGAAATTTAAAACTTCAATACCATATTCATTAAAAGAAAGTTGAAGATTTTTGGAAGTTTCCTTAGATATTCCTCTGTATTCCATTCCCAGTTCATTTACATTCACTCCATTTTCTTTCATGTATTTGGCAATGGATACCCTTACAGCCTCAATCACATCTATACGAAACTGATTGTCAATCAATTCCATATCAGCATGTCCAACTGTTCCAATCAATTTTTTCAAAAAAGTAGCCCCGTCTACAATACGAATCCCATATTGTCCACGAGCAGCAATCTTTATCGGAATTTGAAAATAGGGGTCAATAATTCGTAAACCTCCGGTTCCCCACAGCATATTGCGCTTTTCTAGTTTGCTGACAAACCATACCTCAGCCGTAAAGGTCGTTTCTCCTCCCGAAGGTAAATTCAATAGTTTTTGAAGAACAGGCAAATTAGCTGTGTTCAACGTATGCCTACCCGATGTAAAAGAATCACAAAGCGTACCACTTTTATAAAAGAAAGCCTCTTGACTTTCATTAACCGTCAACACACTACCTGTAGTAATGTTATTGAATGGAAACTTATAGACTAATTCTTCCTGGTCCATTTGCTCCCAATAGATGGATTTAATAATTGCTGCCATATATAATCAATTTTATTTAATATCAAATTCAGCAGACTTCCAGTTCCCAAAAATCAGTCAATATATAAGTACACAAAAAAAGCGCGGAACTGCGTGCCAACTATCTGCAACTGAAGGTCCTAGGAAAACCCAAACACACGAATAGATGGACAGCAGACCCACGCTGAATCAGCGTAGGAAACATACTGTGTCATTCCCGTGTGTCATTGAAAATTTCCTAGGTTTTCAGTCACAAGAATGAAGCACAACGCTTCTTACAATTTTATCTCTACAAATAATAGCCTATCGCTATAGACAACTGCAAAAATATGAAAATAAAATCAAATATCCTACTTCATCTCATTCATTTTTATTCAAGTAATAGAATAAAACTAGAAACACCCCTCCCAGCAATCGTCTAAACACATATAGACATCCTTTCCTACTTCCACTTTTCCTAGTACTTTCCACGCAATCTATTAATAGATAAATTCCTTTTTATTAATGCCAAACTTCTTTTTCTCAAATATAAAACCTACCTTTGTACAAGAGAAAACTATAAACGAAGGCTTTGTTTTTATAACCAAAGCTTTCGTTTTTATAAACGCAAGTTTCATTTGTAAAAACGAAAGCTCCGTTTATAGTTTATACTTAATCCAAAAGTACTTATCTATTAGAGAAAAAGAAGTTTTGCCCTAGTATACAAGAACTTATCTACTAATGATTTAAACAACAAACAGTATGGCAAAGTACATAATGGAGGAGATGCCCGACTTACAGAATACGGGGAAAAGAATCACATATCCGAAGTTTGCACGGGTAGACAATGCAAGCATAAAAGAACTCGCCCAACGAGTGGGTGACGTCAGTGGTTTCAGCCCAGGAGATATAGAAGGCATATTGCTCCAAACCTCCATCGAAATGGCACACATAATGGCGGAAGGACGCTCGGTTAAGATAGACGGAATCGGCACATTCACAGCGTCGCTAGCCCTGTACAAAGATAAAGAACGGGAAGGAGCCGAAGAAGGAAGTGAACATCGTAATGCACAGAGTATTTATGTAGGAAATGTAAATTTCCGAGTAGACAAAATCATGCCGAGAAGAATTAATGAAAGATGCCGACTGGAAAGAGCCTCTTGGAAAAAGCAACGTTCCTCACAGAAGTTCACACCGGAGCAACGCCTCAAACTGGCATTGAAATATCTCGACGAGCATTCGTTCCTTACGGTTCATGAATATCGGAACCTAACAGGACTCTTACAAACGGCAGCAACCATAGAATTAAAACAATGGGGAGATCAACCCAATTCCGGAATCGGAATCGCTGGAAGAGGTGCACACAGAATCTATATAAAAAAGAAACAAGAAGAATAATGAGTTACCAAAGATTATATCTCAAAAGGTGCGGAAAGTATGAGAGATAGAGCCTTAATATATGAGAGATGGTAGCACAAAAAAGATCTCTCATAAAATATCAAACTAATAATCAGCAATTTACAAGCAAATTATGAGAGATGAGAGATAATATTGTTTTTTCTTCTAGTAGAGATTCCTAAGCGAGGTTATAAACTCTTGCTATGATGTCCCGCAAAACGCATAAAGACTTGGGACAATCCTCCCTCCTGCCCTTGCAACTGAACAAAGTTAAATTCACGTTGCATCGGCATTCCTTTTATTTCAACTACCCTGAGAGTGCCGGCAACAAGTTCCTTATGTACCGAACGGATGGAAACAATTCCCATACAATCCGTATGCTCCAGAAAAAGCTTGATACTTTCCGTACTGCCAAGATACATTAAAACATTCAGAGAAGAGAGCTTCAGATTATATTGCAGCAGAGCACGCTCAAATACATCTAATGTACCGGAACCTCTTTCGCGCAAGACCAAAGGGATATTTGGAAGTTCTTCCGGAAGGATTTCGTCGGCAACCGCCAATTTACTCCGCGTATGAACCACAGCCACGAGTTCATCTTGCAGGAATGCAGTGTACTTCAAATTCGGCAAACGGAAGATACCCTCTACCAATCCCAGGTCAATACGATGTTCCTGCAACGCCACTTCCACCCCACGGGAATTCCCATTTATCAAAGAAAGATTGATTTGTGGAAACTTTGTTATGAAGTTGGCCAATAAAGGAGGAAGGACGTATTGCGCAATCGTAGTGCTGGCACCCAGTTTTAATTCTCCGATATATTCGTCATGCAACAAGTGCATCTCGTATTCCAATTGCTTATAATCATCCAAAATCTTTTCACTATGCTTCAGCAACAGCTCTCCGGCCTCAGTCAAGGAGATTTTACTTCCCTGACGATCGAAAAGACGGGTTTGGTAACAAGTCTCCAACTCCTGAATATGCTTGGTGATAGCAGGCTGGCTGACAAACAACTCTTGCGAAGCCTTCGTAAAACTTAGGTTCTTCGCTACACTCTGAAAAACTTTTAAACGAAAATCGGACACAGCAACTTAGTATTAGCGATTATAACTCCTCCGCCCTTATTCCCAATGAATGCATCACAGGAAAAGCCAACATATCCCATTTGTAGTTTACCGGTATTTCCGGTTCATTCATACGGAACTGCATAACTTCCTTGCCTTTCAGTCCCTGTAGAACATCAGTCACTTTCTTCCCATATTCCTCGTTGAAAGAAACAACAATCATCCGCTTCACATCCGCCGAATCGGAAACAACGGAAAGCAAATCCATAAACAGGTCTTCTCTCGACACCATGCCCTCCGACGGGACACCGGCAAAAGAGAACTCGCCATACGGACTTTGGAAAGCAACTCCGTTCAGCTCCTCCTGCAAGTCGGAAGGCTGGCAATGTTGCAAGTGTCTCGATTCTTTATCATATACAAAAAGAAATTGCACCTCGTTCTTTCCTTCGTTGATTCCTGCATCCAGAGTCAGATAGGAAGTAAACAACGAAAGGTCTATCTCTTGTAAAGAACGTTGCAATGTCTTCTCAAAATAGTTTTTTATATCCGTTATTACAAAATTCAAAAAAGCGGCATCTATCAGCACTACTGTTTCGGACAGTTTTATTTGGGGTTTATCATTCATATATACCTTAATTATATCATTACAGCGGATAAAGATACTACAATACTTTCATTTATCCACTTGATTATCTTGTAAATTCGTCAGTCTGCACTAAACAAAAAAAGTCATTTTGTCCTTTAACTCCTTAATAATCATGCTATTTTGTCATATTTTTCTACTTGGCAAATCTTTTGCGCCCTTTTAAGTGTTATTAGAAACATGAAATAAGAAAGGAGAACAACAATATGAATTTTAACAATTTTACCATCAAATCTCAAGAAGCGGTGCAGGAAGCCGTGAACCTGGTACAAAGTCGGGGACAACAGGCTATTGAACCTGTCCACATCATGCAGGGAGTGATGAAAGTAGGCGAAAACGTCACTAACTTCATTTTCCAGAAATTGGGCATGAACGGACAACAGGTTGCTCTTGTTGTAGACAGACAAATCGATTCACTTCCGAAAGTATCCGGTGGCGAGCCGTACCTGAGTCGTGAATCCAACGAGGTTTTACAGAAAGCGACACAGTATTCCAAAGAAATGGGTGACGAATTCGTCTCACTGGAACATATCATACTCGCATTGCTGACTGTCAAGAGTACCGTTTCTACCATCCTGAAGGACGCAGGTATGACGGAAAAGGAACTGCGTAACGCCATCAGTGAATTGAGAAAAGGAGAAAAGGTTACGTCGCAATCAAGTGAAGACACCTATCAGTCACTCGAAAAGTATGCCATCAACTTGAATGAGGCTGCCCGTAGCGGTAAGTTGGACCCTGTCATCGGACGTGACGAGGAGATCCGCCGCGTACTTCAGATATTGAGCCGTCGTACTAAAAACAATCCGATTCTGATTGGAGAACCGGGTACCGGTAAGACAGCCATTGTAGAAGGATTGGCGCATCGTATTCTTCGTGGAGACGTGCCCGAAAATCTGAAAAACAAACAGGTGTATTCATTGGATATGGGTGCATTGGTTGCCGGTGCAAAATACAAAGGTGAGTTTGAGGAACGGTTGAAGTCCGTAGTCAATGAGGTGAAGAAATCCGAAGGTGATATCATCTTGTTTATTGACGAGATTCACACGCTGGTAGGCGCCGGAAAAGGGGAAGGTGCAATGGACGCCGCCAATATCCTAAAACCGGCCTTAGCACGTGGCGAGTTGCGGTCTATCGGTGCTACGACTCTCGACGAATACCAGAAATATTTCGAGAAGGATAAGGCTTTGGAACGCCGTTTCCAAATCGTGCAGGTGGATGAGCCGGATAACTTGAGCACAATTTCTATCCTGCGTGGACTGAAAGAACGTTACGAGAACCATCATCATGTCCGTATCAAAGATGATGCGATCATTGCAGCCGTAGAACTAAGTAGCCGCTACATCACCGATCGTTTCTTGCCGGACAAAGCTATCGACCTGATGGACGAAGCTGCCGCTAAATTACGCATGGAGGTGGATTCCGTTCCGGAAGAGCTGGATGAGATTTCCCGTAAAATCAAACAATTGGAGATTGAGCGTGAAGCCATCAAACGTGAGAATGACAAGCCTAAGTTGGAAATCATCGGTAAGGAGCTTGCCGAACTGAAAGAGCAGGAAAAGTCTTTCAAGGCAAAATGGCAGAGCGAAAAGACGTTGATGGACAAGATCCAACAGAATAAGGTGGAGATTGAGAATCTGAAGTTTGAGGCTGAAAAGGCGGAACGGGAAGGCGACTACGGAAAAGTTGCGGAAATACGTTACGGTAAACTCCAAGCTTTGGACAAAGAAATAGAAGAGACTCAGCAAAAGCTCCGCGAGATGCAAGGTGATACCGCCATGATTAAAGAGGAAGTAGACGCCGAAGACATTGCAGACGTAGTTTCTCGTTGGACGGGTATTCCGGTCAGCAAAATGATGCAGAGCGAGAAAGACAAACTGTTGCATCTTGAAGAAGAGCTTCACGAACGGGTTATCGGGCAGGATGAAGCGATAGAAGCTGTTGCGGACGCTGTACGTCGTAGCCGCGCCGGACTGCAAGACCCGAAACGTCCGATCGGTTCATTCATCTTTCTCGGAACGACCGGTGTGGGTAAAACAGAGCTTGCAAAGGCATTGGCTGAATTTCTGTTTGATGACGAAACGATGATGACCCGTATCGATATGAGCGAGTATCAGGAAAAGCATAGTGTTTCCCGTTTGGTCGGAGCGCCTCCGGGATATGTAGGATATGATGAAGGCGGTCAACTGACGGAAGCTATCCGACGGAAACCTTATTCTGTCGTTCTGTTCGATGAAATAGAGAAAGCTCATCCGGATGTATTCAACATTCTGTTGCAAGTATTGGATGACGGACGACTGACGGACAACAAAGGAAGGGTGGTCAACTTCAAGAACACTATCATCATCATGACTTCAAATATGGGTAGTTCCTATATACAGAGCCAGATGGAGAAGCTGAATGGTGCAAACAAAGAAGAGGTAGTCGAAGAAACGAAAAAGGAAGTGATGAATATGCTGAAAAAGACCATTCGTCCGGAATTCTTGAACCGTATCGACGAAACAATCATGTTCTTGCCGTTAACAGAAAAGGAAATCAAGCAGATTGTACTCTTACAGATCAAGAGCGTACAGAAGATGTTAGCCGAAAACGGAGTGGAACTTGAGATGACCGAAGCTGCTTTGGACTTCTTATCTAAAGTAGGATATGATCCCGAATTCGGAGCACGTCCAGTAAAGAGGGCTATTCAACGCTACCTATTGAACGACTTGTCCAAAAAACTACTTTCTCAGGAAGTAGACCGAAGCAAAGCAATTATTGTAGACGCTAGCGGTGACGGATTAGTATTCAGGAATTAAAGGTTTCATTAAATTAAAATGAGGATGTGTCATAAATAACCTGCGATAATTTGCGTTCATCGCGGTATGACACATTCTCATTTTTTTATTTCTCTGAATATATAATCCTACGAACTTCCGGTTGACAGTTCGGATGGCTCATCACCAATACATAAGTCCCATATTTAGGAACCAGCATAGAAATTGAGGGCAACTCAAACTTGGACTTCCCCCTCAGCTCTCCCTGTGAATCGTATAAAAACACCATCGTACCAACTAATAAGCCGGTTATGCACAAGGTTCCTTTTTGATTGTCCAAACGGACATTTACTTCTTTATTTGTTATTGTCTCCATCTCCCCTAACATCAATTTAAAACTATGGAGGCAAAGATACACAAAAAGAAGTATTATTTACAATATAAACAGAAGATATTTATTTTAATCAAAGATTACCCAATTAATACTAATATATTTTTGAAATATCCACATTCCAACTAAAAAAGCATGATAACCATCTTTATGTGATTATCATGCTTTCACTTCGATTAAACAATCGGATCAATTCCTTATTCCGTAACTGTTTCCTCTTTAGCCTCTTCCGGTTTAAATTCCGTGATTCCGTTAGCAACCAAGATATTATACCAGGAAACTAATTTCTTGATATCAGCCACATACACACGTTCACGATCGAAATTCGGCAATACTTCAGCCAAATATTCACGCAATTGTTCAGGAGTTGCTTTCTTTGGATCAATAGAAGCGGCTGCAGATTTTTCTTTTTCCTTGATTGCTTCCAACACTTCATACAAAGGAACTTCCGCATCGTCCGTGTACATTGCTATATCTGCCAAAGAGATAATTTTTTCATTGCCATAAGCAGGAAAACGTTTTTTCTCAGCATTGACTGATTCTACAATCAACATATTTTTTCCTTGCGAAATGAGTTTGTACAATCCCGGTTTGCCGGAGATAGACAAGATAGTCTTCAACATAGTATATATTCTTTTGTTTATTAATTATTTTTTTGCGGAGCAAAGGTAATGATTATTTTTAGATAGCAAAGAAATAAGCTCTAAAACCTGCGGAATTAAGGGTGTTTCATCGTCATTCACAATCACAAAGTCGGCTTGACTTCTCTTAACCTCATCACTCATTTGAGCCTCGATACGCTTCATTACCAAGTCCCTTGAAGAACCGTCACGTCGCATGGCACGTTCCACCCTTATATCCAATGGTGCATATACCATTACCAAAACATCGACCTCATCTCTAAAACCAGACTCTATAAGAATGGCTGATTCCATGCCGACTAATGGTTTACCGCTCAACCGACCGGCCCATTGACGGAAATCATTTTTCACCTGTGGATGAATGATCCCATTCACTTCTTTCGTGCGTTCCGGATACCCAAACATATAGGCAGCCAACAAAGGACGGTTTAATTCCCCATTCTGAAAAACTTCCTCACCAACCAAAGCGCACAGTTCCCGACGAATCACCTCATCCGTATTCGTAATACGTTTCGCCTCTATATCAGAAATATAAACAGGGATTCCCATTATGCCGAGCAATCTGGAAACCACACTTTTCCCGCTACCGATACCACCGGTTATACCTACTTTAATCGCCATTGGAAGATATTTGTTCTATCAAAAAATCAACTTGTGCCGGAGTAATACGGATTTGATTGATTCCACTTGGAAATGATTTCAACTTAACCGTGTATTTATCCGAACCCAACTTCAGCAACTCTTCATACGAGACATTAATCACGAAGTCACTCGCTTTTATGCTACGAAACCGTTTTAAGCCTACCTGAAAAGTAATCTGAACTTTAGAAGGGAAGGCACGCAGCACTTTATCCGCCGGAAAGTTGATTCCATGCAACGGCACTTCTACGGTTTTCTCCGTATAAATATCGACCGGGAATGTCATTTCAACCGAACTCGGAACAAACTTTACTCCTTTCACCGGAGATAAAGAAACCCGTTGACGCGTAGTATCCGAAATATTCTCCAAATTTATCTTTTGCGTATAAGCAGTCGTTATCGTATCCAAAATTCCTTCCGGAGCATATATCAATACTGAATCAGGATTGCAAATCGTATCCGACACATAATATTGAAGTCCGGCAGTCACTTTTCCTTGAAGACGAACAGGTACCAGTTTGGACTTTCCTTCCGAATAGATATAATCTAATGTATCCGGCTTTATAGAAAGAATTTTGGAAGACACGTTCAACTGGCTTATTATCTTCTTTTCAAAATCCGAGGCGTAAATCTTCACATGATTATCTTTTCCCTTATAATCAGGAAAACTAAGATTCACCGGAAAAAAACTTTTGCCCAACATATAGTTCAGAAGGACAGTCCCTTTATCTTTCACCCTGACGTGAAGTTCGGAAGGAGGTTCAGAGGTCAACACTACATTATTAGGAACGTCTTTGATACGCACCGGGATAGAGAAATCCGCTTCATAATCATTATTCAATGTTTGAAGTAACCAGAATCCGCTGGCTATCAAAAAGAAAAATAAAAAAATTAAGAACTCTCTGCTCTTATCACTGAGCAGAAAATCCT
>ERZ791645.1474-NODE-1474-length-14898-cov-3.206697_pt1 | contig 14898 bp, 10 predicted proteins | sample MGYA00509939_ERZ791645 | MGnify/ENA primary metagenome ERZ791645 (study PRJEB30046, sample SAMN00715249) | human gut metagenome | study: EMG produced TPA metagenomics assembly of the A metagenome-wide association study of gut microbiota in type 2... | reverse complement strand
AGCAGCTACAGAGGCAGCCGATGCAGGGGACGCAGCAGCCGATGCAGCAACAGACGCAGATGCAAGTTTAGCAGACAAAAAAGTTGGTGTATGTATTTACCAGTTCTCCGATAACTTCATGACACTGTTCCGTACAGAGCTTGAAAATTATCTGGTAGAAAAAGGATTTTCAAAAGACAATATCACAATTGTTGATGGTGCAAACGATCAGGCTACACAGACAGGTCAGATCGATAACTTCATCACAGAGGGTGTAGATGTTCTTATTATCAACCCGGTTAACTCTTCTTCCGCAGCAACCATCACAGATAAAGTAGTTGCAGCAGGAATCCCGCTTGTATACATCAACCGTGAGCCGGATGAAGAAGAGCAGAAGAGATGGTCAGATAACAACTGGGATGTTACATACGTTGGATGTGATGCCCGTCAGTCCGGTACTTTCCAGGGTGAAATGATCAGTGATCTTGGCCTTGATACCGTTGATTTAAATGGAAATGGAAAGATCGACTACGTTATGGTAGAAGGTGATCCGGAGAACGTTGATGCACAGTACCGTACAGAGTATTCTGTAAAAGCTCTTGAGGATGCAGGACTTGAAGTTAACTGCTTATCTGATCAGGTTGGTAACTGGCAGCAGGATCAGGCACAGCAGATCGTAGCAAATGCCCTTGGACAGTACGGTAACGATGTAGAAGTTGTATTCTGTAACAACGATGCAATGGCACTTGGTGCTTTACAGGCAATCCAGAGTGCAGGACGTACCGTAGGTACTGATATTTATCTGGTAGGTGTTGATGCATTATCAGAGGCATTAGAGGATGTTCTTGCAGGAACCATGACAGGTACTGTATTTAACGATCACTTCTCACAGTCCCACAGTGCAGCAGATGCAGCTATCAACTACATCACAGGCGCTGGCAATGATCACTACATCGGATGTGATTATGTAAAAGTAACAAAAGACAATGCACAGGATGTTCTTGACATGGTTAAATAATCTGTAAAAAGAACAGGGTATAAAAGTGGTGCGGGTGCATATGGCACCCGCTGCCACTATTCATAAGAATTATGATCAGACTGCAGAAATGCAGAAATGAATGTATGAAATAAAAACAGGCAGATATATATTCTATGAAAAATGAAGTGTGCTAAATAGCACAGATATGAAATAGGAACATAATTGGCAGAGAAGTAAGCCAAATGATATAAAGGAGGAGAAACATGGCTGAGTATAAACTGGAGCTTAGGGGTGTATGCAAATCTTTCCCCGGTGTCAAAGCACTTGACAATGTACAGTTATCACTCCGTCCGGGAACCGTCCATGCACTGATGGGGGAAAATGGTGCAGGAAAATCAACCCTGATGAAATGTCTGTTTGGTATTTATAAAATGGATGCCGGCGAGATTATTCTGGACGGAGAAAAAGTCGAGATTAATAACCCGGATGAGGCAATGAAAAAAGGAATTGCCATGGTACATCAGGAACTGCAGCCGGTACCGGCAAGAAGCGTTGCAGAAAATATGTACCTGGGAAGATTCCCGACAAAGTGTGGACCATTAAAAGTGATCGATCATAAGAAAATGTATGAGGATACTGCAAAATGGTTAAAAGAAGTAAAAATGGACTTTGATCCGAAAGCACAGCTTGGATCTTTATCCATAGGTCAGATGCAGTCCGTTGAGATTGCAAAGGCAGTTTCCCAACAGGCAAAGGTTATCATCTTTGATGAGCCGACATCATCTCTTTCTGATAATGAAGTAGAAGCATTGTTCCGCATCATGAATGATTTAAGAGACAAAGGTGTGGCAATGGTCTACATTTCACATAAGATGGATGAGATCAAACGAATCGCTGATGATATCACAGTCATGCGGGATGGTACATATGTTGGAACCTGGCCGGCAGCAGAGATGACCACAGATCAGATCATCACAAAGATGGTTGGCCGTGAGCTGACAAATGTATATCCACCGAGAGAAAACAAACCGGGTGATGAAGTGGTTATGGAAGTAAAAAATCTTTGCTCCATCCATGCAAAATCATTCCAGAATGTAAGTTTTCAGCTCCACAAAGGAGAAATCCTTGGATTTGGTGGACTGGTAGGTGCACAGAGAACAGAATTGATGGAAGGAATCTTCGGTATCCGTGGTATTGCATCCGGTGAGATCTATATGCATGGCAAAAAAGTAAAGATCAAACATCCAATCGATGCGATGAATGCCGGAATCGGACTGATCACTGAGGATCGAAGAGGAAACGGTATTTTCGGATGCCTGTCTATCAAAGATAATGTAGGTGTATCTATCTATAATAAATATCTGAATGCAGGATTTGTTTTAAATCACAAAAAGATCAATGAGATCGTAACAAGCAGCATTAAAAAATTAAGTATCAAGACTCCGAGCATGAAAGAACATATTTCCAATCTGTCCGGAGGTAACCAGCAGAAAGTAATCGTTGCAAGATGGTTAGCCAATGACCCGGATGTTCTGATCATGGATGAACCTACCCGTGGTATCGACGTTGGTGCAAAACATGAGATTTATGAGATCATGTGCGACCTGGCAAAACAGGGCAAAGCGATCATTATGATTTCTTCCGAGATGTCAGAACTTCTTGGAATGTCAGACAGAATTTGTGTTATGTGTAACGGAAAACTGACCGGTGAAGTGAAGGAACCGGAAGATATGACACAGGCAAAAATTATGGAATACGCAACAAGATTCTGATGCGATAGGAGGAGACGAAAATGGGAAAGACAAAACAGCAGAAAGTAAAAGATTTTTTGATTAACAACGGGGTTATTATTGTAATGTTCATTCTGGTAATCTATACTGGTTTGACATCCAATAACTTCTTCACAGGCAACAACTTAATGAATATTCTTATGAATATGAGTTCACGACTTGTCATTGCACTTGGTATTGCAGGATGTGTTATCACCGCAGGATGTGACCTTTCCGCAGGACGTATGATTGGTTTCGGTGCATGTATTTCCGGTATGTTGTTACAGCGTCTGGATTATTCCGGTAAATTCTTCCCGGATATGAAACCATTGAACGTAGTTTTAGTAGCGATCATCGCAATGCTCATCTGTGCAGCATTTGGTACAGTAACCGGTATCTTTATTGCATACTTAAATGTACCGCCTTTCATTGCAACCTTAGCAATGATGGAAATCGTTTATGGTATTGGACTTATCGTTACAAACGCAACACCTCTTGGTGGATATGTTGAGGCATATACCAATGTTGCAAACAAAAAATTTCTCGGAATCAACTACCTGATCTGGATCGCAATTATTGTGGCAGCGATCACATGGTTCATTTTCAACATGACACGTCATGGAAAATATATGTACGCAATCGGTGGTAACCCACAGGCAGCAGAGGTTGCAGGTGTTCCGGTGAAAAAGACATTGATCTTAATCTACATGAAAGCAGCAGCTATGTATGGTCTTGCAGGATTCATGCTCGGCGCAAAAGCAGGTGGTGCATCTGTTCAGACCGGGTATGGTTACGAAATGGAAGCAATCGCAGCATGTACGATCGGTGGTGTATCCGTAACAGGTGGTCGTGGTAAAGTTTCATCCGCTATCATCGGTGTTGCAGTATTCGAGTTATTGAAGGTTGCTCTCCAGTACTTAGGAATGAATGCAAACGCACAGTACATCGCAATCGGTGTTGTAATCTTCGTAGCAATTTCTCTGGATATCAGAAAATATATAGCAAGAAAATAAAACATACGGTATAATTCTTATATCGGACTGTAAAATAACGGCTGGGGGTTACAGACCAGCCGTTATTTTTGCTTAGTAAAACAATGGAGGAAAACAAGGATTATATGACAACAGATCAGATTTTAGAGACAGCAGGGATACCATTACTTTTATTTGTGATTTTGATCTATTATGGAATGCGGTTATGGTTTATGAAAGATATCTCCGCCATCCGAGGAAAGAATAAACCACCGGTAAAAGACGAAGAAAACTATGCAAAATGCGCCGGAAAGCTGATGTTCTTTTTTGCAGTGGCAACACTTGTCATGATGCTTTTATTATTCTGGAACACCTATGTGGCAGTGGCAGAGATCATTATCTGTACGGTGATCCTTGGAATTTTATGGCATAATATGAATGCAAAATATGGAGACTAGCGGAAGAAAATGTGAAAATATGATTTTTTCATATTGGAATGGAGAATAGAACACGATGAATTTATATTCGGTATTATTGGTGGATGATGAGGAAGAAGTATATTCTGTTATCATGAAAAAACTTGACTGGGAAGCGATGGGATTTCGTATTGCCGGATATGCAAGAAATGGTGTGGAAGCATTAGAACTGGCGGAAGAAATTCAGCCGGATGTTGTAATGACAGATATAAAAATGCCTTACATGGACGGATTGACTTTAAGCAAAAAGTTAAAAGAGCTTTACCAGAAAATTAAAATCATTATTTTTTCCGGATTTGATGAATTTGAGTATGCAAAAGAAGCTATAAAGATCGAGGCTGAGGAGTATATTTTAAAACCAATCAATTCAAACGAACTGCGGGAAGTGTTTGAGCGGATCAAGACAAACTTAGACAGAGAACTTGATGAGAAGCGCAATATCGAAAAACTGCGCGCTTATTATATGGAGAGTCTTCCGGTATTGCAGGAAAACTTTTATACATCATTGATTGAGGGAAGAATTCCGGCATCTGAGATTGAAAAATATTTGAAACAATACCAGATACCGTGGAGCGGTCCATATTATGTAGCGACGATCTTACATATCAGCACACAAGATCCACAGCTTGAACTCGATCCGTTTTTGCTTGGAATGTCAGTAAAACAGCTTGCGGAAGAACAGTTTGTGGACAAGTGGAGATCTAATACATTCTTTTATTTGGGAGACATTCTTGTGATCACGCAGCTGAAAGATACCGCAGAGATCACAGTTTATACCAATGCAATGGATAAGTTCTGTAAACTGGCGAAGCGTGTCTGCGGAGCAAAGGTCACCGCTGGAATCGGAGCAATCTGTGATGAGATCGCAGAGCTTCCGGCTTCCTATCAGGGAGCGCGCAATGCGGTTTCCTACCGTGTGATCTATGGAAATACAAGAGCCATTAATATTGCGGAGATCGATCCGCAGGGCAGTGCAGAGGAACCGTGGGAAGAGCAGTCGATCGGGAATATTTTAAAAAAGATTAAGACCGGGGATGAGCAGGCGCTGAAAGAAGCAGTCAAAGAAAGCGTGACACAGCTTTCCGGACGTGGAGCATCACTGCAGAAATATCAGATATTTATCACGGAACTTATTGCGGAAATCTTCCGTTTTGGAACATTAAACGGGCTGAATCTGGACGAAATTTTCAGTGGTACGGGAGATATCTACCGGGAAGTTCTTCAGATGGAATCGCCGGAGGCACTGGAAAACTGGCTGCTAAAGACCGGACGTCAGATGCAGGAGATGATCCAGAATGGCAGACAGGACACGACGAAATCATTTGTCACAAAAGCGATCGAGTATGTCAGGGAACACTATGCAGATTCAGGACTCAATGTGGAGAGTGTATGTAAAAATCTTTCGGTCAGCACGGCGTACTTTTCTACCGTGTTTAAAAAGGAGACCGGAAAAACTTTTATCAATTATCTGACAGAGTATCGGATGGAACAGGCGCTTGATCTGCTTTTGAATCAGGATGAAAAAACATATGTGATTGCAGAAAAAGTGGGCTATTCTGATCCGAATTATTTCAGTTACGCATTTAAAAAACAGTTTGGAATGTCACCTTCAAAGTACAAAGCAGAAAAAAGAAAATGAGTTTGTCAAATATCAAAGATAAAATAAGAGAATTAACTGCATATATCAGGAAAATGACAAAACCGCACAGTATTCAGATGACGATATCGATTTCGTTTACGATTCTGTCCATATGTAGTATGGCCTTTCTTGGCGTCACACTTTACCGGCAGTTTTCAAACAGAGCAGAAGCGATGACGATTGAGAGTACGGGGCAGCTTTTAAATCAGACAGCCATCAACCTTGAGGATTATCTCCGAAACATGCGCCGTATTTCAGATACTATGTATTACAGTGTCATCAAGAATAAAGATCTTGCCAGTGATACCATGGATGAAGAAATGAATCTCTTATATGAGGCGAATAAAGATAGCCTGATCAGTATTGCCTGTTATACGGGAGAGGGACAGCTTGTGGCAGCGATACCTGTTGCGAATGAAAAAAGTCAGGTAAATATTGTGAAGCAGCAGTGGTTTACCGATGCGGTCGGTCAGATGGAAAACCTTCATTTTTCGACACCGCATGTGCAGAATCTGTTTGACGATCTATCTTACCGTTATTACTGGGTCGTATCCTTAAGCCGTGCCGTTGAGCTGACAAGTAACGGAACATCGACGCTGGGAGTACTTTTGGTCGATATGAACTACAGCAGTATTGAACAGATCTTAAAAAAAGCGAATGTTGGAAATTCTTCGGAGTATGTTTACCTGATCGACGGAAAGGGTGAGATCATTTATCATCCGGGACAGAAGCTGATCTATACCGATCTTTATCAGGAGAATAATATTGAGGCAGCAGGGTACGAGGATGGAAGCACGGAAGAGATTTTCCAGGGGGAAAAACGCCTTGTTACGGTAAAGACGGTCAGTTATACCGGATGGAAGATCGTCAGTGTTGTGCCAATGAGTTCCTTTGATATGGGAATGACAGGCACAAAATATTTTGTGATCATGCTAGTGACAGTATCTATGCTTGCGGTGATCCTTTTAAATCAGCTTGTGTCTGCAAGTATTGCCATGCCGCTGAAAAAATTAAATAATTCGGTCAAGGAGTGGGAGACCGGAAATATGAACCCGTCTATCTATATCGGCGGATCTATGGAAGTGGAACATTTAGGGTGTACACTCCGTTCCACGGTGGAACAGATCAGGCAGCTGATGCAGGATATTGTGGTCGAGCAGGAAGAAAAAAGAAAAAGTGAACTCGATGCGCTTCAGTCGCAGATCAACCCTCATTTTTTGTATAATACACTTGACTCGATCGTCTGGATGATCGAGGGAGAACGGTATGAGGATGCGGTATTTATGATCACACAGTTAGCGAGTCTTTTCCGTATCAGTTTAAGCAGGGGAAAAACAGTCATCAGTGTGGAAGATGAGCTGAAACATGCCAGAAACTATATGAATATCCAGAAAGTACGCTATAAAAATATTTTTGAGGTACGGTTTGATATAGATCCGGAGATCCTGCAGTGCTGTACGGTAAAACTGGTGGTGCAGCCGCTGCTTGAAAATGCGATTTATTATGGCGTGGAATGTATGGATGGAGACGGAGAAATTGATGTCAATGGATATCGCAGGGAAGATGATATCTATATTGAGGTCAGAGATAACGGACTTGGAATACCGGAAGATGAAGTGGAACAGCTTTTGAAGGAAAATAACCGTGTACACAAACGTGGATCTGGTGTGGGACTTTTGAATGTACATAACCGGATCAGGCTGCGTTTCGGTGAGGAATATGGTCTGGAGATAGAAAGCGAGCCGGATGAGGGAACCACAGTCAGAATCCATTTGCCGTATATCGTCTATACGCCGGAGGAGCAGGAACGGTTAGAGTCAGGGAGAAAACAACTATGAAGCGGACCGGAAAAAATAATTTGATCTATTTAATGGCATTGATTTTAGTGATCATTGCATTTATTGCGTTTGCGACATATGGGATGCTTGATGGCAGCAAGGATGAGGAATGGTATCCGGTATCCGTGATCGTAGAAAACAGCAGCAGTGACAGATTTACATCTTTTCGGGAAGGACTTGAACGAGGAGCGGAAGATTATCATATCCGTTTAAATGTGGTTTCAACAGGCGCATTTTCCGGTATTGAGGAAGAGTACCAGATCATTCACAGGGAGATCGATAATGGAGCAAAGGGCGTGATCGTTGAAATGTGTGACAGCAGCAATTATACGGATGATTCTGCTGTGGAAATCGGTTCTGATAAGATGATTCTGGTGGAAACGGATGTGGAAGCTGAGGGAATGTATGCAGCAATTCTGCCGCAGTCTTATGAGATGGGGGAGGCAGTTGCCGAAGCTGTTATTACGGATTATGGGGAAAAACTTAAAGATACCCGTATAGGAATTCTTGCCGGAAACTTAAAACAGACTGCCGGACAGCAGTGCCTGAAAGGTTTTATGGACAAAATAGAGTCTGCCGGGGCATCCATTTTATGGAATCTGTCTGATGAAGACAATGTAAATAATACATTTGAATGGTGCCTTGAGAAAAAGAGGGTAGACATCGTGGTATCATTAGATAATGACAGAACGGAACAGGCTGTTGATTATCTGCAGGCGCAGGAACAGACAGAATTTGGACTGTATGGAATTGGCTGCTCAGAAAAAAATGTGTATTATCTGGATAAGGGTGTGATAGGAGCGTTGGTCGTACCGAATGAGTTCAATATCGGATATTTAAGTGCGGCAGCGATCGCGGGTCAGCTGCGCGAGCCGTTATCTTCGGCAAAAACAGAAAAAGTCGGGTTTCTTACGATCACAAAAGATAATCTGTATGACGAGGAAAATCAGAAAATTTTATTTCCTATCGTGCAGTGATATACAAATGGGGGGTAGATGTAAATGTGTGGAGCAGAAAAAGTCCGGCACATGTTGATGGGGGAACAAGTCTTGAAGAAATGGAAAAAAAGTAAAAAAATGACCGTGGCTTTTGGTGGAATTTTAGTCATGAGTGTGGTAATTTGTGGCTGCGGCGGCAGGGAAGATGCCAAAAAGAGCATTAAGATAGGCATATCTGTTTATGATCAGTATGATACATTTGTATCAGAAATGATGAAAGATTTTAATGATTATGCGACAAAAAAAGAAGAAGAGACGGGCGTTGCGATCAATATCGACACTTACAATGCATCGGCAAGCCAGTCGACGCAGAACAGTCAGGTTGAAAACATGATCACGGAGGGATGCGATGTGATCTGTGTCAATCTGGTGGACAGGACGGATCCTACCGCAATCATTGATCTTGCGGAAAAAAACAATATTCCGGTTATTTTTTTCAATCGCGAACTGGTGGAGGAAGATTTAGAGCGCTGGACGAGGCTTTATTATGTCGGAGCGCAGGCATTTGAGTCCGGTATCATGCAGGGAGAGCTTGCAGCGGAAGCATTTCTGACCGATCAGTCACTGGATAAAAACGGAGACGGGATTTTTCAGTATGTGGTGTTGGAGGGCGAAGCCGGTCATCAGGATGCTATCGTCCGCACGGAATATTCGGTCAGCACAATGATCGACAGTGGAGTGGAAGTAGAAAAGCTGGGATATGCGATCGCAAACTGGAATCGTGCACAGGCGCAGACGAAAATGGCACAGCTTATGTCACAGTTTGGTGACAGCATTGAACTGGTCATTGCCAATAATGATGATATGGCGCTAGGTGCGATTGATGCACTCAAAGCGTCCGGTCTTACAAAGGATGAATGGCCGGCGGTCATTGGAATCGATGGGACTGATGTAGGATTAGAGGCGGTCAAGAATAAAGAGATGATCGGAACGGTCTATAATGATAAAGAAGGCCAGGCAGATGCAATGTTAAATCTTGCATATGAGCTTTCCACCGGAAGTGATCTGTCGGATCTGAATCTGATCGATGGAAAATATATCCGTCTGCCTTATGCGAGAGTGACCTGTGATGATGTGGATTCGTATATGGAAGGAGATACAGAGTAAATGCTTTTGAATAATGAAAACGTGGACTATCTTTCGGAATGGCCCGCCCATTATTATGAGATTGAGGATATTAATGAACGTGAACGTATTCTGCAGCTTGCAATTGAACAGAAGTTAGATCCGGCATTGGATGAAAAACGCCTTTTGATTTTAAGAAAGCGCTTTGGAGATCATCCGGCAGAAAAACGTGCGGATCTTTTTCTGCGCGCATGGATGATGATACAGGCAGCCAGTGCAGGTGGTGTATCCTTTTTTCAGAAAAAAAGACAGAAAAAAGAACTTTGTGGATATCTTATGCAGCTCGGTATCCGGACAGATGAGAAACAAAATGTGGAAAAGGATGCTGATGTGGAAGATGTTTGTGGATATATACTTGAGGAAGAGTGGAAAAATTTTGCATATACCTATCTGGCATCCTGTACCGGAAGCAGGGCGTACTGCTCCACATTGTTTGGTATCGTGCCGATCAAAGATGCAGCAGTTGCAGAAAAGATCGCACAGGACATTGATCTTGTGACGAAAGATTACCCGGCAGCATTCGGACTCGAAGAGGCGGTCCGCCCGTTCCGCAGTATTATGGTGGATGCATTCTGCCAGTATATTCCAAATGGGGAATCAGTCTGGAAATCGATGCACGGATGAAAATGGAGATAGTGTCGTCTTTGGATGGAAACACTAGACATTTTTTTCATATCATAGTATAGTAAAGCATGTTGAACCTTGAAAATTGAATAAAAATTGTTTTATGTTCAGATACGCGGTCTTTGCACCCGTATACCGGACACATAAATAGAACAACAGATTTTACACGGCAAGTGTGTAGACTGTTGTTTTCCCAGAAGCGCCATGTACCTGCAGAAAAATGTTTGAAATCTGATAAAAACATCTGAGATTGATAAGGGCAGGTTAACGAGGAGGAGAGTGATCGAAGATTCGGCGGATGCTCTCCCGTACATTCCCAGTGCGAGATATACCGGCAAATATGCAGGTGACTGCAAAACAAATACGGTATAAGGGAGGAAATAACAAATAACACGGATGTGTTTATAATAGAAAAGAGGAAAATTTATGTGTGGAATTATTGGTTATACAGGCAGTGAAGATGTAAAAGGCGTATTACTTGATGCGTTAGAGCTCCTTGAGTACCGTGGCTATGACAGTGCGGGAATCGCAGTGGCAGATACTGACGCAAAACAGACGAAAGTTTATAAATGTGCAGGAAGAGTGAAAGATTTAAGAGCCATCTGTGAGTCGGAGAAAATTATCACAGAGTGTGGAATCGGTCACACCAGATGGGCAACACACGGAGGTGTTAATGATACCAATGCACATCCGCATCAGGTTGGAAAAGTAACTTTAGTACACAATGGTATTATTGAAAATTACAGAGAACTGATTGCGGACTATGAGTTAGAAAGTATTTTAAAATCAGAGACAGACAGTGAAGTTGTGGCAGCACTTTTAAATAAGTTTTATACCGGTGATCCGGACGAAGCAATCAAAAAGACAGTATCCAAGTTAAAAGGAACATTTGCTCTGGTTATCTTATTTGAAGATCATCAGGGTGAGATTTATTCTACCAGAAATGTCAGTCCGATCGTTGCAACATTCTGTAAAGAGGGAGCTATGCTTGCTTCTGATCTGACAGCACTCTGCCGTTTTACAAACCGTTATTTTGTAGTTCCAGAGTATCATATTTTAAAACTTACAAAGGATGCGGTCAGTCTGAAAGATTTTAATGGAAATCCGGTTGAGCCGGACTATCTTGAAGTCGACTGGGAACTTAACAATGCCGGAAAGAACGGCTATCCGTTTTATATGGAAAAAGAGATCATGGAACAGCCGGATGCGATCGAGCGTACGATCGCAAACCGTATTACAAGCGGAATGCCGGATTTTACGGCAGACGGTGTGCCGGATGAGATCTTTACACAGTGTGAGCGTGTTAATATCATTGCGTGCGGTACAGCAATGCATGCAGGTCTTGTGGCTCAGGCACTTGTAAAATCGATTCTTCATATGCACATTGATGTGGATATGGCCTCCGAGTTTATGTATTCTGATCCTGTCATCGACGAAAAATCATTGGTCATCGCAGTTTCACAGTCCGGTGAGACGATCGATACGTTAGAGGCAGTCAAATATGCAAAAAAACGTGGAGCAAAATGTTTATCCATTATTAATGTAAAAGGATCTTCCATTGCCCGTGAGAGCGACTATGTGCTCTATACAAATGCAGGACCGGAGATCGCTGTTGCAAGTACGAAAGCATATACGACACAGCTTGCTGTATTTTATCTGATCGTGGCAAAAATGGCAGTGCTTCGTGGTGTTTTTTCACAGGAAGAGACACAGAGCTTTGTACGTGAACTGCAGCGTACACCGGATGTCATGAAAAAGGTATTAGAGGGACGTCAGGATATCCATAAACTTGCCAATAAAGTATTAGAAGCAAAAGATCTGTTTATGATCGGTCGTGGACTTGATTACTCTATTTTACTGGAAGGATCCTTAAAGTTAAAAGAGGTATCTTATATTCACTCTGAGGCATATGCTTCCGGCGAGCTGAAACATGGACCGATCGCGCTTATCACGCAGGATACGCCGGTCGTTGCAGCAGTGACACAGGAAAAACTGATGTCAAAGGAATTGTCAAATATCAAAGAGGTCAGATCAAGAGGTGCGGATATCGTGCTTTTTATCAAAGAAAGTCTTGCAAAAGATATTGATCGTGCATATGATACCTTCCATCTGCCGGATATGCAGGACGAATTTATGGTAATGCCTGCATCTGTGGCATTGCAGTTACTTGCTTATTATGTTTCTTCCGACAAGGGATTTGATGTTGATAAGCCAAGAAACTTAGCGAAAGTAGTAACTGTGGAATAAGAGAAGAAAAATAAAAAGATATGTGGAAAAGTGTCCGGGAAAGGGAAAAAGACCGCGTATCTGAGCATAAAAATAAGACCGGGGCAGCCTCACAAAGTATTTGGTGTGGCTGCCCCATTTACATTTAAACCAGTTCTGCAATCCGTGATACTGCCACGTAAATTTCGGAAATCTTATACCACGTACGGTAGTCGATGACACCAGTGACAGGCAGACCAAAGACACGCTGAAAAATTTCCACAGCTTCCCTTGTGGCAGGACCATAGATCCCATCTGGTGTTACAGTTGGAATAGCCGGATAAGATCTTGAAATCCGTGCGAGTTCTTCCTGAATCTGGCGTACTTTTTCACCAGTAGAACCGATCGTAAGGTCTACCCTTGGCCAGGAAGCCGGAATACCGGATACTTCTTCTGCGGTGTTGATGTACATGTTGTTACCATAATAATAGCGCAGTATCTCAATCGTTTCATAGTTCTGGTCACCTAAGAATTTGCTGCCCCACTGACTCAGCCAGTTGCTGCAGGTTACACGTTCCCCGTCACAGTACTGCGTTAAGATCGGCTGTCTGACATTTGGTCTGGACAAAAAATTCTGGAACATCTCATCAACGATATCGGAAATACTCTGGAAAATGTCCCTGCCGTAAGTGAATTTCTGGTCGTAGGCGGTAGAGGAGGTGATCGTGAAACTGTAGCCTTTGTTTCGGTACCACTCCGTATATACACGGTTTAAGGTAAAGGACATGATCGCAAGGATATTTGCGCGAAGAGTCGCATCCGGCCAGGTAGAATAAATTTCACTGGATGCCACATTTTTAATGTAATCCTTATAACGTACATAGTAATCACGGGCGGTCGTATCATTTGGAGGACCGTCATGTACTACAACATATTCCGGTACCACGACTCTGCTAAGAACGATCTCGCCAGTCTCGGAGATGGGCTTGATCTCGGATTCTGCAATTTTCGGAGGAAAATCGCCCCAGAGAGTATTGACAGGGATCACGATCGTGTCTATCGGGTTCCCCGGTGTATCCGCCTCATCCATTCGTACTTCCTGAAGCGACAACTGCTCCGAAAACAGTTCAATTCCCGACACAGTAAATGGGCGGAATCCTTCAGCATTGACCTGAATACTATACTGCGAGAATGGCTGGTTTTCGCCTGGCTCCATTGAGTATTCAAGCGGAGGCGTACGAAGCGTAATTTGTTCGGACATACCGGATGCATCTGTATTCACCTCCTCAACGACACTGTCCGGATCACCGGAATAGGAGATCGACACGCGGGCATCCGGGATGGGACGGTTACTTCCTCTTGCCGTAACATGGATTTTTAATTCACCTGCATCAATATTATTTTGTGTATAGGCAATATCTGACATGAAAAACCTCACAGATTCATTCTTTCTATTATATGATACAGCCGGCTGAAAGTGAATTGAAATTCTGGTATGATAAATAGAACAACATTGTATATGGAAAATACAGTTTTATAGTTTGTCAATTCACGGAAACGGATGTATAATAAAGTTCATTAGGAAGCAAACTTAAATGAAGTTGTGGAAGGTGCAAAAGTTTCAACAGACAAGATGATCCAGATGGCAGAGGCGCTTCAGATGGAAGCAGAGAGTGTGAGAAAGATCGATGAGAGCATTTCAGGGGTAGCGCAGATCGTAGATAATAACTCAGCTTCTTCCGAAGAAACAGCAGCAGTCAGTGAGGAACAGTCAGCACAGGTACAGACCATGGTGCAGTTGATGGAACAATTCGAAATTTAAAAATAATAAGAACTGCCACAGGAAGAATATCTGTGGCAGTATTTTTTTCGGGAGTACATCTTAAGAAAAATATAAGGTAATAAAAATATATGGCAAATTATAAAATGATCTTACAGTATGACGGAACACGCTACCGTGGGTGGCAGGTGCTGCCGTCAGAGCTTACGATACAGGGAAAACTACAGGATGTTTTAAGTAAAATGGCAGGATATCAGGTGGAAGTTACCGGTTCAGGAAGGACAGATGCGGGTGTGCATGCAAAAGGCCAGACGGCGAACTTTCATCTGAAAGAAGAATGGGACGAGGAGAAGATTTTATCATATCTGAATCAGTACCTGCCGGAAGATATTGCAGTCTGCGAGGTAAAGAGGGTGGATGAACGTTTCCACAGCAGATACCAGGCACTGGAAAAGACGTATCTTTACCGGATTCATACAGGGAAAATACCGGAGGTATTTGAACGCAGATATGTG
>ERZ791645.1467-NODE-1467-length-14942-cov-5.124538_pt1 | contig 14942 bp, 15 predicted proteins | sample MGYA00509939_ERZ791645 | MGnify/ENA primary metagenome ERZ791645 (study PRJEB30046, sample SAMN00715249) | human gut metagenome | study: EMG produced TPA metagenomics assembly of the A metagenome-wide association study of gut microbiota in type 2... | reverse complement strand
GGCATTTTATGCGATTGTGAGTGGGATCAGGAAGAAATCGTAAAGAATATTGTGGAATAAAGAATCAGAGGATATAATAGAGAGAGAAATGTGAAATAATTCTGGAAAGGAGTAACAATTATGCCACAAAAAATGAACGGATTATTGCAAACTTATATTTCAGAAATAAAAAAAATATACGGTACACATTTATCAAAGATTATTCTGTATGGGTCCTATGCCAGAGGAGATTTCAGACCAGACTCAGACGTAGATATTATGATATTGTTAGATTTGTCAGATTTAGATTTGAAGAAGTACAGCAAGGAACTTTCCTATATGACTTATGATTTCAATTTAGATAATGATATCGATATAAAACCGATTGCGAAGAGTGAGAGCCATTTTAAAAAATGGGTTGTTAATTATCCATTTTATGAAAATGTGAACAAGGAGGGAGTGGTTTTGTATGGAGCAGTATAATGAGAAGATAGGGACAAGAAAAGACCTTGTGTTATATCGTATAGAGACGGCAAAATCTGATCTGAAGTCTGCAAAGATATTATTAAATGCAGGTGAATATAAAGGCGCAAATAACAGAGCCTATTATGCAATTTTTCATGCGATAAATGCAGTTCATGCATTAGATGGAAGGGCATTTAAACGTCATAAAGATTATGTTAAGACAGAGATTTTTCCGCGAGAAGTGGGTAGAAAAATCGGTGAGGCAGAAGAGATACGGCATGCCAGTGATTATGATGATTTTTATATTGCAAGTAAAGAAGAGACAGAGCGGCAGATTGCAGTTGCAGGAGTTAGTAGAAAAATATTGTATGGAACAAAGTACTCAATGAAATAAAAATATCTGGCGAAAAGTTGTATTTTTTAGTCAGATATTTTTATTTAGATTATATTGTGCAAAAATCATTGACCTTATAGTCACTACACCCTTTATAATGAACCAAAAATCAGAGAGAAAAGGCAGGGTGGCAATTATGAAAAACATCAAAGAGGCAGAAGCAGAGAGCGGAATTAACAAACAGAACATCCGCTATTATGAAAAAATGGGTTTGATTCATCCAGACAGAAATACGATAAACGGATATCGGAAATATTCAGAGGAAGATATCAGACGGCTGAAATTCATTTATCTGTTCTGAAAACTGGATATGCCTTTAGAAGAAATACGAAATCTGCTGGACGGAGCAATTGATCTGCCGACAGCGCTTGCACAGCAGAAAGACAGATTAAAAGCGGAGCAGGAGAGGATACAGGGAGCAATTTTATTTTGTGAGGGGATTCAAGAGAGAAAACTGGAAGAGTTAGACGTAGATAACTGCCTGCAGAAAATGGAGGCAGAAGAGAAGCGTGGCAGTCTTTTTGCAAACATTCTTTATGACTATAAAAGAGTGATAAAAGGTGAATCTATTCGTGTCTGTTCTGGGTTGTTGGAGTTATCTATATGCTTATTTATGCGAAAAAGAAATTTTAAAAGCTCTTTTGTATTTCTTACAAAAGCGTTACAATAAACATAATAAGCAACGAAAATATGACAGGCAATGCCGGGCAGGCAGTGACGGGGAACATATAGTGAACGTCAGCCGATAACAGAAAAGCAGGAGGACTTCATGGGAAATTATCTGAATCCGGGAAATGACATGTTCTATAAGATGGTTCATTCCGAGATCTATGTGGATAAAACAGGTTTGATCGGGTATTGTAACCATGTGATCAACACAATGCAGAGATACATCTGTGTCAGCAGACCGAGACGTTTTGGAAAATCAATGGCAGCTAACATGTTGTCCGCATATTATAGCAGAGAATGTGATTCGGAAAAACTGTTTGAAGGATTGGAAATTTCAAAAGGGAGCGGATTTAAAAAGCATTTAAATCAGTATGATACCATTTTTCTGAATATGCAGGAGTTTTTAAGCAGAAGCGGTAATGTTGACAAGCTGATCGACCGGATCAAAAAGCTGGTGATCCGGGAACTGAAAGCAGAGCATCCGGATGTGGATTATTTTGACGATACAGACCTTGTGGAATCCATGCAGGATATTTACAGAGAGAAGAAGATTCCGTTCGTAGTGATTATTGATGAATGGGACTGTATTTTCAGGGAATACAAGCAGGACAAGGAAGCGCAGGAGAAATACCTTGATTTTCTGAGAGATCTGCTAAAAGATAAAGGATACATTCACCTTGCCTATATGACAGGAATCTTGCCAATCAAGAAGTATGGGACGCATTCTGCGTTAAATATGTTTGATGAATTTTCCATGATCAGTCCCGGACCACTTGCATCTTATGTGGGATTCACGGAAACAGAAGTAGAAGCATTGTGCAGACAATATAAAGCAGACATGTCAGAGGTGAAAAGCTGGTATGATGGTTATTCCTTTGAAAAAGAGAAATCCATTTACAGTCCGAGATCGGTTGTGAACTGTATGCGTTTTGAAAAAATAGAAAATTACTGGAATCAGACAGAAACATTTGAAGCGTTACAGTTTTACATTGATATGAACTTTGACGGACTGAAAGATGATGTGTTAAGCATAATCGCCGGGGAAAAAGTACCGGTGAATACGGGCAGTTTTACAAACGATATGACGACTTTCCGCACCGAGGATGATGTCCTGACACTGTTGATCCATCTAGGCTATCTGGGGTATGACTCGAATGAAAAATGTGTGTTTATTCCAAATAATGAAATAAGAAGTGAGTATGTGAATGCGGTGTCTGTGTCTGACTGGGGAGAAGTATCACAGGCACTGAAAAATTCCGCAGACATATTGAATGCCATCTGGCAGAGAAGACCGGAACAGGTTGCAGAAGGAATCAGACAGGCTCATTTTGAGACGTCACATATTCAGTATAATGACGAAAATGCATTAAGCTATACAATCTCGCTGGCATTATACGCTGCAAGAAATTTTTATACTGTGCATCGTGAACTGGCAGGGGGAAAAGGATTCGCAGATATGGTATATATTCCAAGAAAAAAATACCCGGAGAAACCGGCACTTGTGGTCGAATTAAAATGGGATAAGAGCGCAGCCGGTGCGATCAGCCAGATCAAAGAGAAAGAATACTGCCAAAGTCTGGAAGATTATCTGGGAAATCTGTTGCTTGTCGGGATTAATTATGATGTGAAGACAAAGGAACATTCCTGTGTGATTGAGGAATTCGTAAAATAGGCTGACTTATTGCAAGAAAAAAGGAGAGAAAGTGTCCCTTTAAAGGGATACATTCTCTCCTTTTTGGAAAGATACCATTAAAACATAATTTTTCCTTTGTGTTTTAATAATCTTGCACCGTTTACGATCAAAAGGATTCCGGAAACAATTCCGCCAACAAGAACGCAGATCCCGATTGCAAGATTTGCAGCACCTGTGGAACTCATTGTTTTATAAATCTTTTCTTCCATGTATGATACCCTCCTCAAGTTATTGACAAGTATAGTTCTTTTTCATCTGCATTTGTGATTGCTGGTAACACACCAGTGAAATATTAACTTTATATTACCATTTTTCTGAAAAGAAAACAATGATAATCTGCAAGCTGTTCCAAAGCTCTCCACATCTGTGGTTACTGGAACGAGGCACGAGCGAACTGTAACCATCTGTGAGAACGTCATGGATTCCAGTAATCTGCCCCGGAAAGCACATTCTCTTTGGAAAAATGTTCTGCCTGTACGGCATCTAATTCACAGACATATTCTGCCCGGTGTGGATAAGGTATGCATCTGCCGTCAATACAGTGGATATCATCGTTTAGGGAACGGTTATTGGATGTTGTGTCTGCGCTGGATGCGGGGTAATTTCTATATTCTGCGTACAAAACCGTATTTCGTGCATCCTCTTTCTTCCAGTCATGAAAACCGCATTCATGAATATGATTTCCCAATGCACATTCAAGAAAAACGGTTTTAGCATAATTGCGCCATGGTCTTCCGAGATAGACAGAATTAGGCGGGCAGTCCTTTGAGATAAGTTTACAGTTGGAAAATACATATCCGTATTCCTGACTTTCCGGTGTGGAGGCGGCAGTAATGTAGCCCTGAATGTCATTTACATTCGTAGTATGACACAGGGATTCTATCACGCAGTTTTCAAAATAAGCAGTGGCACTTCCAAAAATAAAATCAATGTCGCCACAGATATAACAGTTCTTATAATATTGTCTGCCGTTGATCCTTGGGGCAAATTGTTTTGGACCGATAAAACCGTCAGGCTCGATCTCTTTTGGCGGAAGCGGTCCGGTGAAAAGGGTATCCTGATGTCCAATCAGACGGCAGGAATCAATCACAAGCCGGTCACCATCGGCATAGAGCGCGATTGCCTGTCCGTGTGTGAGAGAATCGCCCGATGCATTTTCAATTGTGAGATTTTGCAGTGTGACGTCATGCGTATCAATGAAAACAGAGTAGGAGCGGAAAGTTCCGAGTTTTCCAATATCAGCCATGGGAGCAAGGGCGTAATCATCATAAGTCAGGACGACATCTTTATTTGACTTGCCAGTGCCGAGGATCGTCAGATATGGTTTATTGATAGTTATTTTTTCATGGTAAATGCCGGGTGCAAGATAAATGCAGGCCGGTTCATTAAGATCCATCGGAATGGCATCAAGTGCCGCGCTGATGGTCGGATAGACAGAAGAGTCTGCGGGGGTTCTGGATACATATAAAGTGCGCATTGAAAATAATGGTTGGTTCATTCCATGTGTTTTATGGAAAACCATGCTCCTTTTTGATTATTTTAAATATAATGTAGTATACAAAAATTGTAAAATCAAGTATTTCGAGTATAATAAGAATATAATTAAAAGCGATGCATGCTGTGAAGCATGCAGAGTGTCAGAATGCGTTACCATAGAGCAGAAGAAAATGAGGTGAAAACAGATGAACTTTGATCATAAACCACACAGGGGTGATAAACTTCAGCCGCTGGATGAAATTTCAGGATATAAGGTGCGGCCCGGATTTTATGACAGGAATGGTGCGGCGCAGGCGGCGAATGGAGTCAGTTTTACCATCCATTCCATGGGAGCGACCGGATGTACACTGTTATTGTTCCGCCCGAAAGAACAGGAGCCATTTGCAAAAATACGTTATCCGGAAACTTACTGTATTGGAAGCACATATTCCATGCTGGTATTTGGGTTAAATATCGAAGAGTTTGAATATGCGTTCCAGCTGGATGGACCATATGATGAAAAAAAAGGACTGCGGTTTCATAAAGACAATATCCTGCTTGATCCATACGCCCGGGCAGTGACAGGGCAGAGACACTGGGGAGAGCGCCCGGAAGGTGGAAAAGACTTTGTATACCATGCCCGGGTAGTGGAAAATAATTTTGATTGGGAAAAGAGCTGTTTTCTGAATCATCCGTTTGAAGATCTGGTCATTTATGAAATGCATGTGCGTGGTTTCACAAGAGATGCATCCTCCGGCGTGAAAGCACCAGGTACTTTTGAGGGCTTGAGGGAAAAGATCCCTTATCTGAAAGATCTCGGGATCAATGCAGTGGAGCTGATGCCTGTTTTTGAGTTTGATGAGATGGAAGATACCCGTGTGGTGGACGGAGAACGTCTGTATAATTACTGGGGATACAACACGGTCTGTTTTTTTGCGCCCAACACAAGTTATACTTCAGTGGTGGAACATAACCATGAGGGTGATGAGTTAAAGAATCTGATCTATGAACTGAAAGCAAATGGAATAGAGGTTATTTTGGACGTTGTATTTAACCATACAGCGGAGGGAAATGAGAAGGGACCATGTTTTTCCTTTAAAGGAATTGACAATAATATCTACTATATGCTGACACCGGATGGATATTACTACAACTTTAGTGGATGTGGAAATGTCATGAACTGTAACCATCCGATCGTGCGTAAATTTATCATTGACTGTCTGAGATACTGGGTCATCAATTACAGGGTGGATGGATTCCGGTTTGACCTTGCATCTATTTTAAGCAGAGACCAGAATGGTGCACCGATGGAAAATCCACCTATTTTACAGGGACTTGCATGCGATCCGATTCTCGCAAAAGCAAAGCTGATCGCCGAGGCATGGGATGCCGGTGGTTTATATCAGGTGGGCAGTTTCCCATCCTGGAACCGTTGGGCAGAGTGGAATGGAAGATACCGTGATGACATGCGCCGCTTTTTGAAGGGCGATGGCGGCATGGCGGGTACAGCGATCACACGAATTACAGGATCAAGAGACCTATACGATCCGGCACACCGCGGAATCAGTGCATCCGTGAATTTCCTGACCTGTCACGATGGATTTACTTTATATGATCTGTATTCTTATAATATGAAACACAACGAGAAAAACGGCTGGGGAAATACAGACGGCGATAACAATGGAAACAGCTGGAACTGTGGAACAGAAGGAGCAACAGACGATCCGGAAATCGAGGGATTGCGCCGACGCATGGTAAAAAATGCGTTTGCAACATTGATGTGCAGCCGCGGACCGGCGATGTTTTTTGCAGGAGATGAATTTTGCAATACACAGTTTGGAAATAATAACTCTTACTGTCAGGATAATATCACATCATGGCTGGATTGGAACCGTCTGGAAGAATACAAAGAAATCCACGATTTCTTCCGCTATATGATCCGCCTGAGGAAAGATAATGCGATCCTGCGTAAGACCACAAAACCGGCGGCATGTAAACTGCCGGAGATCAGTATCCACAATGGTTTCCCATGGAATGGCGGTACAGATAATAACAGCCGGCTGATCGGTATTATGTATGCAGGGAGAGATGAGAATGATATCCGTGATGATATTGTGTTCTACTGTATGAATGCATATTGGGAAACACTGATTATGCAGCTTCCGGAGCTTCCAATGGGCATGCAGTGGAAAGTCTGTGTCAACACATTCCTTCCATATGAAGATGGAAAAAATGTGGAAGAACAGACAGAGTTTTATTATAAAAAATCATTAAAAGTTCCGCCGAGGACAGTCATGATCCTGACCGCCGAGGAAAACCAGTAAACATGATCATGATTTGCTGGAATCCTCACAATTATTTTTAAGCAGCTGGCTGATAAGGTCGGCTGCGATTTTTTTGTCAGAAGGACGCAGATGACGATAATTATCAATAACCACCGCTTCCTCTTTGTCGTGGATCCCATTCCCAATCTGAAGCAGTGCTGACCGGTCTGTAATATAGTCGACGGAAACCCGCAGATAGTCAGCAATTTCACATATCACATCATCCGGAACATGAAGATATTTGCCATGCAGATACCCATTCAGCGTGGTTGGGGAAATGGCGAGATCCCGTGCCATTTCTCGCTGTGTGATTCCGTTTTCCTCCATTAATAAGAGTACACGTTCTTCTTGAATTTTCATTAGTGAGAGCTCCTTTTCGTTAAATTAAAAGGATTTTAGCTCACTTGACTGGTAAATATTGGAAAGTACCGATTTTCTGAATTTATTCTTAAAATCTAAGAAAAAAGACGATGGCTAAATCCAGCCACCGTCTAATGTTATGATTTGACCTGTCAGATATTCATTTCCTTCGGCAAGCGTCAGAACAAGGGAGGCAACCTCCTCCGGCATTCCGAATCTTCCGGCTGGAATTTCATCTGTTAATGCAGCACGTTCTTCTTCGGAAAAGCATGCATTCATCTGTGTGTCGATGCAGCCGCATGCAATGGCGTTTACCTGGATATTGCTTGGTGCAAGTTCCTTGGCAAGACCTCTGGTAAAAGAATTCATTCCTCCCTTGCAGGCGGAATAGGCTACTTCACAGGATGCTCCAACATTTCCCCAGACAGAGGAAATATTAATGATTTTTCCGGATTTTCTGGAAAGCATATGAGGAATCGCCAGTTTACAGGTGGAAAATACGGAAGTGAGATTCACACCCAGAATATGATTCCATTCATCGATCGTCATGTCAGTTAGCAGACCGACATATGAGATCCCGGCATTGTTGACTAACACATCGACACCGTGAAAACGCTGCTCAATATGTGAAAAAAGCTGTGTCACATATTCGAAATCAGAGATGTCACCAATACTTGCAAGGACATCTACGGAATAGTCTCTTTCCAGATCGTTTTTTAAATGTAAAAGTTCTGTTTCACTTTTGGAGCAGGTGATGACAAGGTTATAACCTGCTTTTGCAAAAGCAACAGCGATTGCACGTCCGATACCACGTGACGCACCGGTAATTAGAACTGTTTTTTTCATGCCATTATATCTTTCTTCATAGCTTCCCTATCGTTATCATAGAACTGGGTCAACAGGGCGAGAAGCTTCATTTTGCGGTATTCCTCTTTGCTCACAAGTGGTTGATAGTAAGAGTAACGTCCTTTCTGATAAGAAGCCAGAAAGCCTTTTTTCTTAGCTCTTGCAAGAAAAGTAGATACTGTCTGTGGTTTCCAGGCAGTATGATAGCGCTCGTTTGTCTGAGCCATGACTGCTGCTAAATCTAATTCAGCCTCATTGTTCCAGATAATTGTCATTATCATTTCTTCGCAGGCTGACAATTCTATATTCTTCATAGTGTCATCTCCTTTTTTGCTTGTCCGATTATTATAGCATATAGCCAGCAGCAAAACAGCCGGAAATTGCTATTATAATGTGAATTTTTTGTTAAATTTTATATTTGTAGTATGTTTGGGTGAAATTTTGTGTGAAAGTAATAAAAAAAGGATATCGATGTGATATCAATATCCTCTCAGTCAGTCGGAATGACGTGATTCGAACACGCGACCTCTTCGTCCCGAACGAAGCGCTCTACCAAGCTGAGCCACATTCCGATATATTTGGTTGTACGACCAAAACCGTACTTCGTTATATTAGCATAATTAAATGCAATTGTCTAGAAAAAAATGAATGTTTTTGCGGGTAATTATGTTTACAATTAAATTTGGATGTAGTATTCTTTGATGAGGTGATACATAACGGTCACTGTAAAAAGAATAAATACAGAGAATAGAAAAAGGAGAACTTATGGGAAGAGATGTCATTATTGCCTGTGATTTTAACAGCAAAGAAGAAGTAGTGAGCTTTTTAAGCAAATTTCAGGATGAAAAGCCATTTGTAAAGATCGGAATGGAACTTTTTTATGCAGAAGGACCTGAGATCGTCAGAACAATTAAGAAGATGGGACATAAGATTTTCCTTGATCTGAAATTACATGATATTCCAAATACAGTCAAAAAATCCATGGCAGTATTATCAAACCTTGATGTTGATATGTGCAACGTTCATGCAGCAGGAACCAAAGCAATGATGTCCGCAGCAATTGAGGGACTGACAAGAGCAGACGGAACAAGGCCTCTGCTGATCGCTGTGACACAGCTTACCTCCACAAGCGAGGAAGTGATGCAGGAAGAATTGTGGATTGACAAACCGATTGACAAAACAGTTATGCATTATGCAAAAAATACAATGGAAGCAGGGTTAGACGGTGTGGTATGCTCTCCATTAGAGGCAGGAAAAGTACACGAAGTATGTGGAGAAAAATTCCTTACCATTACACCGGGCGTGCGTTTTGCAGACGGAGATGTAGGAGATCAGAAGCGTGTGACAACACCTGCAAAAGCAAAAGAGCTTGGCTCTGATTATATCGTAGTCGGCAGACCAATCACACAGGCAGCTGATCCGGTAGCGGCATACAGAAGATGTGTTGCCGAGTTTGTTGGCTAGAAAAAGGAAGATTATGGAGAAGAAAAAAGGAATTAGCGGAAGTACCTTAAAAATGATCGCCATCGTCACCATGCTGATCGACCATATCGGCGCTGCTGTGCTGGCAAGACTTCTGATGGTAAACGGGCTGGGAGAACTCGATCAGACCAATACAGATGCGATCATGCAATGGCTCTCTGCAAATGGAGCATTGTATTGGATGTACACGGTCATGCGAATGATCGGACGTGTGGCGTTCCCAATCTTCTGCTTTTTGTTGGTGGAGGGATTTCTACATACGCATGATGTGAAAAAATATGCGATGCGGCTTGGACTGTTTGCGTTGCTCTCAGAGATACCGTTTGATCTGGCATTCAGCAGCAAAATACTCGAATTCAATTATCAGAATGTCTTTTTTACACTATTCATTGGTTTGCTGACGATGATCGCTTACCGTGCAGTGGAAGAAAAAGAAGAGTGGAATCAGGCGTTGAAGGTGATCTTGTATATCCTGATCATGGCAGCAGGAATGGCACTGGCGTATTTTTTAAAGACCGATTATGCCGAAAAAGGTGTATTCTGTATCATGGTCTTATACATTTTCCGCAAGAAAAAAATGTGGCAGATCATCGCAGGATGTGCATCATTCATCTGGGAGACACCGGCGCTGTTTGGTTTTATCCCGATCGCATTTTATAACGGAACCCGCGGCTGGAAGATGAAATATTTCTTCTATATTTTCTATCCGGCACACTTATTGATTTTATATCTGCTTTGCTATTTCATGGGGATCAGCGGATATTCTGCGGTTTAAAATGTGGAATGCTTAAAAGTTTTATAAGAAATTATGCGGCAGATTATTAAGAATGATTAAGAAAAGCTTGATTGAATCACTGGCTCTCTTTTTGTAACATAAATTTAAAGTACTGAATGATTACAAAAAGAAAGCCGGGGATGAAAAATGAGTCAGAGAGAAAACGTAAATCCGAGAAGGGAACAGGATCACAGAAAAAACAGCAGAAGATATCAGAAAAGAGCGGCAGCGAGAAGGCGGCGCAACACGATTTTTATCGTGGAGATCGTGTTATTGCTTATTCTTGCGGTAGTTCTTTTTTTTATGTCAAAATTAAGCAAAATTGAGAAAACAAAGCTGGATATGGACAAGATTGAGGTCAATGAGGATATTTCGCAGGAATCCCGGAAAATTATGAAGGGTTACCAGACCATTGCGATGTTTGGTCTGGACAATCGCTCCAATGGAAATTTGTCGCAGGGGCGGAGCGATGTCATTATGCTTGCCAATATTAATAATGATACAAAAGAGGTAAAATTGGTTTCTGTCTACCGCGACACTTATTTGGATACCGGAGATGGAATTTTCCAGAAATGCAATGCCGCCTACGCTAAGGGTGGACCGGAGCAGGCGATATCCATGCTAAATGTAAACCTTGATTTAAACATTACAGATTATGTGACAGTCGACTTCAACTCGATCATCGAATGCGTCGATTTACTTGGCGGTGTGGACATGGAGATCACAGATGATGAGGCGTCTCTCATGACCGGATATATCCGGGAGTTAAACGAATTGACCGGAAATAAGGCCGAGAATCTTACGCAGGGAGGCACATATACTTTAAACGGTGTGCAGGCATGTGCATATGCGAGAATCCGATATGGAGGCGGTGATGATTACCGCAGAACAGAGCGTCAGCGTACGGTTTTGACCGCGATGGTGAAAAAAGCACAGCAGTCCGATCTTACAACCGTAAATAAGCTCATCAATGAGGTATGTGGTGATATCCAGACCAGTTTTTCAAATGCAGAACTGTTAGCGCTTGCGTCACAGGTTTTCCAATATTCCATTGGAGACACCACAGGATTTCCATTTACCAAGACAACTAAGGTTTTGAGCAAAAAAACAGGTGATGTCGTGATACCGTGTGATCTGAGCGACAATGTAAAAGAACTGCATATCTTTTTGTATGAGGACAGTGCTTACACCGCTTCCGATACCTTGAAACAGAACAGTGAAAAAATCGTGTCAGATACCGGATTTAAATCCGGCGACGGACATTAAAAAGGAGGGCAGCATTTCGAACTTTACGAAATGCTGCCCATATATATTTTAACCCTGTAGACATTGGAAAAAATAATGTCCACAGGAATTGTATTTAGACGGAACTGTTCCAACCCCAAACTGCTTTGAAACCGGCAGCTCCTTTTGATGATTTTATATTAAAGGAAATTTGTGACAGAAATTTGACTGGAAAGTGAAGAATCTCTTAAGCAGTTCTAAGATATTTATAAACTGGGCATCAGTTTTTTTCATAACAAATCTGTGGAAATGCTTGCACAAATTGCCCGAAAATGGTAACTTAGTTTTGAAGATTAAGCAGGGTGGCTTTATAAGCCACCCTATTCTGTTACATTGGGAGATAAAATCCTCTGCTCCTGTAAGGACAGTCGCATTTGCTCCGCAAACAAGGAGGATTATGAATAAATTTGTCTTACGCCAATCATTATTATTACTTTTAACTGCGACCATCTGGGGCGTTGCATTTGTTGCCCAGAGTGTCGGCATGGATTATGTTGGTCCGTTTACGTTTAATGTGATGCGAAGCATCATTGGAGGTGTGGTACTGCTTCCATGCATTGCCCTTTTGGGAAAGATAAATGGAAAAGGCAACACGGAAGCTGCAAAAAAAATGGATGGCAAAGAGCGGAAGACACTTTTCATTGGCGGTATTGCCTGCGGTGTGCTTCTCTGTATTGCAAGTAATCTGCAGCAGTTTGGGATCATGTATACATCTGTCGGAAAAGCAGGATTTATCACAGCAATGTACATTGTGGTTGTTCCGGTACTTGGGATTTTTTTGAGAAAAAAAGTGAGCGGTAAAGTCTGGTGTGGCGTTGGAATTGCGGTAGCCGGATTATATCTTTTATGCATGACAGAGAGTGGATTTTCTGTTCAGAAAGGCGATTTTCTGTTGATGCTTTGCGCACTGGCATTTTCCTTACACATTTTAGTCATTGATTATTTTTCCCCAAAAGCGGATGGAGTGAAATTATCCTGTATCCAATTTTTCACCTGTGGAATCCTGTCTGGTGTAGGGATGGTTCTCACGGAAAAACCACAGCTGACGAGTATTCTTGCTGCATGGATGCCGATCCTATACGCAGGTGTCATGTCCTGCGGTGTTGCATATACCCTGCAGATCATCGGGCAGAAAGGAATGAATCCGACGGTTGCATCGTTGATTTTGAGCCTGGAATCAGTGGTTTCAGTAATTGCAGGATTCCTTATCCTGCATCAGACGCTTTCTCTCAGGGAACTGATCGGCTGTGTATTAATGTTTGCTGCAATCATCCTGGTACAGCTTCCTGACCGCAAAAAATGAAAAGGTATTTTACAAAAATATCGTAGTAACATCAAAAAAACTGTGTTATGATATTTATTAGAGAAAACGCGATGAAATACAGGAACAGGTGACAATTATGATGACTTATTATAGGACGGACGATCAGGTCATACATGAAGAAGAAAAATTAAGTGATGGTGTATGGGTGCAGATGATCAACCCAACACATGATGAGTGTGAGGAAATTGCTGAGAAATTAATGGTAGACATTGATGACGTGAAGGCCGCACTCGACGTTGAAGAAAGTTCCCGTATTGAACTGCAGGACGGCTATACGCTGATACTGGTGGATATTCCGGCCATCGAGATACGTCATGATCAGAGAACATACACGACAATTCCGCTTGGTATCATCCTGACACAGGATATCATTGTCACAATTTGCACGGAGGATACACCGGTATTGCAGAACTTTGTGCGGAGCCGGGTGAAAGAATTCAGCACAAAGAAGAAGCTTCGTTTTGTGTATCAGATCCTTTACCGGACGGCAGCAATTTATCAGGCAAATCTCCGGATCATCGATAAAAGACGTACTGAGATAGAAGAACGTGTTGGAAGCGATACAGACGACTCCGATCTGATCAATCTGCATGAACTGGAATCCACGCTGGTCTACTTTGCAACATCGCTCCGGGCAAATGGGGTAGTGCTTGACCGGCTGACGCGCTATAAACGGCTGGAGCAGTACCCGGAAGATAAGGAACTTTTGGATGATGTGATAGTGGAGAACCGTCAGGCGATCGAAATGACAACCATCTACCGAGATATCATCAACGGAACAAGAGAGCTGATGTCCTCTTTGTTGGATAACCGCTTGAATAACGTTATGAAATATCTGACATCTATTACAATTGTAATGGCAATCCCAACGGTCATTTCCGGTATCTACGGTATGAATGTCAATGAAAACTGGATGCCGTTTGCAAATACACCGCACGGATTTCTGATCATTTGTATTATCACATTATTGATCTGTATCATTACCATGCTGTTTTTGCGGAAAAAGAAGATGCTGTGATAGGGAAAGACAGATGACATCTATCGCATTATCTGCATTCGTAACGAAACTGTTCAGGATTCTGAGACGAATACTTTGCAATTTTTTGTATCAGTTCCGATTTTTGCATGATTAGAACAGATATGAAAGTTGGAAGCTGCAAATAGCTGCTTAATCAACAGACGCTATATAGCATTATAAATAAAAGAAGCAGTTGCTTCACGAGTTTTCGTGAAGTAACTGCTTCTTTTATTTGTGGCATAGAATATTTACAGAGCGAACGGTTATTAAAGTTAAGGTCTTGTATAATCGTCCATATAAAATCGATATTGTTCTCCGCGGATATAATCACGGCAAATATGAACAAGATTATAGTCTGTGTCAAAAATCTCGGAGTATAAATAAAATAAAGGTTCTCCGTTGGTGACACGCAAATGTTTGGCAAGCGAACCGGAAGCGCGTACGAGTTCAAGGTACGAATTACGGGAACCCTTAACCTGAATATGGTAGGAATCTTTTAGAAGCTGATAAAGGGAACCATCCAACGATTCATCTAAAAGAAATTCATATTTTGGATAAGGAAACAGATTGCTTTCATAAATCATTGGGATACCATCGGCAAGATCGACACGTTCGATCAAGACTGCCTTTGAGCCAGTTGGAACATTCATTGTTTTGGCTTCTTCCTCAGATAACTCGGTTACGGAGCGTTTGATCAAAAGGCGGGATGGAATACATCCATTTGCTTTACATGCATCAGCAAAGCCAAGAAGATGTTCCATTTTGCGTTGGATCTTGCGGGATTTTACAAAAGTTCCCTTTCCCTGACGTTTTACAAGATAATTTTCCTGACATAATTCTTCAACAGCACGTC
>ERZ791645.1464-NODE-1464-length-14966-cov-7.131983_pt1 | contig 14966 bp, 10 predicted proteins | sample MGYA00509939_ERZ791645 | MGnify/ENA primary metagenome ERZ791645 (study PRJEB30046, sample SAMN00715249) | human gut metagenome | study: EMG produced TPA metagenomics assembly of the A metagenome-wide association study of gut microbiota in type 2... | reverse complement strand
CGGAAGACCTGAAAGCGTTCTACGAATATCACTCCATCCTGATGGAACCGTGGGACGGCCCGGCCGCCCTGCTTTTCAGCGACGGACGGTATGCCGGAGGAATGCTCGATCGCAACGGCTTGCGCCCGGCACGTTATCTGATCACGAAAAACGGCATGATGGTCGTGGCATCCGAAGTGGGCGTAATGGACTTCGAGCCGGACGAGATAGAGGAAAAAGGACGCTTACAACCGGGCAAAATCCTGCTGGTCGATACGGAAGAAGGCAAGATCTATTACGACGGCGAACTGAAAAAGCAGCTTGCTGGCGCACAGTTCTACCGCGTCTGGCTAGCAAACAACCGGGTGGAACTGGACGAACTGAAGTCCGGGCGACACGTCCCGCACACCGTTGCCGGATATGACAGGATGCTACGCACTTTCGGGTACAGCCGCGAGGACATCGAGCGTATCATCGCCCCGATGTGCATAGGCAGCACGGAGCCGGTCGGTTCAATGGGAAACGACATACCGCTGGCCGTCCTCTCCGAGCATCCTCAACTGCTGTTCAACTATTTCCGCCAACAGTTCGCCCAAGTGACGAACCCGCCAATCGATCCGCTCCGTGAGGATTTGGTCATGAGCCTAACAGAATATATTGGTGCTGTAGGAAGTAATATCCTCATACCGAACGAGGCACATTGTAAGATGGTACGCCTCGCTCACCCAATACTGACCAACACGCAATTAGATATTCTTTGCAACATCCGCTATAAAGGTTTCAAGTCCGTCAAGCTGCCGATGCTCTTCGAAGTATCGCAAGGCTGCGAAGGACTGAAAACCGCCCTCGACCGGCTTTGCATGCAAGCAGAACAATCTGTCGCAGACGGTGTGAACTACATCATCCTGAGCGATAAGGATGTGGACGAAACCCATGCCCCTATCCCTTCACTCCTTGCCGTCAGCGCCGTGCACCACCACCTGATCTCCGCACAAAAACGTGTGCAGACCGCATTGGTGGTGGAGACTGGGGAAATGCGCGAAGTGATGCACGCAGCCTTGCTCTTAGGCTACGGAGCAAGCGCCATCAACCCATATATGTCGTTCGCCATCCTCCAAGATCTGGTGGACAGGCAGGAAATACAGCTCAACTACGAAATGGCACGCAAGAACTACATCAAAGCGCTTTGCAAAGGTCTGTTCAAGGTCATGAGCAAGATGGGAATCAGCACGATCCGCAGCTATCGAGGCGCCAAGCTGTTTGAGGCAGTCGGCCTTTCGACCGCACTTACCGATGCCTATTTCGGAGGGACGGCCAGCAGTGTAGGCGGTATCCGCCTGCAAGAGATAGCCGCCGACGCCATCGCCCTGCATCATCAGGCCTTTAGAGGGACAATAGACAGTCTGACTCTTGAGCACAAAGGGCTATACAGTTTCCGCAAAGACGGCGAGAAACACGCATGGAACCCGGAAACGATCTCAGCCCTCCAACAGGCAACCCGTTTGGGTAGCTACAAGAAGTTCAAGGAATACACACATCTCGTAGACGAAAAGGATACACCAATCTTCCTCCGAGATTTCCTGACCTTCCGAACGGGAAAATCCATTCCGATCGAAGATGTGGAACCAGTAAGCGAGATCATGAAGCGTTTCGTCACGGGCGCCATGAGCTTCGGCTCGATCAGCAAAGAGGCGCACGAGACGATGGCAATAGCAATGAACAAGATACATGGACGCAGCAACACAGGGGAAGGAGGCGAAGACTCCGCCCGTTTCACTCCCCGCGAAGACGGTCTCTCCCTCCGTTCCGCCATCAAACAAGTGGCCTCCGGACGTTTCGGCGTAACCGCTGAATATTTAGTGAATGCAGAAGAGATACAGATCAAAGTCGCCCAAGGCGCAAAACCAGGTGAAGGTGGACAGCTGCCGGGATTCAAGGTTAACGACGTGATTGCCAAAACACGCCACTCTATTCCAGGTATCTCGCTGATCTCTCCTCCTCCCCACCATGACATTTACTCGATCGAAGACCTGGCACAACTGATCTTCGACCTGAAAAATGTCAACCCGAGTGCCGAAATAAGCGTGAAGCTGGTATCGGAAAGCGGTGTCGGGACAATTGCAGCAGGCGTAGCAAAAGCTAAAGCCGACCGCATCGTCATATCGGGAGCCGAAGGGGGAACAGGTGCTTCTCCGGCTTCTTCTATCCGCTATGCGGGTATCTCGCCGGAATTAGGATTGAGCGAGACACAGCAAACACTGGTTCTGAACGGACTTCGTGGCCAAGTAGTTCTGCAAGCCGACGGACAACTGAAAACTGGACGTGACATCATCTTAATGGCACTAATGGGTGCCGAAGAATATGGCTTCGCCACCTCGGCATTGATTGTATTAGGGTGTGTAATGATGCGCAAATGCCATCAGAATACTTGTCCGGTGGGAGTTGCCACACAGAATGAAGAGTTACGTAAACGCTTTCATGGACGCAGTGAATATTTAGTAAACTTTTTCACATTCCTGGCACAGGAAGTCCGCGAGCATTTGGCTGAAATGGGATTCACCCGGATGGATGACATCATCGGGCGTACAGACTTAATCGAGCGCAAGTCCGATGCCAATGACCCAAATCCGAAACATGCTTTAATCGACTTCACCAAATTGCTGGCACGTGTTGACAACAGTGCGGCTATCCGTCATGTCATCGACCAAGATCATGGAATTTCTGCTGTAAAGGATGTAACCATCATCGATGCCGCACAGGAAGCTATCGAACATGAGAAAGAGATTTCTTTAGAATATACGATTGCCAATACAGACCGTGCAATAGGTGCTATGCTTTCCGGAGTAATCGCCAAGAAATACGGTGCCAAAGGATTGCCGGAACATACGCTGAATGTAAAATTCAAAGGTTCGGCAGGTCAGTCTTTCGGAGCTTTTCTCGTACCGGGAGTTAATTTTAAACTGGAAGGTGAAGCGAATGATTACCTGGGTAAAGGATTGAGTGGCGGACGTATCTCCGTATTGCCTCCTATCCGCAGCAACTTCGAAGCCGAAAAAAATACAATCGCCGGTAATACCTTGCTTTATGGCGCAACAAGCGGTGAAGTATATATCAACGGCCGTGTAGGAGAACGTTTCGCTGTTCGTAACTCCGGCGCAGTTGCCGTCGTAGAAGGCGTGGGTGACCATTGTTGCGAATACATGACCGGAGGTCGTGTGGTAGTCCTCGGACAAACCGGACGTAACTTTGCAGCTGGTATGAGTGGCGGTGTAGCTTATGTATGGAACAAGGACGGCAACTTCGATTATTTCTGCAACATGGAAATGGTGGAACTATCACTCATCGAAGAAGCCAGCTACCGGAAAGAGTTGCACGAACTAATCCGCCAGCATTACCTCTACACAGGCTCGAAACTGGCACGCATCCTGCTCGACAACTGGAATCATTACGTAGATCAATTCATCCAAGTAGTGCCCATCGAATACAAAAAAGTACTGCAGGAAGAACAAATGAGAAAGTTACAACAAAAAATTGCAGATATGCAAAGAGACTATTAGATTTACAATTTGACTATTTACAATTTACTATTTGAATGTATAGTATAGTCTGTAAATAGTCAAATAGCAAATGATAAGATAGTCTAGAAATAGTAAATAGTAAATCGTCAAATAGTAAATAACAAGATGGGAGATCCTAAAGCATTTCTAAATATACCTCGACAAGAGGCGGGATACCGCCCTGTAAACGAGCGAATCGCTGACTATAGTCAGGTAGAACAGACTTTGAATACAAACAGCCGTAAATTGCAGGCGTCACGCTGTATGGATTGCGGTGTACCTTTCTGTCATTGGGCATGCCCGATAGGAAATAAACAACCGGAATGGCAGGATGCATTATACAGGGGAAAATGGAAGGAGGCATACGAAGTATTGTCGTCTACTTGCGATTTTCCTGAATTTACAGGACGTATTTGTCCTGCTCTTTGCGAGAAATCGTGTGTGTTGAAACTTTCCTGCGATCAGCCGGTAACCATTCGTGAGAATGAGGCGGCAATCGTGGAAGCGGCTTTTCGTGAAGGATATATACAGGTAAAGACTCCGGAAAGAAACGGAAAGAAAGTAGCGGTGATTGGTGCAGGTCCTGCTGGATTGGTGGTGGCTAATCAGCTGAATTTAAAAGGATATAGCGTTACTTTATTCGATAAGGATGAAGCGCCCGGAGGATTATTACGATTCGGTATTCCTAATTTCAAACTGGATAAAAATGTAATTGACCGACGGATGAAGATATTGGCTGCAGAAGGAATACAGTTTGAGATGGGAGTAGAAATAGACGTTAATCATTTACCGGAAGGATTCGATGCTTACTGCATCTGTACCGGAACCCCCACTGCACGTGACTTGAGTATTCCGGGACGTGAACTGAAAGGGATTCATTTCGCACTCGAAATGCTGGCACAACAGAATAGGATTCTGGCAGGACAGACTTTCCCGAAAGACAAGTTGGTAAATGCCAAAGGCAAAAAGGTTCTCGTGATAGGTGGCGGAGACACTGGTTCCGACTGCATCGGAACCAGTGTGAGACAGGGAGCCGTCAGTGTCACTCAAATCGAAATCATGCCGAAACCTCCTGTCGGCTACAATCCGGCTACTCCTTGGCCACAATGGCCGGCAGTCTTCAAAACGACTTCCAGCCATGAAGAAGGTTGTACACGCCGCTGGTGCCTGGCTTCCAATCAGTTCCTCGGAAAGAATGGAAAAGTGACAGGTGTAGAAGTGGAAGAAGTAGAATGGATTCCGGCAGCAGATGGCGGACGTCCCACAATGAAACCAACAGGGAAGAAGGAAGTCATCGAGGCTGATATGGTATTATTGGCGATGGGATTCCTGAAACCGGAACAACCCAAATTTGCAAAGAATGTATTTCTTGCCGGTGATGCCGAGACTGGTGCCAGCTTAGTAGTACGCGCCATGGCAGGAGGACGAAAGGCTGCTGCGGAAATAGATGCTTATCTAATACAATAAGGTTTGCAACAGTGTACAACAAGAAGCTCGATTGCTATTATCGGTTCGTTCCATATCTGTAGAACTAAAGAATAACAGATATGGAACTAAAGGAAAACAGTTGTGGAACTAAACGATAACAATTATGGAACGAATTAAGAATAACTAGTCAGCTTCTTAGAAATAGCGAATAAACAATCAACAGATTACATTACCCCCTCTAAAAATTAAAGTTATGTGTGGAATAGCAGGTATACTCAACATCAAAGTTCAAACGAAAGAGCTAAGAGATAAAGCACTGAAAATGGCCCAGAAGATCCGTCATCGCGGACCGGACTGGAGTGGAATCTATGTAGGCGGAAGTGCCATCCTGGCACACGAACGTCTTTCCATTGTCGACCCGCAAAGTGGCGGACAGCCGTTATACTCTCCCGATCGTAAACAAGTGCTCGCCGTCAACGGTGAGATTTACAATCACCGTGATATTCGCGCTAAATATGCGGGAAAATATAACTTTCAGACCGGAAGTGACTGTGAGGTAATTCTTGCCCTTTACAAAGATAAAGGCATCCATTTTTTGGAAGATATCAGCGGTATCTTCGCTTTCGTGCTTTATGATGAGGAAAAGGATGAATTTCTAATTGCCCGCGATCCGATAGGGGTTATTCCTTTATATATAGGAAAAGATAAAGAGGGAAAAATCTACTTCGGCAGTGAGTTGAAAGCTCTCGAAGGATTTTGTGACGAATATGAAGTATTCCTCCCCGGACATTATTTCTATAGTAAAGAGGGAAAAATGAAACGTTGGTATTCGCGCGACTGGACAGAATATGAAACCGTCAAAGAGAATGATGCACAAACCGAGGATGTGAAAGTGGCATTGGAAGAGGCTGTACACCGCCAGTTAATGAGTGATGTTCCGTACGGAGTGCTTCTTTCGGGCGGGTTGGATAGTTCTGTTATCTCCGCTATTGCCAAAAAATATGCGGCAAAACGTATAGAAACAGATGGAGCGAGTGATGCGTGGTGGCCTCAACTCCACTCCTTCGCTATCGGATTAAAAGGTGCTCCCGATTTGATTAAAGCACGTGAAGTGGCTGAATATATCGGTACTGTCCATCACGAAATAAACTATACTGTTCAGGAAGGTCTGGATGCCCTGCGTGATGTCATTTATTTCATCGAGACATACGATGTAACCACGGTACGCGCTTCCACTCCCATGTACCTACTGGCACGTGTCATCAAATCGATGGGGATTAAAATGGTGTTGAGCGGTGAAGGTGCCGATGAAGTTTTCGGAGGGTATCTATACTTCCACAAAGCTCCCACTCCACAGGCATTCCACGAAGAAACGGTACGTAAACTTTCAAAGTTACACATGTACGATTGTCTTCGTGCCAATAAAAGTCTATCAGCATGGGGCGTAGAGGGACGCGTTCCTTTCCTTGATAAAGAATTCCTCGACGTAGCCATGAACCTGAATCCGAAAGCTAAAATGTGCCCCGGAAAGGAAATTGAGAAACGGATTGTTCGCGAAGCCTTTGCCGATATGTTACCGGAAAGTGTGGCGTGGAGACAAAAAGAACAGTTCAGTGACGGCGTGGGATATTCATGGATCGATACTTTAAGAGAAATCACAGCAGCTGCCGTAAGCGATGAGCAAATGGAACATGCTGCCGAACGCTTCCCCATCCATACTCCGCAAAACAAGGAAGAATACTATTATCGTAGTATCTTTGAAGAGCATTTCCCCAGTGAAAGTGCAGCACGCAGCGTACCGAGTGTTCCCAGTGTGGCCTGTTCCACAGCAGAAGCACTGGCGTGGGATATTGCCTTCAGGAATCTGAATGAGCCTAGCGGACGTGCGGTGAGAGGAATACACGAAGAGGCCTATACTTAACTGATAAAAATAACGGAAAGAGCAGATTCTGTTATTCTTTTGTAGCATTTCTATTTTAAAATCCCAAGGATTAACGCAGATTAGCATATTATTATCTGATTTGCGTTTTCTTTTTTATAATTTTGAGGCCAAACCCAATTAAATCTATCAAACTTTTAAAAGACCAAACAAATGAATTTAAAAAAAATGATGATGGCTTCTGCCCTTCTAATGGTTGCTTGCTGTATGCAGGCACAGACAAAAGTGATAGCCCACCGTGGATTCTGGAAAACTCCGGGATCATCACAAAACAGTATTTCATCACTTCTAAAAGCAGACTCCATCGGTTGTTACGGTTCAGAATTTGACGTATGGATCGCTAAGGATAACAAGTTGGTGGTCAACCATGATCCTGTATACAAGATGAGACCGATGGAGTATTCCAAAGGTGACGCACTGACCGGACTTAAATTATCCAACGGAGAAAACTTACCCAGCCTGGAACAATATCTGGAAGCTGGGAAAAACTGTAATACCCGACTGATTCTCGAACTGAAAGCACATAGTAATAAGAAACGTGAAACTAAAGCCGTACAGGGAATCCTTGCCATGGTGAAGAAAATGGGACTGGAAAACCGCATGGAATATATCACGTTCTCCCTGCATGCCATGAAAGAGTTTATCCGCCTGGCTCCTGCCGGTACTCCGGTATTTTACCTTAACGGGGAACTGTCTCCCAAAGAATTAAAGGAACTCGGTGCTGCCGGTCTTGATTATCACATGGGAGTGATTAAGAAACACCCCGAATGGATCAAAGAAGCTCATGAGCTCGGCTTGAAAGTAAATGTGTGGACTGTGGACGAAGTGGAAGATATGAAATCGCTGATCGAACAGAAAGTAGATTTCATTACCACCAACGAACCAGTCATCTTACAAGAAGAACTGAAAAAACATCAATAAGATAAAATCATTACAAAGTAAACTATTTAATATCCGTCTTTAAAGAAACAGCTCGTTCCTTTAAAAGAAACAGGATGTTTCTCGGTGTCGAACGGGTGGTTCCTTTTAAAGGAACCACCCGTTTCTTTAAAAGGAAAAATGAGCTTTCATAACAATCTAAATACCAGCATATTAAGAGCACTCATTTTTTTTTCATTTGAAAAAGAAAAGGTCATTTTCATATATGCCAATAAAAGATTACAAACGATTTACTGGAAATCATCTAATACCTCTTTCAACTCTCCTACCGTAAGCTCTCCTACCTGTCTCCATAATTCATGTCCCTTATGCAATAAAAGAAAGGCGGGCACTGTTTCTACATTATGCGCATCGGCTATTGTTCTATTTTCTTCAGCATTCACTCTTATCAATTCTACAGTTCTCTTTTCGTAAGTCCGAAGCACAGGACCTATCCACTCATAATGAGGTGACCAGTCGGCATAAAATACTACCAACACCAAATGGTTGGTCTTAGCTGCTGTTTCTAATTGTTTCTCTATATTCATATCTCTACGTTTTTATATTAATGATAGTGCTAAAACAATGAATACAGAAAAAGGTTCTTCAGAATATCCGGCGAGCAATATGATAGATAAATAGGGATTTTCACTTTCATATCGTCAAAAGGAAAAGGATATATTTCTTGTTTTTATTGCTGATTTCACCGATTATCAAGGCTAAATATTCTTCATATATTATGGAAGAATATGCAAAACAATTCATCCAAATAACAGTTTATTAATATATAAATAGGTATAATTTCAAATTATAACTAAATACAGCCGTATATAAAGTGATTATAAGTTTGGAGAAAATAAATAGATATTAGATATACTTTTTAGTAAAATATAAAGCAAAAAGTCATACCTTTGCATTGTAATAAAACAAAAGGTTACAACAACCAATAAATATCAATCAAAATGACAATAAAGATTAAGTTCACAAAAATGCATGGAGCGGGAAATGACTACATATATGTAGACACAACCCAATATCCGATAGCCGACCCTGCAAAGAAGGCAATCGAATGGAGCAAGTTTCATACAGGAATCGGAAGTGATGGACTTATATTGATTGGTGTCTCTGATAAAGCGGATTTCAGCATGCGTATTTTCAATGCGGACGGTTCGGAAGCTATGATGTGTGGCAACGGAAGCCGTTGTGTAGGCAAATATGTATATGAATACGGCTTGACTGACAAAACAGAAATTATGCTGGATACACGATCAGGAATAAAAATTCTGAAACTGCATGTAGAGGGAAAAACAGTCAGTGCAGTCACCGTAGATATGGGTAGCCCATTGGAAACAGAAGAGATTCAGTGGGGAGGAAAGTATCCTTTCCGGTCAACCAAAGTATCAATGGGTAATCCGCATCTCGTCACATTTGTTGAGGATATCACCCGGATTAATTTACCGGAAATCGGTCCTGAACTGGAGAATCATCCTCTTTTTCCCGATAGAACTAATGTGGAGTTTGCACAGATTGTCAGCAAAGACACCATACGGATGAGGGTATGGGAAAGAGGATCGGGAATCACTCAAGCTTGCGGAACAGGTGCTTGTGCCACAGCAGTAGCCGCCTTCATCAACGGACTTACAGGAAGAAAAAGCGATGTAATCATGGATGGAGGGACAGTCACCATTGAATGGGATGAAATCTCCGGGCATATATTAATGACCGGACCGGCAACCAAAGTTTTCGATGGGGAGATTGTTGAAGAAGTTGAGAGTTGAGAATGGAGAGTTGAGAATTAATACTGATAGAAACTTAAAACAATAACAAGATGGCATTAGTAAACGAACATTTTTTGAAGTTACCGGGAAGCTATTTATTCTCGGATATAGCGAAAAAGGTAAATACTTTCAGGATAACGCATCCCAAACAGGATATTATCCGGTTGGGTATCGGTGATGTCACCCAACCACTTCCGAAAGCATGTATCGAAGCCATGCACAAAGCGGTAGAAGAGCTGTCCAGCAAAGATACATTCCGCGGATATGGTCCTGAACAGGGATATGATTTTCTGATTGAAGCAATTATAAAAAATGACTTTATTCCACGTGGGATTCACTTCTCGGCATCCGAGATATTTGTCAGTGACGGTGCCAAAAGCGATACCGGAAATATAGGCGATATTCTTCGCCATGACAATAGCGTAGGTGTTACAGATCCCATCTATCCGGTTTATATAGACAGCAATGTCATGTGCGGACGCGCCGGAGTGTTGGAAGAAGAGACGGGCAAATGGAGTAATGTTACTTATATGCCTTGCACAAGTGAGAACAACTTTATTCCGGAAATTCCGGACAAACGGATAGACATTGTTTATCTCTGTTATCCGAACAACCCGACAGGAACGACCTTGACCAAACCGGAACTGAAGAAATGGGTGGACTATGCATTGGCAAACGATACATTGATTCTGTTCGATGCTGCTTATGAAGCATATATCCAGGACGAGAATGTCCCCCACTCTATCTATGAGATTAAGGGAGCTAAAAAGTGTGCGATCGAATTCCGTAGTTTTTCAAAAACGGCAGGATTTACCGGAGTACGCTGCGGATATACCGTAGTTCCGAAAGAGCTTACTGCCGCCACATTGGAAGGAGACCGCATCCCACTCAACAGATTGTGGAACCGCCGCCAGTGCACCAAGTTCAACGGTACTTCTTACATTACTCAACGGGCAGCAGAAGCCGTTTACAGTGCAGAAGGCAAAGCACAGATTAAAGAAACAATCGGCTATTATATGACCAACGCCAAAATTATGAAAGAGGGATTGGAAGCCACAGGACTGAAAGTGTATGGAGGAGTCAACGCTCCCTACTTGTGGGTGAAAACTCCGAACGGGCTTTCGTCATGGCGATTCTTCGAACAGATGTTGTATGAAGCCAATGTGGTCGGTACCCCCGGTGTAGGCTTCGGACCAAGCGGTGAAGGATATATCCGCCTGACTGCCTTTGGCGAACGTAACGACTGTATCGAAGCAATGAGAAGAATAAAAAACTGGCTATAAGATAGTATTTCGCGCGCTACTATATACATGGACCGTACATCCACATTTTTCTAACTTAAAGGTAAAAAGACGATGAAAACGACGATTAACAAAAAATGGGGAGTAATAATAGTAGCATTATTACTGACAGGGATTGCTCCATCCGTAATGTTGGCGCAAGATAAAGTGGAAGCTTCCGTTGGGGCCGATCTGGTAAGTGGTTACATCTGGCGTGGCCAGGATTTAGGCGAAGTTAGTATTCAGCCTTCATTGGGAATCGCTTACAAAGGTTTCTCACTCGGAGCATGGGGATCGGTAGGGTTCGAATCGACAGATACGAAAGAGTTCGATTTAACTCTCGGTTATTCGACGGGTGGTTTTAGCGTTTCAGTGACGGATTATTGGTTTAATACCCAAGTAGCAACTAACAAGTATTTTAAATACGGAGCTCATTCAACGGCTCATGTATTTGAAGCACAAGTCGGATATGACTTCGGACCACTGGCAGTCAACTGGTATACAAATTTTGCAGGTGCCGACGGCGTGAAAGAAAATGGCAAAAGAGCTTATTCTTCTTACCTCGCACTTAGCGCACCATTCAAATTGGGAGGTCTCGACTGGACAGTAGATTTAGGTATGGTTCCTTGGGAGACAACTTTCTACAATGGCTATACAAGTGGGTTCTGCGTATCAGACGTAAGTCTCGGAGCTTCCAAGGATATCAAAATCACAGATTCCTTCTCACTCCCGGCATTTGCGAAAGTTACAGTGAATCCACGAACAGAAGGAGCTCACTTCACATTCGGATTAAATTTTTAGGAGAGAGAATTTAGAATATCAAAGAGCGTATAGGGATCAGGTAGTTAGAGTTTAGATTTTATCGGTTTGTTGTATGGTAACCTGCTATGGCTGCCCCCTGTACCTCTTTCTTTTACAGGTCAACACTAATATTTAAGGTATATGAAAAAGATTGAAGCTATTATCCGTAAAACAAAATTCGAGGACGTGAAAGAAGCTCTTCTCGAAGCGGACATCGAATGGTTTTCTTACTATGACGTAAGAGGTATTGGGAAAGCACGGCAAGGACGTATCTACCGCGGTGTAGTATATGACACCAGCACTATCGAAAGAATCTTAATCTCTATTGTCGTGCGCGACAAGAATGCCGAGAAAACTGTACAAGCCATTATTAAAGCGGCACAAACCGGAGAAATCGGAGACGGACGTATTTTCGTCATCCCTATTGAAGACGCTATCCGCATCCGTACCGCCGAACGTGGCGATATAGCCCTATACAATGCTGAACAAGAACGCTAATCCGGCAACCAGCAATATGCCGGGGTCGGATTTTCATGCGGATTAAACGTTGATGACATATAGAAAAAGAAATTATAATATTACTAATAACAGGCATTTAATAAGATAATTCATTATGGATACAAAATATAAAAGCCATAGCTTCGTAAAGCTGTGGATAGCCACTACCATGTTTATGTTATGCTGTTTTGCCACCGGCACGCTAGCACAAGACGCAGTTGTTGCAGATACTGTTACAACGGTGGTAGAGACGACAACTGAAATTACAGCAGCTCCTGCCGAGACTGACGCAGAAACCCCTGATACAATTGGTGAACTGGCCTTAGGACTGAATACGGTCTGGATGTTGCTTGCAGCAATGCTGGTATTTTTTATGCAACCGGGATTTGCACTTGTTGAAGCTGGGTTCACAAGAGTAAAGAATACCGCCAATATTCTGATGAAGAACTTTGTTGATTTCATGTTCGGTTCTTTATTATATTGGTTCATCGGTTTCGGGCTTATGTTTGGCGCAGGAGAATTCATCGGAATGCCCCACTTCTTCGACCTTTCTTTCATGGACAACGGTCTTCCCAGAGAAGGTTTTCTGGTTTTCCAGACCGTATTCTGTGCAACGGCAGCCACAATCGTATCAGGAGCAATGGCAGAACGTACCAAATTCTCCATGTATTTGGTTTACACGATTTTCATCAGTGTACTGATATATCCGATATCCGGCCACTGGACTTGGGGTGGCGGTTGGCTGATGAACGGTGAAGAGGGGTCTTTCATGATGAATCTTTTTGGAACAACCTTCCATGACTTCGCCGGTTCTACCGTTGTTCACTCTGTAGGTGGATGGATTGCTCTGGTAGGTGCCGCCATTCTTGGCCCGCGTATCGGTAAATATGGAAAAGACGGCAAATCAAGAGCTATTCCGGGACATAACCTGACAATTGCCGCACTAGGTGTATTTATTCTCTGGTTCGGATGGTTTGGGTTCAACCCCGGTTCTCAATTGGCAGCAAGTACCGAAACTGATGCAAATGCAATCTCCCACGTATTCCTGACTACAAATCTTGCGGCCTGTGCCGGTGGTTTCTTCGCATTGGCGATCAGCTGGATGAAATACGGAAAGCCTTCTTTGTCACTGACATTGAATGGTATTCTGGCAGGTTTGGTCGGTATTACAGCCGGATGTGATGCAGTATCTCCCGCAGGAGCCGCTCTGATCGGCGCAATCTGTGGTGTTGTAATGATTTTCTCTGTCGACTTTATAGACAAGATTTTAAAGATAGACGATCCGGTGGGCGCATCTTCCGTACATGGTGTTTGCGGATTTCTCGGAACAGTTCTCACGGGTTTGTTCTCTACCAGCGAAGGTTTATTCTACGGACACGGTTTCGGATTCCTCTGTGCACAACTATTCGGAGCACTGGTTGTCGGTGTCTGGGCAGCAGGTATGGGATTCATAATCTTTAAAGCACTTGACAAGATTCACGGACTTCGCGTTCCGGCACGTATCGAAGAAGAAGGTCTTGATATCTACGAACACGGAGAGTCCGCTTACAACTAAATGAAACAGATTATCAACTCTAACATATTTAACAACAAATCAAATCAGGTATTATGTCAAAACTTAGATTCAGAGTAGTAGAGACAGCTTTCAAGAAGAAAGCGGTTGAGGTAGCAACACCTGCCGAACGTCCTTCGGAATACTTCGGCAAATATGTGTTCAACAAGGAAAAGATGTTCAAATATCTTCCCAGCAAGGTATACAATGCGCTGATTGACGCAATTGATAATGGTGCTCCGCTAGATCGCAGTATTGCTGACGAAGTAGCTGCCGGCATGAAGAAATGGGCCATCGAAATGGGGGCCACTCACTACACACACTGGTTTGCACCGCTCACCGAAGGTACGGCAGAAAAGCACGATGCTTTCGTCGAACATGACGGTAAAGGTGGCATGATGGAAGAATTTACAGGCAAACTGCTTGTGCAACAGGAACCGGATGCTTCTTCTTTCCCGAATGGCGGAATCCGCAATACATTCGAAGCGCGTGGTTACAGTGCCTGGGATCCTTCATCACCTGCTTTTATTGTGGATGATACGCTTTGCATCCCGACCGTGTTTATCGCATATACCGGTGAGGCTCTCGACTATAAAGCGCCTTTATTGAAGGCTTTACGCGCCGTAGATAAAGCAGCCGTAGACGTATGTCATTATTTCAATCCGGAAGTTAAGAAAGTGGTTGCTTATCTAGGCTGGGAACAGGAATATTTCCTGGTGGACGAAGGTTTATATGCCGCACGTCCGGACTTATTGCTGACCGGACGTACTTTGATGGGACATGACAGTGCCAAGAACCAACAGTTGGAAGACCACTACTTCGGTGCTATTCCCACCCGTGTGGCTGCCTTCATGAAAGACCTTGAAATTGAAGCTCTGAAACTGGGTATTCCTGTCAAGACCCGTCACAACGAGGTTGCTCCAAACCAGTTTGAGCTGGCTCCCATCTTTGAAGAATGTAACTTGGCCAACGACCATAACTTGCTGATTATGTCATTGATGCGTAAGGTGAGCCGTCGCCACGGTTTCCGCGTACTGCTTCATGAAAAGCCATTCAAAGGTGTCAATGGTTCGGGTAAACACAACAACTGGTCTTTGGGCACTGATACAGGTATCTTATTGATGGGACCGGGCAAGACTCCGGAAGACAATCTGCGTTTTGTTACATTCGTTGTCAATACATTGATGGCAGTTTATCATCATAACGGACTACTGAAAGCTTCTATCTCCAGTGCTA
>ERZ791645.1448-NODE-1448-length-15081-cov-4.029615_pt1 | contig 15081 bp, 15 predicted proteins | sample MGYA00509939_ERZ791645 | MGnify/ENA primary metagenome ERZ791645 (study PRJEB30046, sample SAMN00715249) | human gut metagenome | study: EMG produced TPA metagenomics assembly of the A metagenome-wide association study of gut microbiota in type 2... | reverse complement strand
CAGCGGGTTGCGGTGGTTTGCCATGCCGACGGCGCGCGCTGCCCGCGGGCTGCCGATGGCGGCGGCGATCGTACCGTAGCTGCGCGTCTCGCCGTAGGGGATCGTGCGCAGCGCCGCCCACACGCGCAGCTCGAACGCCGTTCCGCGCGGATCGAGCGGCAGGTCAAACGTGCGCCGCGTGCGCGCGAAGTATTCGCGCAGCTGCGCCTCGGCTGCGTCAAGCAGCGCCGAAGCATCCCGCGCGCCCTCTGCGCCGAAACGGACGGCCGTGACAGCGTCCGCCGACGCGGTGAGCGTCAGCGCGCCGATGGGCGTCTCGATCGTGCGCGTGCTCACGCCTCGATCACCAGATTTTCCACGCCGGACTTTTCAAATTCGTCCATGTATTCGTCCATGCGCACATTGAGCTCGGTCAGATCGGCGGGCTCACCGTCGAGGCAGCCGAGATCGCGCCGTGCGAGCTCCTCGGCCAGAATGTCGAAAAACACGGCGTCCTCATAGTCGGCGATGGCCTCGTGGATGCCGCCGTTTTCGTAGGCCTGCGAGGGGAAGATGTGCCCCTGCCAGCGGGAGATGAGCGCGCTCATGCCGTTTCTGGCGCACAGCGCAAAGATCTTTTCCTGCAAAATATCGTAATCCTCAAACCGGTCTTTCTCGCGCGTGGAGTTAAGGATCCAGTTGCCGATATAGACGAGATCCAGCAGCCGCCGGAACTCCTTGTCGGTGAGCTCAATGTTCATCCGGTCATCCCTCCCGACGGGAGCAGCGCCCCCGAAAAATGGCTGGCATCCGCAGCGGTCGGCGGCGGATGCGCTTGTGCTACCATTATAGCAAACGGTGACGGGAAATTCTACACCATTTTTCTGTTGCGAAGTTGGACAAAACAGTATATAGTAATAGAATCGCACAATTATGCAAAGGAGGCGGCGTATGCGGGTCGTTATCACGATCGAGGGCGCTCAGGCGGATGTTCTGGAGCAGGAGCCGGACGAACAGGTGCAGTTTTCGACCGACGGGGAATATACCTGCGTCGATGGCTGCGGCATGCTCACCTATCCCGAGAGCGAGCTGACCGGCATGGCCGGTACGCTCACTACCATCACCTTTACGCCGTCAAACGCCGTGCTCAAGCGCACAGGCACCGTCACGAGCCGGATGGTCTTTGCCCCCGGCACGCGCAACACGTTTTTGTACCAGACGCCGTATGGCACCAGCACGGTCGGACTGGAGACGCAGCGCTACCGCTCCACGCTCGGCGAGCGCGGCGGCGTGCTGGAGCTGCTGTATGTGGTGGATTTTGATCACGCCTGCGCCAACCGCAACCGGCTCAGGATCACCGTCAGAGAACAATAAAGATTATAGAATAGAGGGTAACTGATTATGGCCAATCGAATCGAACAGGCACGCGCCGCTGTGGATGCGTGCATCCGGGAAGCATATCTGCGTGCCGTCGCCGCGGGCGAGCTGCCCGAGGGCGCGGAAATCCGCGGCAGCGTTGAGCAGCCGAAGGACACCGCCAACGGCGACTTTGCCGCAAACCATGCCATGGCATCGGCCAAGACCATGCACATGGCGCCGCGCAAGATCGCCGAGGCGCTCATTGCGCACATGGAGCTCGGCGGCTCATGGTTTTCCGGCGTTGAGGCGGCAGGCCCGGGCTTTTTGAACTTCCGCCTGTCCGACAAGTGGTATCAGGACGTGCTGTCCGCCGTCGAGGACTCCGGCGCGGACTACGGCCGCGTGGACGACGGTCACGGGGAGAAGGTCATGGTGGAGTTCGTGTCCGCCAACCCCACCGGCCCCATGACGATCGGCAACGCGCGCGGCGGCGTGCTCGGCGACGCGCTCGCGTCCGTGCTCGAGCGCGCGGGCTACAATGTCTGGCGTGAGTTCTATGTCAATGACGCCGGCAATCAGGTCGACCTGTTCGGCAAGTCCATCGAGGCGCGCTACCTCCAGCTCATCGAGGGTGAGGACGCGGTCGAATTCCCGGACAACGGCTACCACGGCGACGACATCAAGGCGCTCGCCAAGCTCATCTACGAGCGTGACGGCGACAAGTACCTCACCGTGCCGAGCGCCGAGCGCTGCGCGGCGTTCGTGGCCTTCGGTCTGCCGTACAACATCGCGCGCATGCAGCGCGACCTTGAGCGCTACCGCATCCACTTTGACCAGTGGTTCCTCGAGAGCAGCCTGCATAGCTCCGGCTACGTGGCCGAGACTGTGCAGCTGCTCACGGATGCCGGCCTGACGTATGAAAAGGACGGCGCGCTCTGGCTGCGCAACACCGACCTCGGCGCCGATAAGGACGAGGTCCTGCGCCGCTCGAACGGCTTTTATACCTACTATGCGGTCGACATCGCCTATCACCGCAATAAGTTCATCGAGCGCGGCTTTGACCGCGTCATCGATGTCTGGGGCGCTGACCATCACGGCCACGCCATCCGTTTTGCCGCGACCATGCGCGCGCCCGCGCTCGGCCTTGAGGGACGCAAGCTCGATTTCCTCATCATGCAGATGGTGCGCCTGATGCGCGGCGACGAGATCGTCAAGGTCTCCAAGCGCACGGGCAAGGCGCTCTCGCTCGCCGACCTCATGGACGAGATCGGCGTGGACGCCTGCCGCTTCTTCTTCAACGCCAAGCCGGACACGCACCTCGAGTTCGACCTCGACCTCGCCGTGCGGCAGGACAGCGAAAACCCCGTCTACTACGTCCAGTATGCGCACGCGCGCATCTGCACGCTGCTGGCTGCCATGGCGGACAACGGCTGCACCGTGCCTGCCGCTGCGGATGTCGACGCAGCGCTGCTCTCGACGCCGCAGGAGCGCGAGCTCATCAAGCAGCTCGCCATGCTCCCGGAGGAGATCCACCTCGCTGCGCGCGATTACGATCCCAGCCGCATCAACCGCTATGTGACGGAGCTGGCCGCGCGTTTCCACCGCTTCTACAATGTCTGCCGCATCAAGGACGCAGAGCCCCTCGTGCGCGACGCCCGCCTGAAGCTGGCCGATGCGACGCGCTGCGTGCTCGAGATCGGTCTGGGCATCATCGGCGTGACCGCACCGGAAAAAATGTGATTCGTACAAACACAAGCTGCCCTCTCCCGCGTATGCGGGGGAGGGCAGCTTGTTCGTATAGGCCCGAAAACGGCAACAACGTGCCGCCGGAGAGTGGCGTCACGTTGCTGTCGAGAGAGCAAAAATAAGAAGAGAAAAGAAATCGGAAGAACGTTGAGTTAATTTATTAACTAACGTGATTATTTTATAACACATTCCGTCGGCGTTGTAAAGCAAAAAGTGCGTATTTTTGCAAAATAGGCGTTTTGTCAAGAAAATATCAACCTCGCCGTCTGCTTTTGTGCACTTTGTCGTCTGCCTATGTACCCCAGAGACAGCGCACCAGCGCCGCGGCCGTGACAAAGCCGGTCACGTCGGCGACGATGGCGGCGGGGATCGCCCAGCGGCTGTGCCGGATGCCGCATGCGCCGAAATAGACCGCCAGCACGTAGAACGTCGTCTCGGTGGAGCCGAGCATGACGGCGGCGGTGCGCCCGATGCGGGAATCTGCGCCGTAGGTCTGGATGATGTCGCTTGCGGCGGCCAGCGCACCGCTGCCGCTGATCGGCCGCACGAGCAGCAGCATCGCCGTCTCGGGCGGGATGCCGAGCCGCGCCAGCACAGGCGCGCACAGCCGCGTGAGTGCCTCGAGCGCACCGGATGCGCGCAGCATGCTCACGGCGGTCAGCAGCGCTACAAGCGCAGGGAAGATGCGCATGACGGTTTTCAGCCCGTCGCGCGCGCCGTCGGTCAGTGCGGAGAACACGTCCGTCCCGGTCAGCACGCCGTAGAGTCCGACACCGGCCAGCAGCAGCGGCACGGTCAGTGTCAGCAGTCCACTCACGGCCATATGCGCGCGAGCCCCTTTCCGGCCAGCAGCCCCGCCGTGACCGAGCAGAGTGAGCTCACCCACACGGCGGGCAGAATGTCAAACGGTACGGCAGCGCCCGCCGCCTCGCGCACGGCGGCGATCGTGACCGGCAGCAGCTGGATCGAGGCCGTGTTGAGCACCACCAGCAGGCACAGCTCGTCGCTGGCGGTGTCGCCGCGCAGCTCGCGCGCCATTGCCTGCGCCGCGCGCACACCGGCCGGTGTTGCTGCGTTGCCGAGCCCGAGCAGATTCGCGCTCACGTTCATGCTCAGCGCATCGAGCGCCTGCACATCGCGCGCGGCGCGCGGGAACAGCCGCCGCAGCACAGGCCGCAGCAGCCGCGACAGTCCGCCTGCGATGCCGCAGCGCCGCATGAGCTCCATCACGCCCGACCACAGGCAGATCATACCGCCAACCGTCAGGCAGAAATCCACTGCCTGCTGCACGCCCTGCGCCGCCGCTGCGCCGAGCTGCGCACCGCGTCCGGACGCCGCGCCGAAGGCCAGCGCGACGCATATCATGCTGACCCATATCCGGGACAATGCCATCGTGGTCGCTCCTTTCTATAAAAAATTTTAAGTTTTCGGTGATTATTCACAAAAACATATTATGCGCAAGGGAACCAAAATATGCAAATGGTAGAAAAACGTAAATTAGCTGTGAACGTTTGTCGAATCCGTTGACATTTTGACAACCTTTGGTATAATGCAGTTGTTGAAATGAATGATTTTTGAGTCATCCTTTCCCTTATCCCATACGTATTGGAGGACACATTTATGAAATCTACCGGTATTGTTAGAAAAGTAGACGAGCTCGGCCGCATCGTGCTTCCCATCGAGCTGAGAAGAACGCTCGGCATCGAGGAGAAGGACCGCATCGAGATCTTCGTGGATGGTGAGTCCATCATCCTGTGCAAGTATCAGCCGGCCTGCATCTTCTGCGACAACGCGAAGGACATCATCAACTACAAGGGCAAGAACATCTGCCCCGACTGCATCCGCGCCATGAACGAAAAGCTCTGAGCGGAGCTGAAAAAAGTCCCCTGACCTCAGGTCAGGGGACTTTTTTCGCCAAAATCAAAATAATTTTGAGATAGAAACCGATTCCATCATGCTCAGATGTTGAGCGCCATCTGATACAATTCGTTTTTGCCGAAGCCGGTGTCGGCGGCGGCGAGCTTGCACGCCTCCTTGAGCGCGCGGCCCTCGCTGCGGTAGCGCGCCACGATCTCCAGCGCCTGCTCGGCCGTGACCTCGGGCTCGGAGCGCTCGGGTGCGCCGCGCAGCACGAGCACGAATTCACCCTTCGGCGCGTTTTCGGTGAAGTATGCCACGGCGTCGAGCGTCAGGCGCAGGACCTCCTCATGCAGCTTTGTGAGCTCGCGGCACAGGGAAATACGCCGTTCCCCGCCGAAGGCCGCCGCCAGATCGCGCAGCGTCGCGCACAGCTTGTGCGGCGCTTCGTAGAAGATCATGGTGCGTGTCTCGCCCTGCAGCCGCTGCAGATGCTCGCGGCGGGTCTTGCCGCTCACGGCGAGAAAGCCCTCGAAGCAAAACTGCTGCGTCGGCAAGCCGGACACGGCCAGCGCGGCGATGGCGGCGCAGGGGCCGGGGATGACCTGCACGTCGATGCCCTGCTCGGCGCACTGGCGCACGATGTCCTCGCCGGGGTCGGAGATGGCGGGCATGCCGGCGTCGGTCACGAGCGCGCACGTCTCGCCCGCGAGCAGCCGCGCGACGATCTTCTCGCCGCTGGCGTACTTGTTGTGCTCGTAGTAGCTCACGCACGGCTTTTTGATCTCAAAGTGGTTGAGCAGCTTTGCGGTCACGCGCGTGTCCTCGGCGGCGATGAAGTCGGCGCGGCGCAGCGTCTCCAGCGCGCGCACGGACAGGTCGCCGAGATTGCCGATCGGCGTGCCGACCAGATACAGTGTTCCGCTCATGGTTGCGTCCTCCTGTGATAAATTCTGCGGATCTCGTCCGAGTCCGCGCCGTCGGGCGTGCACAGCGCCAGCGGCGGCGAAACGGTGAGCCCCGGCTTTCCGCCGCGGCGCGCCTCGACCAGTACGAGGTTGGGCGCGGCGTCGGCCTTGTATGCCACGGTGCGCAGGCGCTTTGGCTCGAGCCCTGCGGCTGTGAGCGCGCACAGCAGCTCACTGAGCCGTTCCGGCCGGTGCACGAGCGCGGCCGCGCCGCCCCAACGCGTGAGATAGGCCATGGCGGTGCAGATGTCCTGCATGGTGCAGGTGCGCTCGTCGCGCGCGTGCGCCCGCATGGGGTCGGGCGATGTGTAGCCGCTGCCGGCGGCGAAATACGGCGGGTTTGCAACGACGAGGTCGAAGCTCCCGGCGGGGAGCAGCGTGCGGTGCGCGCGCAGGTCGGCGCAGAGGATCTGCGCCCGGTCGCTCAGACCGTTTGCTCTGATGTTGTCGCGCGCGAGCTGCGCCGCGTCCGGCTGCAGCTCGATGCCGACGGCGGTCGCCTGCTCCAGCGCGTGGAGCAGCAGCACCGTCAGCACGCCTGCGCCGCAGCCGAGGTCGGCAATGCGCCGCGCGCGGCGCTGCGCCGCAAAATCGGCCAGCAGCACGCTGTCCGTGCCGAGGGCGAACCCCGCGCCGGAGTGCACAAAGCGCGGGCCGCCGGGCCACAGGTCGTCATATTCCGGTTGGATCATGGCGCACGCTCCTTCCGTTGCCGTCATATAGACAGAGGCGATATGCAGCTTGCATATCGCCTCATTCGTTTGCGTTGTTCTCCGAGCGGAACTTAGTCGACGGAGATCGCGCCCACCGGGCAGTTCGCAGCGCAGGTGCCGCACTCCATGCAGCTGTCCGCGCTGATGACGTACTTGCCGTTGCCCTCGGTAATTGCCTCAGCCGGGCAGTTGGCAGCGCAGGTGCCGCACATGATGCAATCATCGCTGATAACAAAAGCCATTGTCGTTACCTCCTATGTTTTTCACCGGGTATCGCTACCACTGGTATGAGAGTCATTGTAGCACAAAAATCTGAAAAATCAACCGCGTTTTTCGAAATTTGAAAATGTGTGCTGATTAAAACCCGGGAAGACGTGGAAATAATACAAATCAGTTTCCCGGATTCGGCACATTCCTTGCGCCGGCCGGAGGATAATAGAGGCGTATGACCGGCGAAGGAGGCAAACGATCTATGCGCGGCAGCGAAAGGTTTACACAGCGGGCATCCACGGCGATCCGCAAGGCGCACGATGCGGCGGCGGGAATGGGGCACAGTTATGTGGGCACGGAGCATATCCTGCTCGGGATCAGCCGGGAGGGGGAGGGGCTCGGCGCCCGCATCCTGACCGATAACGCGCTGACGGACGCCGTGCTCACGCGCATGGTCACGGAGACGGTCGGGCGCGGCGTGCCCGGCACGCCCGAGCAGGGACTCAGCCCCCGCGCGCGGCACGTCATCGAGCTGGCCGCCGAGGATTCCAACCGCCTCGGCCACTGCTATGTCGGCACGGAGCACCTGCTCATGGGTATCCTCCGCGAGGCGGACAGCGCCGGGGCGCGTATCCTTGTGGCGGCGGGCGGCGATCTCAACAAGATCTATACGGACATCATGGACGTCTTCGGCCGCCCGGAGTATAAGCCCCGGCCGCAGCAGGGCGCGCCGCGCGCACAGCCGCGCCGTGCTGCCGAGACGAAAACGCTCGACCAGTACGGCCGCGACCTCACGGAGCTTGCCGCAGCCGGACGTATGGATCCGGTCATCGGCCGCGACCGCGAGATCGAGCGCGCCATCCAGATCCTCTCGCGCCGCAGCAAGAATAACCCCGTGCTCATCGGCGAGCCCGGCGTCGGCAAGACGGCGGTGGCCGAGGGGCTCGCGCAGCGCATTGCCGACGGCAGTGTGCCCGAGGACCTGAAGTGCAAGCGCATCGTGAGCGTGGATCTGACGGCCATGCTTGCGGGCACAAAGTACCGCGGCGATTTTGAGGAGCGCGTCAAATGCGTCCTGCAGGAGGTGCAGCGCTCAGGCAGCGTCATCCTCTTCATCGACGAGCTGCACACGATCGTCGGCGCGGGCTCTGCCGAGGGCGCGATCGACGCGGCGAACATCCTCAAGCCCGCACTCGGGCGCGGCGAGCTGCAGATCATCGGCGCGACGACGCTTGAAGAGTACCGCAAGTATATTGAAAAGGACGCGGCGCTCGAGCGGCGCTTTCAGCCCGTGCGCATCGCAGAGCCAACGCCCGAGCAGAGCCTGCAGATCCTGCGCGGCCTGCGCGCGCGGCTCGAGGCGCACCACCGCCTGAAGATCACGGACGAGGCGCTCGACAAAGCGGTCGCACTCTCGGTGCGCTATATCGGCGATCGCTGGCTGCCGGACAAAGCCATTGACCTCGTCGACGAGGCGGCCTCACGTGTGCGGATGCAGGCGCTGGTGCAGCCCGAGCGGGTGCACGCGCTCGAGACGCAGCTCGCCGCCGCAGCGGCGGAGATGGAACGCGCCGTGCGTGCGCAGGACTTTGCGCGTGCTGCCGCCCTGCGGGAACGTGAGCAGAAGCTGCGTGCGGAGCTGCGCATGCAGCGCAGCCGCTGGGAGCAGGCCAATTCCGGCTCTGTGCGCGCCGTGACGGGCGAGGACGTGGCCGAGATCGTCTCGCTCTGGACGGGCATCCCGGTCGCGGGCATCACATCGAGCGAGAGTCAGCAGCTGCTGCAGATGGAGGCGTCGCTGCGCCGCCGCGTCGTCGGGCAGGAGGAGGCGGTGTGCGCAGTCTCGAACGCCATCCGCCGCAGCCGGGTCGGGCTCGGCGATCCGAACCGGCCGATCGGCAGCTTTCTCTTCCTCGGACCGACCGGCGTCGGCAAGACGGAGCTCTGCCGCGCGCTGGCCGAGGCGCTCTTCGGCGATGAGCAGGCGCTCATCCGCGTGGATATGTCGGAGTATATGGAGCGGCACAGCGTGTCGCGGCTCATCGGCTCGCCGCCGGGGTATGTCGGACACGAGGAGGGCGGCCAGCTCACGGAAAAGGTGCGGCGTAAGCCCTATGCCGTCGTGCTCTTCGACGAGATCGAAAAGGCGCACGAGGACGTCTTCAATCTCCTGCTGCAGGTGATGGAGGACGGGCAGCTTACGGACTCGCTCGGGCGCAAGGTGAACTTCCGCAATGCGGTCGTGGTCATGACCTCGAACGTCGGAGCGAAGGCCATCACCGACAGCCGCCGCAGTCTCGGCTTTGCACAGCAGACGGGCGCGGATGCGGGGCGCACGGATGCCGAGATCCGCAGCATGGTCATGTCCGATCTGAAAAAGACGTTCCGGCCGGAGTTTCTCAACCGCGTCGACGAGATCATCGTCTTTCACAAGCTCACGCGCGCCGATACCCGCCGGATCGCGCAGAAGCTCCTCGGCACGGTCAACCGGCGCATGGAGCGCGCGGGCGTGGAGCTGCGCGTGCCGGATGCGGCGCTCGATGCGCTCTCGGCGACGGGCTACGACCCCGTGTACGGGGCGCGGCCGCTGCGCCGGGCGATCCAGAGCACGATCGCCGATCAGGCGGCGGGGATGCTGCTCGACGGCTCGCTCCGGCGCGGCGATGTGGTCACGGCGCAGGTGCGGGAAGGAAAAATTGTTTTGACGAAAACGTGCGAACGTGGTATGATAACGCCCTGAATGTAATCTGGACGGAGGCGTACCCCAACATGGAACAAACTATGCAGACGGAAAACAAGGCGGTCTATCTCGACCCGTTTCGTTATAATGAATTCAAGGGCTTCAATTCCCACAACCACATCGTCGTCACCGAGGTCGGCGACGGCACCAGCGTTGTCGAGGTCAAGCTCGCGCCGGAGAGTCTCAACCCGCTCGGCATGGCGCACGGTGGGCTGATCTTCACGCTCTGCGACGTGGCGACCGGCGTCGCCGCGCGCACCGGCGGGCGCATCACCGTGACGCTCGACAGCAACATCCATTTCCTGCGCCGTGCCAAGGACACGGAAAAGCTCGTGGCGCGCGGCCGCGTGGTCAAGGCGGGCCGCACGACCGGCCTTGTCACGGCGGAGGTGTTCGACGATGCGGACAAGCTTATCGCGACCGCAGATATGACGGTTTACTATGTGGACGAGAACACATACACGGACCCCGCGGCACAAAAGTAAGCACGGAATAAGAAAAAGAGACGTCTGGAGACGTCTCTTTTTTGTTCAGCCTTCGGCGCGGATGAGCGCCGTGCCGGGGTAGTAGTGCGCGAGAATGTCGGCGTAGCCGCTGCCCTGCGCCGCCATGACGTTCGCACCGTACTGGCTCATGCCGACGCCGTGGCCGCTGCCGGTGACGGTGAAGGTGAATATCCCGCCGCCGTATGCGACGGAAAATGCCGCCGAGCGCAGGGAAAAGAGCGCACGCACCTGCGCGCCCGTGAGCGTCTCCGAGCCGACGGGGATGCTCGCCACGCGGCCGCTGTCATCGAGCACCGGCGTGCCGAACCACGCGCTCGGATCGTCGCCGAGCACGCAGTCCGGATAACGGTCAAGCACGGCATCCTGCACGGCGTCGGCTGCGATCTCGGCTGTGGAGACGTAGTTCGGCACGTCCTGCGCCGTCTCCGGGGAGGACACGCTCACAAGATACGGCGCATCGCCGCCCCAGAGTGCGGCGCTGCACTCGGTCGACCCGGCGGACGCGGCGTGAAACACCGCGCGGATGAGCTGCCCGTCGTAGACGAGATACTGCCCGTCCGTGTCGGCGACGGCCTGCCGGATGCGCGCCATGTTGCGCGCATAATCCTTGCCCCACTGCGCGCGCAGCGCCGCACCGTCCTTGTGCGCGCAGCAGCAGGTGTACCGATCGCAGATGCCGGCCTCCGGATGGTTTGCGCCGCCGCCGCGCACGCGCCGGAGGATGTAGGTGCGCGCGGCGACGGCCTGTGCCCGCAGCGCCTCGGGCGCGAAGGAGGCGGGCATCTCGGCGGCTACCACGCCGGGCAGCCAGTCGGCCATGGTCGTTTCGATGAGTGCATCGCCGCACAGCGCCGTGATGGGCGTTGCGCCGTCGGGCGCGACGTTGTCCGACACCGGTACGGACGGGGCGGGCAGTGAAGCCTCCTCTCCGGCCGGGGCGAGCGTGACCGCAAGCCACGGGATCAGCAGCGACAGCGCCACGAGCAGCAGCGACAGCAGAAAAACCCTGCGCATCCGCACCGCCTCCTTTCTGCCGCGCGGGGCGTTTTGTGCCTTGACGCAGCGGGAAAATCAGTATAAAATAACTCTGTTAAATATGTATTGGGACAGGTAGTTTGTTATGCGCAAAAATGCTTGGGTGATCTGCTGCTGTACAGCTGTGCTGTCGGCATTCGGGATCTTTTTTCGTTGGCTGCAGAATCAGGCCTGCTTTGAGGCCGAGACCGGCCTTGCCGTACACGGAAGCATCTGGCCGTACGTCGTCGCGCTGATGATCGCCGTTGCCGCGGCGGTGCTGGCCGTCATGTGCTTCCGGGTAAAGAATCAGCCGCACACCAGCTTTCCGGACTCGCTTCCCGCGGCGTTCGCGGCGTCAAAGCGTGCGCGCGCGGTCGGCGGTGTCCTGCTCGGCGCGATGCTCGCGCTCGGCGGCCTTTGGCTGCTGCTGAGCAGCGGCGCGCTCTCCGAGCCCGGCCTGCAGCGGGTTCTTGCCGTGCTTGCAGTCGTGACGGGTGTGGTGTTCGCGCGCCAGATGCTCGCCCCCGGTGAGCGGGAGAATGACGCCGGCGCGCTCGTGGGTGTGTCCATGCCGATGGTGCTGCTCGTGTTCTGGCTGATCGTGAGCTACAAGGTCAACATCATCAACCCCACCATCTCTGCCTATGCGGTTGAGATCCTGGCGCTGTGCGCCGCACTGATCGCGTTTTATGAGCTTGCGGGCTTTGCCTATGGCCGCCCGAAAGCCGTCAAGAGCATTTTCTGGAGCCAGTTTGCGGCGTTCCTGTGCATCACTGCCCTGCCGGATGACCGCGTCGGCGCGCAGCAGCTTATGCTGGTCGCCATTGCGGGCATGCTGCTGTTTCAGTCTTACCTGACCGCGTCCAACATCCGTCCGGCTGTATCCGGGCCGGCCGGCGGCGCGCAATAAGCTGTGAAAAAAGCCTGCACGGTGTATGCCATGCGGGCCTTTTCATATACGGATACCGGCTGTTACCGGGGAGGAGAACATTTATGAACAACATCTTAGCCCAGCTCAACAGCGCACCTATGTACGCGATCTGCGGCGGCATCATCGCGTTCGTCGCGGCGGTGTGCGTCGTGTTCCTTGTGCGCTCGTACCGCGCGGGTCTGGCCATCGGCATGGACCCCGCACGCATGAAGCGCGCCATCACGTCGAGCGCCACATTCTCGGTCCTGCCGAGCGTCGGCATCCTGCTCGGCGTCATCGCCCTGTCCGGCAGCCTCGGCACGCCGTGGCCGTGGTTGCGCCTGTCCGTCATCGGCGCGCTGCATTATGAGACGCAGGTCGCACAGGCTGCCGCCGAGCAGGTCGGCATGCACGCACTGTCCGCTGCCGAAATGACGCCGCAGGCCTTCACGACGATCGCCCTGCTGATGAGCTTTTGCATCATCTGGGGCATGCTCCTGTCCATCTTCTTCAACAAGCGCTACCTCAGGCGCCTCGGCAACGACGGGGCGAAATCCGCCTCCGGCGTCGGCTTCGGCGACAGCGCCATGACGGCCATGTTCATCGGCCTCGTCTGCGCGTACATCGGCAGCTACATCGGTGCGTTCGTGTCCGGCGAGGGGCTGTTCACCTGTGTCGGCGACTGGACGCCGCTGGTGGTCGTGGCCGTGTCGGCGGCGGCGATGGCGCTGTTCGTGTATCTGGCCGAGAAGAAGAATATGGCATGGCTCGAGAGCTTTTCCATCGCCGGCAGTATGCTCATCGGCATGGCGGCGGCCGTGCTCGTGCGCCTGTAAGGAGGGAACATCATGAACGAAACCGAACGCAAAGTGTATCTGGAACAGTTTAACCGCCGCACGCACGTGCTCGGCCGCGCCGTGTGCGTGATCACGCTGGTGCTGCTTGTCGGCGCACCGTTTCTCATCGGCACGTTTCTCGGCGCGATGCCCGACATGGGCGCCGTCGGCAAGGGCTTTTTGTCCGTCGGCGTTGTGTGGGCGGTCGCAAGCGTGGCGGAGTTTCTCATCTACACGCCCATGCTCGGCGCGGGCGGCGGCTACCTCGCCTTCATCACCGGCAACCTCATCAACATGAAGATCCCGTGCGCGGTCAATGCGCGCGACATTGCCGGCACCAAGACCGGTACTGCGGAAAACGAGATCATCTCGACGCTCTCGATCGCGACAAGCTCGCTCGTGACCATCGTCGTGCTCGCGCTCGGCGTGGCGCTGCTCGTGCCGCTGCAGCCCGTGCTGCAGAGCCCCGTGCTCCAGCCGGCGTTTGCAAACGTCGTCCCCGCGCTCTTCGGCGCGATGGCGTATCAGTACTTCCGCAAGAACATCCGCGTTGCCATTGCACCGCTGGTCATGATGAGCGTGCTGTTCATGCTCGTCCCGTCGCTGACGGGCTCGACCAGCTTCATGATCGTTCCGAGCGGCGCGCTGGCCATCGGCATCGCCTACGCACTCTACCGCAAACAGAATCAGGAGGGTGAAACAAAATGAAATTCCGTCCCGGATATCTCGCGCTCGCACCGCTGGCCCCGCTGGGAGCGGCGGTGGCGCACGCCGTGCTCATGCCGAAGAAAAAATCCGCCTATCAGCCGCAGCCGGATGCAGACCGCGCCATGGCTTACGCTGAAAAGCTCGCTGCCATGATCCGCTGCGACACCACGTCGTATGCCAACGTCTATGACCCGGAGCGCTTCGAGCGCTTCCACGCGCAGCTTGCGCAGCTGTTCCCGCTTGTGCACGAAAAGCTCGAGCGCACGGTCATCGACGGCAACCTGCTCTTCTGCTGGAAGGGTAAGGCGCATGACCGCCCAATCGTGCTCATGAGCCATCAGGACGTCGTGCCCGCCGAGGGCACGTGGTCGCACGCGCCGTTTTCCGGCGACATTGCCGACGGCAAGGTCTGGGGACGCGGTGCGTCCGACACCAAGGCTTCGCTCATGGCGTTTTTCCAGGCGGTCGAGGAGCTGCTTGCCGCCGGGTATGAGCCCGCCAACGACGTCTATCTCTCCTCGTCCTGCACGGAGGAGTGGGCGGGCGACGGCGCGCCGAAGCTCGTCGCCGAGCTCAAGCGCCGCGGTGTGCGACCGTTTCTCGTCTGTGATGAGGGCGGCGGCATCATCACCGAGCCGATCGGCGGCATCCCCGGCAACTTTGCCATGGTGGGCGTGTTTGAAAAGGGCAAGGCGGACGTGAAATTCACCGCCCGCAGCAATGGCGGCCACGCCAGTGCGCCGATGGCGAACAGCCCCATCGCGCGCCTGTCCGCATTCGTGACGGATGTGGAAAAGCACGACCCGTTCCGCAGAAAGTTCCTGCCGGAGGTCTCGGCCATGTTCGCGCGCCTTGCGCCCTATGCGCCGTTCGGCCTGCGGCTCGTGATGGGCAACCTCTGGCTGTTCCAGCCGCTGATGAAGCTGGTGCTGCCGCGCGTGTCGGCGCAGGCAGGCGCGATGCTGCACACGACGATCGCCTTCACGATGCAGTCCGGCGCGGACGCGTATAACGTCCTGCCGCAGGAGGCAACGCTGGGCGCAAACATGCGCTTCATCCCGCATCAGGGTGAGCAGGAGAGCCTTGCCATCATCCGCCGCCTTGCCGAAAAGCACGGTCTGGAGATGGAGGTCATCCACGCCAATGACTACTCCGAGGCCGTGGATATCCACGGCGAAGCCTTCCGTCAGGTGGAGCAGGTCATCGGCGAGACGTTCCCGGGCCTGCCCGTGAGCCCCTATGTCATGACCGGCGCGACCGATGCGCAGTTCTATCAGGAGATCTGCGGCAACTGCCTGCGCTTTGCGCCTGTGGTCTTCGGGCCCGAGCAGATGAAGGGCATGCACGGCATCGACGAGAACATCGAATATAACTGCCTGCCCGGCGCGGTCGATTTCTACAAGAACCTGATCCGCGCGCAGGAGCGATAAAACCGAACACAAAGAGCAAACCGCCCCGGTGAAAACCGGGGCGGTTTGCTTTGGCGCATGGTTTATTCAAACGAGATCATGTAGTAATAGACCGGCTGGCCG
>ERZ791645.1441-NODE-1441-length-15114-cov-7.384953_pt1 | contig 15114 bp, 10 predicted proteins | sample MGYA00509939_ERZ791645 | MGnify/ENA primary metagenome ERZ791645 (study PRJEB30046, sample SAMN00715249) | human gut metagenome | study: EMG produced TPA metagenomics assembly of the A metagenome-wide association study of gut microbiota in type 2... | reverse complement strand
CCCGCCGCCCGCCGCGTTCCAGCATTCGCTTGGCGATGGCGTAGTGCTTGTTTTCGTTCCGGTCCTGCGCAAGGTCCGGGCGGTGCTCGTTCCACTCAAAGTGGGCGCGTACCTGATATGCAACATCAGACAGATATGTATAGATGGAAAGGTCGTTTTTGCCGTTGCTGTAGTTGATGGGACGGATGCCCTTGGATTGAGTTTCGATCCGGTTCAGGATGCGGACATCGGTAGGGACCCAAATAAATGTGGGCTTCCAATAGATGCTTTCCAGAATGCCTTTGAGCGCTTGGTACGTCGGGATGGGGTAACTGCATTTCTCGCCGCCCACGCGGGTAATGGGGTCACTGAAAAGTGCATAGCGTCCGGATACAAGCAGAGTGATGGTATTGGGATATTGCAAAGAAATTCCTCCTTTTTATCAGAAGATCAGAACCTCCGGTGCAGAGGGCTCGGTCTGGATGCCCTTGATGGAGTCATAACAATTGGACTGCAAAAGATAGACGGCTCCTTTTGCTCCGGGTAGGATCGCATGGGCTTGGTCAAGGCGTCGGAACTCGCTGCTGTTGAGCTCTACGGTATAATGCTGTGCCGCACGGAACAGTTCGGGACTCGGATGTTCGGTGGACAAAAATAATGAAACGAGTTTCTGCCCCTGTTCCTGGTACGGCACAATGACGGAAATCGTGTCGCTTTCCAGTGCATGAAATTGCGATTCGGCTGTATCAAATGCTTGAAAAAGCATGACAGGGGAAAGCTGCGGTGCTGAACGGTGGGTTTCCCGATATGCTTTGACACCGGATTTGTTGTCGCTCAGAAGGTCGAGGAGCGTCTGTCCGTCCTGCCCGGTCGGGGCAAGCATCTGGTCCTTCTGACGACCTTCTGAATAATAGGCGTCGTAGTAGGCCTGAATGGAGGCCGGAGAGAGCAGGTCTGTATGAGCAGGCAGGCTGGAAAGCAGACGTTCTGTGGAACGACGCCCCTCATCCAGATCCGGCAGGGAGTCCAGATGTTCTTCGTTCTGTGCGCAGGGGAGCAGATAGACCGGGCGGCAGGACGTTTTACCGTGACGATTGCAGCGTCCGGCGGCCTGTGCGACGCTGGGCAGGCCGGCCATGCCGCGAATGACGCAGTCAAAGCTCAGATCTACACCTGCTTCAATGAGTTGAGTGCTGACACAGATCAGCTTTTGTGCCGGGTGTGGTGGATCCAGATGGGCTTTGATGGCGTCGATCACATCCATGCGGTGCTGCGGGCAAAGATGTGTAGTAAGGCAGAAAAGCTGAACATCCGAACCCAGAAGAGGTTTTAGATGATCGAATACGGCTTCGACCATCCGGCGGGTGTTGAGGATCACGAGCAGAGAATCATTGGTTTGGAGCTTGTCCAAGGCAAAATCGGCCAGTGATTCAGCAGAAAAACCGGAATGGTCGAGAATGGGGACGATTTCGGTTCGCTTGAACTGCTCAAAGCGTTTTGCATAATCTGGAACGATGTCCTTGGGAGTAGAAAACAAAAGTGGATAAGCAAGTTGCTCCAGAGGAGGCTGCGTGGCGGTGCAGAGGACGATCGTGCAGCCCATCGCCTGCGAAAGCAGGTTGAGTGCAATATTGAATAAGTAGGTGTGCTGCAATGGAAGCGACTGGATCTCATCGAAAAGCAAGACAGCGTTGGCCAGTGAGGGCATTCTGCGGGCGTTGCGGCGAGGCGCAGCGAACAGGGTGTTGAGAAATTGAACCATGGTCGTTGCAATGAGGGGTACACCCTGCCAATTCTGCGTTTGTGCCAGAATGGATTCCTGCAGAGTCTCGTCCTGGATGGCGTCCGCGTGATGTTCCAGAACAAGAGCGGAATTGCCGAGCGCCTTCCGGAAATGCCCGGTGTTCTGCCCGATGATCGAGCGATAGGGTGCAAAATAGAAGATCCGGCTGGCATGGGTGTGCTCTGCTGCGTGAATACAGAAACGGAGGCCGGAGTAAGTCTTGCCGCCTCCGGTGGGAACATAGAGCCGGTAAATGCCGGGAGCGGCGTTCTGCCCGGCAGAATGACACTGGTCGGAGATTTCCTGCCGCAGAAAGTCGATCGTGCGGGTTTGTTTCAGGTCCGCAAGAAAGTGCTCCACGGTGTTCGAAAGTGCGGGCCAGTGGATTGCCTCAACGGATGGCAAAGGCGTGTTTTCCTCAAAATGGGCGGTGTCGGTCCAATCGGCATCGACCAATGCACCAAATAGATAGCGCTGAACAAGACCGAGCATCATCCGAAACGAAACGCTGTTGGAGCGGTTGTTACCGATTTGCAGGAGTTCGTTCCAAAGAGAAGCCATCTCCTTGGCGGCAAGGGCCATTTCCTGCTCGATCTCTTCACGCGGGATGCACTCAGTGAAAAAAGATTCACAGCTCTGGGCATAAAATGGAGCAGCTTTCTCGGAACACATTCGTTCCAGCCAGGGTTCGCTGCCGTCTTCCGGGTCGAAAATATCGCATCGTGTGCCGTGATGGCAGCCGATGGCAATGGCGGCAAACTGTGCAGCCAGACGGTAACTTTTCCGTGTTTCGTTTTTTCCAAAGGCTTCCCAGACCCACCGCATCCCGGCACTGGAATGATTGAGCTTTCCGACGATCGGGGCTCCATAAAGATAGTCTTGAACCTCGTGAGCAGCTTTTCCGAGATCGTGCAGAAGTCCGGTCAGGCGGCCAAGATGTTCCAGGCCAATCTGCTGACAGGCAGCACCGCAGCGTTCACCGACGTTGCGACTGTGTGTTTCCAGAAGCTGGGTGCGTGTTCTGTCGGGTGTCTGATGGGCAATGAGAGGACGTTTCATCCGACATTCCTCCTTTGGGTGATTTTACCATAATGATAGGACGTGGTGCGAACGGTGTCAATCCAATACAAACAATATAAAAGGATTTTGGCAAGGTGTCTAATTTTACGCAGGAAAAACCGTCTGATTGACGATGTGGGAGGGAAATCTTGTGGCCTGCATTCATAATACATTCCATAATATCCCATAAATCGTACTTCCACGCCCCCCTTCTCAAAAAATCTTGCCTTTTCCCCAAAAAAGGCTTACAATAGCCTCGGCAAACCGAAAAGACAGGGAAACAATTTCGGAGGACAGAACAATGGCTTGTACTACAATTTTAGTCGGCAAAAACGCATCATACGATGGCTCCACCATGGTCGCCCGCAACGACGATTCGGGTTCGGGGCATTTCACGGCCAAAAAGTTCGTGGTCGTGCAGCCGGAGGAGCACCCGGCCGTCTATCGGTCGGTGATCTCCCATGTGGAGGTGCCGCTGCCCGGCCATGCGCTGCGGATGCTTTTGTTGTGCGGTGGGGCACGCCGTCAAAAACAAAAAATCTGACCCCTTCTCTTTCGAGAAAAGGTTTGGATCTTCCTTGTCTGGTGCGAGTAGTGATACAGAACTTTTTGAAAACAATCGTAGTACAATTTGTTTTTGAGGTCATCGGATGGCAACTTGCTTGTATCACATCCCGATGGGCAGCTGTATTGAAAAAAACAGCTACCCAAGACAAAAAGAAACGCCGTATCGCTTAATACGATACGGCGTTTTATGGACTCGAAGGGAGTCGAACCCTCGACCTTTCGGATGCGAACCGAACGCTCTCCCATGCGGACCTTAAAGAAGCCCCCAAAGAACAGAACATTTCTTTGCGAAACGGCAAAAAAATATAGGCGTAATGCGGGTTTTCAGACGAGCATTACTTTCGAGAAAAAATTGCCGTTCTTGCTTCAATGTGAAAAAGTCACACTTCAGGAGGGATGCGCTTCAGATGCGATTTGAACGGGCGACCATCTGAATACTTCTTGCGGATCACGCACCGTATGGGGATGATTCGGATTATATCCCCTATACAATAAAATTGACGAGAAACAGTTAGATTTTTCTGGCTGTTTCTTTTTTATTGCACAAATCGGCAAAAACAGTGCCGACGGTTACGCACCCAGCGAAGATGAAAATGCCCAAAAAAAGTTATCAAATATCGCGTTGCTCTATACAAAATATAGCAATCGGTATACGCACCATAAAACATATACGGTATAACGTCAATTTATGTACATATCTCAACTGAATGACTGGAGGTGAGTTTTCAAAATGCCTGTTATTTATGTTGCAAAAACATCTTCCTACGCACGAAGAATCACGTTCGTTTTAGGACAGACGGTTGAAAAACAGCATGATCCTTGATTATTTCTACGGGCAAGCCGGAGAGCTGTTTTCGTTCTACCGCATTCCAAAGGCTCTGTTTCAGGAGCCACGGTTCCAGAGCCTGTCAACCGATGCCAAGACCCTGTACGGTATCCTGCTGGACCGCATGAGCCTGTCCGTGAAAAACGGCTGGCTGGACGAGCAGAACCGGGTGTTCATCCTCTTCACGATACCAGACCATGCCCATCGCAGAATAAAAGCTCCACAGCGCATACCTGTTGGTATAAAATACTCGGCCATCCCAATGGCTTTTGATGGAATAAGGATGGCACCCAACCGCTGATCTTAAAAATGCCCAGATAACACAAAGCCGGGCTGCTGCACAGAAACTGTGGAGCAGCCCGGCTTTTCTACAACGCAGTCACAACGCTGCAGCCCTGATCCAGAGGAACAGAGTGGGTGCGCTTAGCCTAGGGTGAGGGTGTTGGTGACGGAGACCACGCAGGCGAGAATGCCCATGATGATGCCGCCGATGTAGGGGTTTTTGGACTTCTTGTAGATCTTGCTGCACACAAAGACGGCAAGGGGCAGCATGAAAACGATGGGGTAGAGCCAGATGCCGGTAATGGAGCCGCCAAGGTGAGTAAGCTCGGACCACAGGAAACCCTTGTTGTAGAAGGTGATGTACTGAACGCCGATCATGATCTCGGGTCCGATAAAGACGAAGAACATCTGCACCAGAGTGCTGAGCCAATTGGACTTACCCAGCTGTACAAAGTTGAAGCCGTTGGTGGCAACAGACAGGGCAATGTAGTACACCAGCCAGAACACCAGATACTTTGCAATGGTGGCAAAATGCATGGGTGCAAATGCACGGATGGTGATGAAGCACCACAGGCGGAAGTCGGTGAGGAACAGGTAGTCGGAGATGAACACCAGCGCATAGGCGGCGACCACCACGATAAGGGACAGAACGATGGTCTTCCAGAGCTTGCGGCCGCTGATCTTCACGCCGCGCTCTGCCAGGTCCAGGCCGTTCTTCTTGCTATAGCAGTTATAGGCCACCACCATAAACAGGATGGTAAACACGCCACAGAGGAAGGTCCACATACCGATGTACCAGGTGGCTTCCTGATTCCAGAATGCCGGACGGTTCTTACTGCACCATGCATAGATGGTGGGGTAGAGGATCACGCCCATGATGGCACCAAATGCAAGACCGCCCCAGTACCAGCCCTTGCCCTTGCCCTTGGGAGCAGGGAGCGGCTGTGCGTCTGCAGCAGGCTTGAGCTCTGCAAAGTAGCGAGCGTCTAGAAGGGCGATGGCGGCGTAGATGACGAACATAAAGAAGCCAGCGATGCCCACCGTATTGAAGAATGCCTTCCACTGCCATGTCTGGTTGTTGGCATCCAGCTTGATGGGAGCATCCAGTGCCTTGTCAAAGAAGGTGACGCTGTCAGCAACAACATTCTTGGAGAAGTGTGCCCAAGGGTGGGTGATGGCCGGGTTGAAGATGACACGGATGGATTCCTTGCCGTCGATCTGCTCGGTGTAGTAGGTATCGGCACTGCGCTTGTCCAGACCGGTGGGGTCTACGCCAAAGTGCAGGAAGGACTGTGCAGTATTCTGGTCGATGTAATCCCGGGGAGCACTCTTGGTGCCGTCTTCCTGCTTTACCCGGTGGAAGAACTCGTCGTACTGGCAAGCAACGATACCAGCATCACGGCTGCCAAAGATGTTGACCCACTGATCGTCCTTCTTGTAAACGGCATCGTTGGACACCAGCAGTGCGGCGGCGATCAGCCCTTCCTCGTCCTGCATCACAGCCACACGGCTGGCAAGTGCGCCGTTGGAGTGACCGGTAACGCCGATGCGGCTTGCATCAACATAGGGCAGGCGAGCAATGTACTTTACGGCATCGTAAAGACCGTTGGCGTTGTTCTCGGCGTTAAACCATGTGCCGTCCGGGATGATCTCAGAGTCGCCGTGACCGTACATACTGATGGAGATGACCACATAGCCTCTGCGAGCGTACTCAACATAGTTGAGGTCCTGCATCTCACGGTTGTTGTACCAGCCATGGCTGGTAACGATCGCCGGAGCGGGGTTCTCTCTGGTGGCGTTTTTCGGTACCAACAGAAGGGCGTCCAGTTCGTGACCGCTGTCGGTGACCATAGTGATGTCGTGGTACTTGATCGCACCGCCGCCTGTCTGCACCATGGATGCGCCCAAAGAGCTTATAAGACATAGGATCAGAGCGATCGCGACCCAGAAGCTCGCGCTCTTTTGCTTTTTCATTTTGTTTCCTCCTTGTTGTGATTTTTTCTTTTTGTTGAGTGTAACACTTCGCACTCAACTGTCTAATGAGAATTTATCAAAGATGCACAAAAAATGCAATAAATAAGTTTGCCGCTCTTTTTATGGATTTTGTTGCTGTTTTTTGTCATTTGTTTGTTTTTTGTCTTTTCCGTTTGTATACAAAATAACTTCCACAAATTAAAGCTGCTGTAATTGTGAGAACTGAACAAAGGGGCTGCAGCACGTGATTTTGTGCTGCAGCCCCGATCCGGTGCTTTTTTAGAAAGCAGTGCCCACTGTTATGAAAAATTTTTTCGTCTTTTCGACGACCGGTAGACGGAAGGGGGGATTCCTTCCGTGCGTTTGAACACCGCTGTAAAGTGGCTGATGTTGTCATATCCTACCTCTTCAGCGATCTGGGAGATGCTTTTGCCAGTCTCCAGCAGCAGCTCCTTTGCCAGTTGGATCCGGCGGCTGCTGATGTAGTTCACAAAGCTCTCTCCCGTTTCCTTATTAAAGGTTCGGGAAAAATAGCTGGGGCTGAGGTGGCACAGGTCTGCCATCTCCTTCATGGTGATCTCCTGCTGCAGATGATCCCGGATGTAGACCACCGCCGGGTAGACCACGCTGCTGGGGTTTACCGGCAGCATCCCGGTCTGCTGCGGTCTGTGCTCCTCCTGCGGCAGGAGCTCCTGGATCTGGATCTCCTCGCTGGGCTGTTCGGCATTGGCACTCATCAGCCACTTGTAGGTCTCATCCCGGGTGTGGCTCTTTACGGCACGGTCAACAATATAATGCACCATATCGTTGATATATTCTGCGACCTGAACGATTCGGTCGTAATCCATTTCCGGCAGAAGCTCGTGTTTCCGCAGGATTTCCTGTTGTGCAGCGTCCTCTTGCGGAAGGATGGAACTGATCTCGTTTACCAGACGCTCCGCCTTTTCCCGGTCCTTGTGCCGCAGACGCACCTGCCCGAACATCACGGCACCAAGGTAGATATCCCCCACCATGACGGGGACCGCTACGTCCACGATGCCGCAGTGGCACAGGTAGATGTAGGGGCGGCCCCGGCGCACTGCCTCCACTCCTGCCAGCGCATCGCAGCGGAAGCAACGCTTGCGAGAAACGGGATTCTCTCGCACGATGCTGCAGAACGCGGTACGGCCACTGTGTTTCGTGACAGGCTTCCCCTTGATGTCGATGCAGACGATGGCGGTACCGGTCAGCTCCGCCAACCGGTCCTGCATTTTTTCCCAGAGAGGGATATCCAAAACGTTTTCTATGGTGTATTCAAACCTGCTCATACCTTCGATTTCCCTTCTCCTTGCCGGATATTCGAACACTGCCATCATAAATGACCCGGCATGGAAAAGCAAGGCCCTCGGAGCAAAATCATGGTAATGTACAAATTTTCTACATTGAATAGGGTATATTGACGAGGGATTCCGTGGACAGATCTGCCCAAACCGAATGCAGCAGGCCTTCATCAGCCCTGCGTCGAGCGGAACGACCATCCTCAGGCTCACAAAAAAGCAAAACGCCTGTTGGGACACGGCATTAGCAGCAGCATCCCCAGTAGACATTCCTACTGGTTGGGAACCGCGCACTAAGCAACAGCAATGGGTTGCGTTTGCTGATTTTCCGCAGTGTAGTGTAGTGTTTGCAGCGAAATATCGGAGAATGGTGATTTATGGCCAAATCAAAAAAGATATTGGTCAGATACTGCGGCAAAGGTGGCGATGTCTTCACGATACAGAGAGTACGGCGACCAGACCCCTGCATTGATGAGGTTGCCCTTGTACAGTTCCAGACGCACCTTGCCGGTGACATGCTCCTGTGTGGAGGTGACAAAGGCACTCAGAGCTTTGCGCAGCGGGCTGAACCACTGGCCATCATACACCAGTTCGCCAAAGGTGATGGCCAGCTCACGCTTCTTGTGGGCGGTGAGCTTGTCCAGCGTCAGAGTTTCCAACACTTCGTGGGCTTTGTACAGGATGGTGCCGCCGGGGGTCTCATAGACGCCGCGGCTCTTCATGCCCACAAGACGGTTCTCCACTACATCGTACAGGCCGATGCCGTTGCGGCCGCCGATCTCATTCAGCTTTGCGATGATGGCAACGGGCTTCAGCTTCTCGCCGTTCAGAGCCACAGGAGCGCCCTTTTCAAATTCCAGCTCCACAAACTCGGACTTGTCCGGTGCGGTCTTGGGACTGACACCCAATTCGAGGAAGCCGGCCTTATCGTACTGAGGCTCGTTGCCTGGGTCTTCCAGATCAAGACCCTCGTGGCTCAGATGCCACAGGTTCTTGTCCTTGGAGTAGTTGGTCTCCCGGCTGATCTTCAGCGGGATGTGATGAGCCTCGGCATAGTCGATCTCTTCATCGCGGCTCTGGATGTCCCACTCGCGCCACGGGGTGATGATCTTCAGGTCGGGTGCAAAGTGCATGATGGCCAGTTCAAAGCGCACCTGATCGTTGCCTTTGCCGGTGCTGCCGTGGCAGACCGCATCCGCACCCTCGGCGCGGGCAATCTCCACCACGCGTTTTGCCAAAATGGGGCGGGCAAAGCTGGTGCCCAGCAGATAACCCTCGTAATCTGCCCCGGCCTGCATGGTGGGAATGACGTAATCCTCCACAAATTCATCGGTCAGGTCTTCGATGTACAGCTTGGATGCGCCGCTTGCCTTGGCACGCTCTTCCAAGCCTTCCAGCTCACCCTTCTGCCCCACATTGCCGCACACAGCAATGACTTCGCAGTTGTTATAGTGCTCTTTCAGCCACGGGATGATAATCGATGTGTCCAGACCGTCGGAATATGCCAGCACGACCTTTTTGACCTCAGACATAGGAACTGCCTCCGTTCAAACCAACTTATATACTTTTCGATTTCCCTCGTGCAATTTCATGATTGCAGTGTCCGTTATACGGTCACTTGGAAAATGTGTAAAAAGTGTTCTGCATATAGCAGCAATATGAAAGCAGTATTTCACAGCGGGGCATTATGAATCTATAATAGGTAGTTGGAAATAAACAGAAAGAGGGTCTTTTTGATGGCAACGATATTTTCAAGAGAAGAAAAGGCAGAGGCACTGTTCGGGGAGATCCTGAAAAATCCAGAAGCCTGCCGACGCCTGATGGATACCTTCAACGACTCGCTGGACATGGCAGACGTACTGGATGCGCCGACCGTGAGTGCACAGCAGTTTGCCGCAGCGCTGTTCAATGCCTACGAGAACAAGGATCTGTCTGCCTTTCTGATGGCGATCTGCCAGCACAGTATGTTTGACCTGCTACGGAACGCTGCCCTGATCCCGTTCAAATTCAACGCCGATGGTCAGCCGAACCCGGTGATCCTGACGGATGATGCCGGCGTTCTTTTGCCGAACAACAAATTTGCCGTGAGCAGCAAAGTATACGACCGGTTCATCCGGGTGTTCCAGAAGCAGGAAAAGGTAAAAATGTACCTTGCCAGCGGCTACTGCAAGTATCACGGCTACGACGAAGGCTCGATGGATGTGGTGGAGTACCACTACAACCAGCATTTGGGGCTGCTGCTGATCTACGAACTGCCGGACACCGTGAAGCAGAAGGTAACGGAAGCGGAAGCCTACTCCACCGTCTGGGATATCCAGATGAGGCTGCAGCACGCACTGCCCCGTTCCGTGGTCTACTATGGACAGGATACGCTCAAGGACGGCGGAACCCGCTACGATGAACTTGGCGTCTTCCTGCCGCTGGAACATTTTGCAGACCGGCTGGAACGCCATATGGAAACTGCCACCAAGATCGTTTACGGGGAGTAAGCACCCTGTAAACGGGTTCCCTTTTATGACCTCATACACAGCAAAACAAAACGCAGAGAGCTGAGACAGTTCTCTGCGTTTTGCTTTATAGAGGGAGAGAGGTGACACGCACGTCATGTGCAATAACGGAATGTCTTATCGGTGATGATACGGGCAAAAATCAGACCCAGCGGAAGTGACACGATGATAAGGATGGCATTTGCAAACCATGTGGCTGAGTCGGTCAAAGACATGATGCCCAGATTGTAAATGGCACGGTAGAAATACAGCCCCGGAACCATAATGACGATGGAAGGAACCGTGACCGAGATACGGGGATAGCCTGCGGCACTCTTCAGGCAGGATGCCAGCAGACCGGCCAGCAGCGCACCCAGAAACGCAGCCACAGCGGGCGGGAACCCGGCAAGGCTGACCAGTTCCAGCCGGAATGTGTTCGTCACGGCACCGATGAGGGCTGCACAGACCGCCAGATTCCGGGGGCTGTTGAACATCAGTGAGAAACCGAATACGCCGCCAAAGCTCGTCAACAGACGGAACACGATCTCTTCCGGAACCGTCAGGCTCAGGGCCGGGAACTGTACCGGCTGCAAATGCAGCAGAAGTGCCATGATCCATGCCGTCATGGTAGCCACCAGAATGATAAGCATGGCGTAGGCAAGGCGTTCCAGCCCGGAACGCATATCTAGCTTGGCAAGGTCGATACCGCTGGTAATGAACGGAAAGCCCGGAATGATAAAGAGCATGGAGCAGATGTAGCCTGCCTCATGCTGTATCGATACGGCAAACAACACCTCAGCCAGCTTCAGCAGGACAGCATACACGAGGCTTGCCGAACAGACTGAAGCCGTGATGCCCAGAAACAGAGTGAAATGGTGTTTTGTCAGCTTGCAGCGCACAAAGTTGCCGATGCCTGCGCCGCAAAAGGCAAACAACATCTCGATTGGGCCGCCGCCCAGTAAAAAGGTGAAGCACCCGCAGGCCAGTGCTGCCGCAAAACCAAGCGCAGTAGGGGAATACAGACCGTGGATGCGCTCGATCTCATCGAGGTGACTGTGCAGTTCTTCGCCAGTCATGAATTTTCCTTCCCGGTCAAAGTCGTTGACGAAATGTTCCAACCGATTCAGGCGGGAGGTGTTCACACCCGTATTTGTCAGGCAGAGCGACTGGGTATAGCACTGATCTCCATCAAAACAGGTGAACTCGATGGACAGCAGACCGATGTCTGCCGTTGTCGTAACGCCCAGTTCCCGCGAGAGGGTATTCATAGAACTTCGGACACGCCATGCACCCGTGCCGCATTCCAGCAGCATCAACCCGGTGCGGCCAATGACAGATGCCTTTTCTACAAGCCCTGCCTCCGTGATGGGGATGCCTTTGCTGGCCGACGCATAGTCGTGCCAGTAGACTTCCATGTGATTTTTGATGATCTCACTTTGCCGCTGTCCCATACCGGAAAGCCTCCTTTGTGATATGGGAATACCGCAGTCCATCAAGACTGCGGTGCTGTTATAAAAGAATTTGCAGCGTGGGTAAAACGTATCTTGAATATGCCTGCAATGCGGATCCGGTATCACAGAAAAAACTTGTGTTTTTGTTCCATCTGCGATAGGATGATAAAAAGCCATCGGGAGGGATCCGCTATGACCTTGCAGCAGCTTCGTTATGTTACCACCGTAGCCGACACCGGCACGATCAGCCGGGCGGCACAGCAATTCTATATTTCACAGCCCAGCCTGACGAATGCCATCCGAGAGTTGGAGCAGGAAGTTGGGTTGACCATTTTTCACCGCACCAACCGGGGTGTGGCTCTGACTCCGGAGGGAGAAGAGTTTCTGGGATATGCTCGGCAGGTGCTGGCTCAGATAGAACTCATCGAAGAGAAATATCTTGGCTCGGCCCCGGTCAAGCATCAGTTTTGCGTGTCGGCCCAGCACTATTCCTTTGCCGTGGAAGCCTTTGTGGAACTGTTGAAAGAATACGGCGGAGAGGAATACGATTTCCGTATCCGAGAGACGCAGACCTACGAGATCATTGAGGATGTTGCGAAGCTGCGCAGTGAGGTGGGCGTGCTCTATCTGAACCACGACAATGAAACCGTTCTGCGCAAAGTCATCCGAGAACATGATTTGATTTTCACGCCGTTCTTCACCGCAAAGCCCCACGTGTTCGTCAGCGCAGCCAGCCCGTTGGCGCAGAAAAAGGCTTTGACACTGGACGATTTGAAGCTCTACCCGCGCCTTTCCTATGAGCAGGGGGAGCACAATGCGTTCTATTTTTCGGAGGAGATTTTGAGCACTCTGGACAGCAAAAAGGACATTCTGGTGCGAGACCGTGCAACTCTGTTCAATCTGCTGATCGGTCTGGATGGTTATACCATTTGCAGCGGCGTCATCAGCGAGGCACTCAACGGTCCGAACATCCGTGCCGTGCCGCTTTTGGTGGATGATTCCATGCAAATCGGCTATCTGACCCACAAACAGGTGCAGCCCGGACGATTCGGAAAACAGTATATTGCGATTCTAAAAAAGTATACAGAGCAGGTATAATTTCAAGCTATATCAAAGCGCCTGTATTTCGTATTTTACACAAACCCACTCCTGCGGTATACTGTTGCCATCAAGCAACGAACAGGAAAAATGACGTATAGAGAGGGTTTTGCGATATGGCAGAATTGAAATCACCGTTCCGTTATGACTTTGTGGGCAGCTTCCTGCGCCCCCAGCGCTTGAAAGAGGCACGTGCCCAGTTCAAGGCCGGCGAGATCGACCGTGCCGCGCTGACCGCTGTGGAAAATGAGGAGATCACCCGCCTGATCGAGAAGCAGAAGCGTGCTGGTTATCACGCCATTACCGATGGCGAGTTTCGCCGTAGCTACTGGCATCTGGATTTTATGTGGGGGTTCCACGGTATTGATGAAGTGGAACTGGATCACGGTTATTTCTTCCACGGTGAGGAGACTACCCATGGTTCCATTAAAGTGAGTGGTAAGATCAGCGGTGAGAACCATCCTTTTGTAGAGCACTACAAATTTGTCAAGCAGTTTGAGGATGAGAATTGCATCGCTCGCCAGACCATGCCTGCCCCGGCGCAGCTATTGGCCGAACTGTACCGTGAGGACAATGGCAAAAATACGGATGCTGTTTACCCCGACCACGAACAACTGATTCAGGATATTGCTGCCGCCTACCGCACCGTCATTCAGGAGTTGTATGCCGCTGGCTGCCGCAATATCCAGTTTGACGACTGCACATGGGGCATGATCGGAGACCCGAATTACCAGAACTTCCTCAAGGAGAGCAATACCAAAGTGGAGGATGTGGCCGCAGAGTACCTGCGTCTGAACAATTTGGCACTGGAAAACCGCCCGGAAGGTCTGACAATTACCACGCATGTCTGCCGTGGGAACTACCACTCTACTTGGGCCAGCGAGGGCGATTACTTCACCATTGCGCCTTTCCTGCTGGCACAGGAAAATGTAGATGCGTTCTATCTGGAGTTTGACGATGCGCGTTCCGGCAGCTTTGAGCCGCTGAAATATGTGGCCGATGGCAAAAAAGTGGTGCTGGGTCTTGTCACTACCAAATCTCCTCGGTTGGAAAATAAGGATGCCGTCATCGCCCGCATCCGCGAGGCAGAGAAGTACATTCCTCTCGACCGTCTTTGCCTGAGTCCGCAGTGCGGCTTTGCCTCCTGCGAGATCGGCAATAAGCTGACCGAGTTGGAACAGTGGAACAAGCTCAAACTGGTCAAGGAAATCGCTGAGACCGTCTGGGGTAAATAAGAAGTATGACCGGCAGTTCTTTGAAAACAGAGAACTGCCGGTTTTCAATATAAATTTATCTTGCAATTCTGCACAAGTTATGGTATATACATTATACGAAACATTGCCTTGATGAACGCTTCACCGTTCAATGATGTATAAATGGGAGGTGCCCGCCATGACTGCCGTGATCTACGCCCGCTATTCCAGCGACAACCAGCGCGAAGAATCCATTGAAGGCCAGATTCGTGAATGTACGGCCTATGCCGAAAAGAACGGCATCACCATCGTCAAGCACTACATTGACCGTGCCATTTCTGCAAAGACGGACAACCGCCCGGAGTTCCAGCAGATGATTAAGGACAGCGATAAAAAGCTGTTTGACATCGTGCTGGTCTGGAAGCTGGACCGCTTTGCCCGGAACCGCTACGACAGTGCTCGGTACAAGACCCAGCTGAAGAAGAACGGTGTCAAGCTCATGTCTGCCACCGAGATCATCTCCGAGGGGCCGGAGGGCATCATTCTGGAATCGGTGCTGGAAGGTTATGCCGAGTATTATTCGGCTGACCTGTCCGAAAAGGTCGTGCGTGGTATGACCGAGAACGCTCTCAAGGGTATTTATAATGGCGGCACGATTCCGTTCGGCTACATGATCGATGAGACCCGGCATTACCAGCCCGACCCGTTGTTGGCTCCGTATGTGGAGCAGACGTTCCAGAAGTATGCAGACGGCGCGACCATGACCGACCTGCGGGATTGGTTGAAGGCGCACAACATCAAAAATTCAATGGGCGGGGAGATGTCCTATAACACGATTCAGCGGATGCTGAGTAATCGCCGGTACATCGGCGAGTTGCGTTTGCGGGATGTGGTACAGCCCAATGCGATCCCGGCGTTGGTGTCAGAGGACTTGTTCAACAAGGTGCAGGAAAAGCTGGCGAAAAACAAAAAAGCTCCTGCCCGTCATAAGGCAGAGGAAAGCTATCTGCTTACCACCAAGCTGTACTGCGGTAAGTGCGGAGCGCTGATGTTTGGCGAAAGCGGTGTCAGCCACACCGGGAAAATGTATACCTACTATA
>ERZ791645.1424-NODE-1424-length-15238-cov-5.680234_pt1 | contig 15238 bp, 15 predicted proteins | sample MGYA00509939_ERZ791645 | MGnify/ENA primary metagenome ERZ791645 (study PRJEB30046, sample SAMN00715249) | human gut metagenome | study: EMG produced TPA metagenomics assembly of the A metagenome-wide association study of gut microbiota in type 2... | reverse complement strand
CCCCGGTACCACTTTGAAGCACTGGAAAAGCAGCGGACAGAGCGCGTGACGAAGCGCATCCTGACCGAAGAAGAAATGTCCGATCTCTCTGACAAGCTGATGCAGGTGACAAAGGGCATGACCATCACGGTGCGCTATTTTGTAGAGGATACCGCGCACCCGGAGATCCCGGCAGTCGGTAACTATGTTACATTGACCGGGCGAGTAGAGAGCATCGACCCGATATTGATTTGCTGAACGGGGATGGTCTGGCATCCGATATCTGGGAGCTGAACCGACGCATCCGTGAGGATCGAAAAAGTCTGGGTGTTCAGATGGAACTTCGTAAACCGGATCTGCCGTATACACTGGTCAATCTGCTGCATGAGAAAATTATCACGGAAGATGACCTGAAGCAATTCAGCAATGTATTGCAAGACGCGGTGAAACAGCTGCAGAAACGGATGGAAGAGTGACTGCATAGCAGCAAAGGAGAAAAACAATGGAACATCTCTATGAAAAAGCACAGGAAAGTGCAGAGTATATCAAAGCGCATACCACCAAACGCCCGAAAATCGCGGTGGTGCTCGGCTCCGGCCTTGGTAATCTGACCGCTGATTTTACCGAAACGGAAGAACTGCCGTACAAGGATATCCCGAATTTCCCAGTGTCCACAGTGGCAGGCCACAAAGGTGCGTTGCTGGCAGGCAAGCTGGGCGAGAAAGAGGTCTATGCGCTGGAAGGACGGTTCCACTTTTATGAAGGCTACTCTATGAAGGAAGTCTGCTACCCGTTCTATGTCCTGAAACTGCTGGGTGTGGAACAGGTGGTGCTGACCAATGCCTGCGGCGGCATCAACCGGGAGTTTGCGCCGGGCACCCTGATGCTCCTCACCGACTTCATCAACATGATGGGCACGAACCCCCTCATTGGCCCCAACGATGAGCGCTTCGGCCCCCGCTTCCCGGACATGACCGAACCTTACAGTCTGGAACTGCGGAACCTTGCCAAGCAGACCGCCGATGAACTGGGCATTGCCTACAAGGAGGGCGTTTACATGGGCTTTATGGGCCCTTGCTATGAAACGGCGGCTGAAATTCGCGCCTTTGCGGGGATGGGAGCCGATGCCGTGGGCATGAGCACCGTGCCGGAAACCATGGTCTGCAACTACATGGGCATGAAGGTACTGGCCGTCAGCTGCATCACTAACATGGCCACCGGCATCCAGACGGTCAAGCATAGCCACGCCCGCGTGCTGGAGATCGCAAATCAGGCAGGCGATACCCTGTGCCGATGGCTGGGTGCGGTGATTCAGAGAATGGAGTAAAAAAGATATACCGTGAATGATTGAAAGCCATCGATCAAAATTTCCGGGCATCGCTACGGACGGCAGAGGAACGCCCCGTAGCTGGCACAGGCAGTCAAGGAAAAACGCGGTGCGACCATCTGCAAAGACTTGAAGGGCATCAAGGCCGATACGGTGCTGTGTCCCTGCCTGGAGTGCGTCCGCAATGCAGTGCTGGCCTTGGGTGCTGGATGAGCAGTCGAAAATATGAAACAGGCGTGCAGAAAACAACCCTTCTGATCACTTTTTGCTGAAAAATTGCTGCGAAAAGTAATATACCTATTGACATGGTGTGTAAATGGGTATATGATACAGGCAATTCGTCGAACAAAAAAGTGAAAGGAAGGGTTTTGTTATGCCCAGAATCAGCGAAATCAACCCGGAAACTGCACCGGAAGCAATCCAGAAAATCATTGCAGACCATCTGGCGGACGGCCACGCTCTGACCGCAGAAAAGCGCACATTGCTCCACAATGCAGCGGCATTCAATACTGTGGAGGCCGGTTCTTATGCGCTGGATGATGAACTGCAGCGGCTCATCGGCAAGCGTGCAGCCGATTTTTACGAATATGCTATTTCCCAGAAAAACGGCTGCCTTGTGTGCAGCATTTACTTCCAGAATCTGCTCAAGAAAAACGGCATCGACTTTGAGAATTTTGCATTCACTCCCAAAGAGGAGATACTGATCGAATACGGTCAGGCCATTGCAGAGAACCCCAAGCATGTGCCGGAAGAACTGTTTGCAAAGCTGAAGGCAAACTTTACGGAGGAAGAGATCGTGGTCATCACGGCGATGGGCGTGATGATGATCGCCAACAACTACTTTAACGACATTCTGGATGTGACGCCGGACAAGCTGGTTTGAGCCGAAAATCGGGAGGGGAGAGCAATGGCAGGACTGGTGCATTCCATCGAGGAACTGGTGGGGCGCACCCCGCTGATGGAGCTGGACCGCTTTGAGCGGCAGCAGCAGTGCGGGGCGCACCTGCTGGCAAAGCTGGAGTTCTTCAACCCAACCGGCAGTGTGAAAGACCGGGCTGCGCTTTCCATGCTCAATGCTGCGGGCGGAAGGACTGTTTCTGGGCACATCGGCAGCAGCGGCTTTGCACGCAGCGGTGCAGGTGGGCCGCAGACCGGAGAATCAGGGAAAGAACATCGTGGTCATCGTCCCGGACAACGGCATGAAATATCTGTCTACGCCGATGTACCGGCAGAAATGATAAAAACACGATGATACGACTGAATTTTGAAAAGATTGCATAGGATTTTATAAAAGTATTATTCTTTCATGAATTTTAGTACTCTTCTATTGACACTGCTAATTAACGGTGCTATAACAGTGGCGTGCTCAGGAGGAAGGGCAAAAGGAGAGCCGCTAGGCTCCCCGGAAAGCCCTTCTGAATGGACGCTTCAGATTTTTTGCCCCGACCCGAACGCCGGGATTGGAGGAATGATTTATGCTTATGCCGACTGTTTTCCATGAAAACCTGTTCGATGATTTCTTCGATCCGTTCTGGAATGACGCTGCACTGGAACGTATGATGAACCGTGAGGCTCGTGATACCTTTGGTAAGCGCGGTGCAAACATGATGAAGACCGATGTCAAACAGACGGACAACGGCTACGAAGTAGCGGTTGATCTGCCGGGCTGCAAGAAGGAAGACGTTCAGATGGATCTGAACGACGGCTACCTGACCATTCAGGCAGTGCGCAGCCACAGCAACGACGAAAAGGATAAGAAGGGCCGCTATCTGCGGCGCGAATCCTTCTCCGGCACCTGCGCGCGCAGTTTCTACGTGGGCGATGTGAAGAAGGAAGACATCCACGCAAAGTTCGAGGATGGCGTCCTGCACGTCGAGCTGCCTGCTCCTCAGCAGACGAAGGCTTTGCCTGAGAACCCGAATCTGATTGAAATCGAGTAAAACGCCGGTCGTGTGCGCCAAAGCACAACGCACATAAGATGCCCCCGGAGAGCCGCAACAAGCTCTCCGGGGGCATTTTTGTTTCGCTATCTTTTCCGCAAGGGAAAACCATGGTATACTGAGAACAGCAACTCAGAATTTATGGAGGTACTTCACTATCCTGTGAGCCGGGAGAGCGGCTGGCTTTTGCGGTATACTCCGTTCGGAAAGATCAAAGCGCATGGAGGTAAAAAGCATGCTGACCTATACCTATGTTTCAGAGGGAACGTTTGCCCTGATGGAAAAACCAAAGCCGGTGCTGCAGCACGAGCGGGACGCCATTGTAAAGGTGACCCTTGCCAGCATCTGCTCCAGCGATCTGCACATCAAGCATGGCAGCGTGCCCCGGGCGGTGCCCGGCATCACCGTAGGGCACGAGATGGTGGGCATCGTAGAAGAAGTGGGCAGTGCGGTGACCAATGTGAAACCCGGCGACCGGGTGACGGTGAACGTGGAGACCTTCTGCGGAGAGTGCTTTTTCTGCAAAAAAGGCTTTGTGAACAACTGCACCGATCAAAACGGCGGCTGGGCGCTGGGCTGCCGCATCGACGGCGGGCAGGCCGAGTATGTCCGGGTGCCCTTTGCGGATCAGGGACTGAACAAGATCCCGGACGGCGTTACCGATCGGCAGGCGCTGCTGGTGGGCGATGTGCTGGCCACCGGCTTTTGGGCGGCACGCATCTCGGAAATCACCCCCGAGGATACCGTGCTGATCCTCGGTGCAGGGCCGACCGGCATCTGCACGCTGCTGTGCGTCATGCTGCACAGCCCCAAGCGCATCATCGTCTGTGAAAAGGACGCAAGCCGCCTGCAGTTCATCCGTCGGCACTACCCGCAGGTGCTCACCGTGCAGCCGGAGGACTGCGCCGCCTTTGTGCGTGCCCACAGCGACCACGGCGGGGCAGATGTGGTGCTGGAGGTGGCAGGGGCAGACTCCACCTTCCGGCTGGCATGGGAGTGTGCACGGCCCAACGCCGTTGTGACGGTGGTGGCGCTGTACGATAAGGCACAGACCCTGCCGCTGCCGGAAATGTACGGCAAAAACCTCACCTTTAAGACCGGCGGCGTGGACGGCTGCGATTGTGAAGAAACGCTGCGTCTCATCGCAGAAGGCAAGATCGATACCGAACCGCTCATCACCCACACCTACCCCCTGCGCCGGATCGCAGAGGGCTACGAGCTGTTTGAAAAGAAACGGGACGGCGTGATCAAGGTGGCAGTGGAGTGCTGACGGTCTGCGCTAAGTCACACACGCACATAAGGTGGCCCCGGAGAGCTGTAACAAGCCCTCCGGGGCCATTTTTGTTCCTGGCATCTTTTCCGCAGCGGCAAGGCGTGGTAGAATAAGGGCAGAACCAATCCACAGGTGAGAAAATCGAACTTCAGAGAGAGGAGATGTTTCTATGCAGTCTGATGAGCTGAAACGCCGGATCTCGGCAGGCAGAGGAGATGCTTTGGCTGATCTGGTTTTGAAAAATGCCAGAATCGTCAATGTGTTTACCGATGAGATCGACACCGCTGATATTGCCATCAGCGGAAATTCGATCGTGGGCGTGGGTGCGTATCACGGCCGGAAAGAAGTTGATCTGCACGGCAAATATGTCTGCCCGGGCCTGATCGATGGGCATATCCACATCGAAAGCTCCATGCTCTGTGGTCCGGCTTTCGAGCAGGCAGTGCTGCCCCACGGTACCACTGCGGTGGTCACAGACCCACACGAGATCTCGAACGTTGCGGGGCTGGAAGGCTTGGATTTTATGCTGGAAACGACAAAAAATCTGACCCTTTCGGTTTATTTCATGCTGCCCTCCTGTGTTCCGGCCACGGATCTGGATGAATCCGGTGCGGTGCTGAACGCAGAACAGCTCCGGCCTTACTACGGCGATCCCCGTGTGCTGGGGCTTGCGGAGCTGATGAATGCCTACGGAACGGTGCGCTGTGACCCGAAGATCCTGCAGAAGATCCGCGACTGCACCGAAGCGGGAAAGATCGTGGATGGCCATGCACCGCTCTTGAGCGATAAGGACCTGAATGCTTATATTGCGGCAGGCGTTCAGTCCGATCACGAGTGCTCCAACATCGAGGAAGCCATGGAAAAACTCCGGCGCGGACAATACATCATGATCCGGGAAGGAACGGCTGCCAAAAATATGGAGGCCCTGATGCCGCTGTTCCGGGAGCCCTATTGCAGCCGCTGTATGCTGGTGACGGATGATAAGCACCCCGGTGACCTGCTGGACAGCGGCCACATCGATTCCAACATCCGTAAAGCGATCCGGCTGGGCGCAGACCCAGCAGTGGCCGTCAAAATGGCAACGCTGGTCCCGGCACAGTATTTTGGGTTCAAGCAGCGCGGTGCCGTAGCACCGGGGTACCGGGCAGATCTGGTTGTGGTTCCTGATCTGGAATCCTTTACGGTCGAACAGGTTTACAAGAATGGCACGCTGGTGGCCGAGCACGGAAAAACGCTGAAACCCGCACCGCTTGACATCGACCGTGTGAGATTTTCCCACGTTATGGATTCCTTTGATCTGGATGAGATCACACTGCAGGACCTGGAACTTCGGGAAAGCGGGGAGCAGGAGCGTGTCATCTGCCTGAACCGGGGCGAGCTGCTTACGGAGGAAAAAATCATCCCGTTCCAACGGCATCCGGGCAAAGCTCCCGGTGTGGACCCGGAACACAACATCGTAAAACTGGCCGTTTTTGAGCGGCATCATCACTCCGGCCATGTGGGCATTGGCTTTTTAGGAAACTTCAGCCTGAAATGCGGAGCCGTTGCATCGAGCATCGCACATGATTCCCATAACCTGATTGTGGCAGGGGACAACGATACCGATATGATGCTGGCCGGCAACACCGTGCGGAAAAACAAAGGCGGACTTGCGTTTGTGGCAGATGGACAGGTCGTGGCAGAACTTGCGCTTCCGGTGGCCGGATTGATGAGCACCGAAAGCGCAGAGAGCGTTGCGGCGAAAATGCAGGCGCTGAACGATGCCCTCAAGGCACATGGTGTAGCGGAAGACATCGGCATTTTTATGACCCTCGCCTTCGTCAGCCTTCCGGTCATTCCAAAACTCAGACTGAATACATACGGCATCATCGATGTAGCGCAGCAGAAAGTCGTTCCGGCTGTTTTTTAATAGGCGATAACAAAAATACTGCCGGAGACCGACCTGAATGGTCCGTCTCCGGCAACAGAACAGTTCGTTCCTACTCTTAGAATCGAGCCGCATCAAGAGAAAAATTGACGGGAATTCTTATTTGATAAATCGGAATTTGAGGTGGAAATATGGCATCAAGCAAGGAATACTTAGAGTTTATTTTAGGGCAGCTATCTGAGTTAGAAGAAATTACTTATCGAGCTATGATGGGAGAATTTATTATTTATTATCGTGGCAAGATTGTAGGCGGTATCTATGATGATAGATTACTTGTTAAACCAGTAAAATCAGCAATTAGTTATATGCCGACAGCTCTGTATGAATTACCCTATGAGGGAGCAAAAGAAATGTTGTTGGTAGATGAAGTTGATAATAAAGAGTTTTTGACAGGATTGTTTAATGCTATGTATGAAGAATTGCCTACCCCTAAATCGAAAAAGAAGAAATAATAAAATAATAATTTGAGAGGAAGTATTACTGATGGAAAAGTTTAAGCCGTTTATTATACCTGTGGCATTATTGGTTCTAATTGACCAGATGGTTAAAATAGTAATTTCAAAAGTATTTATGAAATACGAATTTGATATAATAGCCAAAGTTTTAAGATTTAATCCAGAACTAAATACTCGTTTATCTTATGCTGGCAATTTCTTCGAATTATTATCAAGTCCGTTTGTTACCATTTTATTGAATGTGTTTGTTTTGTTCCTCTTTTTATCAGGATATATGCTATATCAGGCAAAAAGAGCACATACAAGTTTTTGGGTAAAAATGATAATGATTTGTGGCATATCGGGATGTTTATGTAGCTTGATTGATAAGGTGTTTTGGGGTGGAAGTTTAGATTTTTTGCAGATACCTACCCTTTTTATTTTTGATTTGAAAGATTTTGAGTGTTTATCAAAAATATATAACGATAAATTAATGGATATAAAATTTTATACGGATGTATCTTATCATATTATGAATAACCATCAGGGAATTGAAAATATAGATTTAGTACATATGACTGAAAAGTTGTGGAGAGTAGCTTCAGATATGGCATGTAGCCCTAAAAAGACCTTCAATTTTATTTATTATCCATGGGAACTGCATTTTCCGATGTTATGTGGCTACTTAACAGGAAAACCGCATATATGTAATTTTGCAGATGTAGGAATTGTTGATATGAGTTCATTTATAGAGCGACAACATAGAGATTGTTTGGATTATGTAAATAAACAATTTAAATTTTTTGATGATTTGTTTCCGAAAAATTGTACGAGTGTTATTATGGGCGATCATTCGCAACCATTATATGATAGCAATGGTTTTGGAAAACCATATTTTATGTATTACAAAGATAAAGAAAGAACAAGTCATATTGGTTTTATGGTAATAAGCCCATATATAAAAGCTGGTATATATGAGAATTTAATAAGTATGATAGATTTTAATAAAATTTTGGAAGAAATAATTTTTAATCATTGTTTGTTTGATAAAAAGCGACAAATTATCAAATATCAGATGTATAATGTACAAAACAAAAGATTAAGAGAAGTGGCATTTGAGAGGGATTTAATGAATTATACTGAAGGGATTCAATGCTTTTTATCTAAAGAATATTTATATGCGAAAACAGCGACAGGAAAAAATGAAGTATATAAATTGCCGGATATAGAAAATAATATTTCAGATGATAGTGAAGCGAAAAAATTTATTAAGGATGTAGAGAGGCAGTTTGATACATCATTTCCTGATTTTTGGACTATACGTAGAGAAGTGTGAGGATATATATGCAAATATTAATTTTATCAGACATTCATGGAAATGTAAGTGCTTTAAATAGTGTTTTGAAAGATGTAGAAAAAAGGTATAAGCCAGATACAACAATCATATTAGGAGATAATATTGATTATGGAATGAGATCTAATGAAATTGTACAAATCTTAGAGAAATTTCCATATCCGATATGTTGTTCTATTTGGGGAAATCATGAGAAAGCGATAATGGAACAGGATTATACAAAATTTTCTTCTGAGAGGGGCAGGAAATCAGCAAAATTTACTAGAAGCAACTTATCTGAAAGCAGTATTAACTATTTAAACTTTAAATTAAATAAATTAGGGAAGATGGAAATAAATATAGAAAACAAGAGAATATTAGCAGTGCATGGTAGTATTGAAGAAGTATTTTGGGAAAGTATAGTACCTGAGGAGAAACATATAGGTTATGAGAAGTATGATTTTGTGATATCTGGACATAGTCATCGTTCACATGTTTTTTCAGAATTTTATTATGATAATAATGAGATAATGCGGAATGAGAAAAAAACGGTATTTTTAAATCCTGGTTCAGTTGGACAGCCAAGGAATCATAATCCTAGGGCACAATATGCGATTTGGGATACGAATAATGGTATATATCTTTGTGAGGTGGAATATGAAATTCAATATGAAATGAGTTTATATACAGATGATATTGATATGTTTTATAGAGAAAGATTGAAATATGGAATATAATTTATAATAAGTAATGAGAAAAGTGAGGTTATAATTATGGTTAATATTAATGAAAAACTTAATAAATTAAAAATGGAATTTAATAGTAGAAAAATTAAGATTATGATAATTGGTTTGGGAAGTGTAGGAAATTATTTACTTGATTATCTTATGTCATTAAAAGACGAGAATATAGAAATTGCAGTTGTAGGAAGAAATAAAGAAAAGATGACATCGGATGTTAATATTATTCGTGTTTCATCAATGATAAGAAATCAAAATAGGACTACAATAAAGATATTTTCAGATGTAAATTTGGAAGATGTAGATTCTATAAAGGATGTAATATTGGATAATGAACCGGATATTATAGTTAATAGCAGTAGAGCATATTCAGGTTTGAAATATGGAAGTATATCATGGAAAAATATTAGAGCATATGGGATTTGGACTCCTTTAGCTATTCGTTATACTAAAAATATTATGGAGGCATATAAACTGGCTGGAAGTAAAGCGATTGTTATAAATACATCATATTCAGATGCAGTTATTCCATGGTTAAAATCTGCTGATAAATTATATCCTGATTTTGGAAGTGGAAATATAAATCATTTAATTCCAAGAATAAAGTTTGCCGTTGCAAAAGAAAAGGGTATAAAAGATTATTGGAACATAGATGTTACATTTGCTGTTGCTCATTTTCATGATGTTGTTATCAGCAAAGAAGGACAAACGGAAAATGTAGATATGTTGATTGACATAAGATATAAATCAGAAAAAATAGATATCCCATTCAATGATATTGCGGCGAAGTGTAGTATCCTAATGCCGACAGATGCAAAGCGTAATCAGATGAATGCTTCAAGTAATTTTGAGATAATAAATTCAATTTTGCTAGCAGTTAGAAAAGGAGATAAGGTTAAGTTTCATTCGCCTGGAGTTTTTGGAGAAATAGGTGGCTATCCTGTTATAATTGATGGAACAGCAGGTGATATTAATGCATATATTTGTGAAGATTATTTTTCGTTAGATAAAATGAGACAGAAAAATAGAGAATCAATTTATTTAGACGGAATAGAAAATATTGAAAGTGGAAGTCTTTTTTATACAGATGAACTATTAGAAAAAATTAAGAATAAATTTAATGTATCTATGCCCAAAAGAATTTACTATGATGAAATTGATGAAATTGCAACATATATAATAGAAAAAATTATTAAACCTAATGTTTAAAGGAGCTGAGAAAATGAGTATAGTTTATACATGTTTTACAACGGATATAATTCATGAGGGGCATTTAAATATAATAAATGAATCAAAAAAATTAGGAGATTTAGTTGTAGGAGTTTTAGATGATTCTGCATTGATTAAATATAATTATTTTCCGTTAAAAAGTTTGGAAGAACGTAAGAAAATGATTGAAAAAATAGATGGTGTAAAAGAGGTAATTGTACAGAAAGATATTATGTATGATGAAATTATTTCAAGATTACATCCTGATTACGTAGTTCATGGTGACAATTGGAAAAACGGTCCTATGCAGGTAATAAGAAAAAATGTTGAAAAATTATTAAATGAATATGGTGGCAAAATAATTGATTTACCATATACATTAAATGAAAATACAATAAGAGATGAAAAAAGATTGCGTGAGAAGTTAGCAATGCCTGAGTATCGAAGGGAAAGATTAAGAAAATTAATGGATATTTGTCCAATAGTAAAAACTATAGAGGTACATAGTGGATTAACAGGATTGATTGCTGAAAAAACAATAGTAGAAACAGATGGGGAATTAAACCAATTTGATGCAATGTGGATTAGTTCTTTATGTGATTCGACTGCTAAAGGAAAACCTGATATAGAACTTGTTGATATGACATCAAGATTTAGAACTATTGATGACGTAATGGAAGTTACAACAAAACCAATTATATTTGATGGAGATACTGGCGGAAAAATAGAGCATTTTGTTTACACAGTAAGATCACTAGAAAGAATGGGGGTATCTGCTGTGATTATAGAAGACAAAATAGGGCTGAAAAAGAATTCGCTTTTTGGAACAGAAGTTAAACAAACACAGGATACAATAGAACATTTTTGTGATAAAATTAAAGCAGGAAAGAAAGTTCAGTTATCAGATTCGTTTATGATAATTGCAAGGATAGAAAGCTTGATTTTGGAAAAAGGCATGGAAGATGCTTTAGAAAGAGCAAGAGCGTATGTTGCTGCAGGAGCAGATGGAATAATGATTCATAGTAGAAAGAATAATCCAGATGAAATATTTGAATTTTGTGATAGTTTCAGAAGCGAGAACTTAAATACGCCGATTGTAGTTGTGCCAACATCATATAATCAGGTTACTGAAAACGAATTAATAAAACATGGTATTAATATAGTAATTTATGCAAATCAGCTTACCAGAAGTGCATTTCCGGCAATGGAGAAAACGGCAAAATCTATTTTAAAGAATCATAGAGCAAAAGAAGTAGATGATTCTTTAATGCCGTTTAAAGATATTATTACATTAATAGATGAGCTATAGAAGGAGAAATTAATGAAAGTAAGGCAATTGCTTGAAAATAAAGCATCACAATATTTATATGAGGATTATTATAACTCTTATAAAAATGAATTAGTTAACATAATGAAGAACTTAAAAAGAAATAATAAGAAAATTGTTTTGTGGGGGTTTGGAAAAAAGGGAAAAGCTTTTTTAGATACTGTGAATAAAGATGTGAATTTAGTAGATGTAATTGTTGATATAAATCCTAAATTAACTGGAAAAAAATATAAAAAATTTGAAATAAAAGAATATTCGATGCTATCAAAAGGTAACGATTATATTGTTTTTATTGTGAATGGGATATTTTTTTCTGACAATGTTATGCATTTAAAAAAAATAGATTTTAAAGGTGAAGTTTATGATCTTGATGATATTATTAGGAATAGAGTGTGTGCTGAAGAAATAATAAACAACATTTATTTTAGAAAAGCAACGGATATAGATTATGATAAACTTCATTCAAGCTTATTAATTATTTTAAAAGAAATTGATAGGGTATGTAAGAAGAATAATATAAAATATTTTTTAGAAGGAGGAACTGCGTTAGGTGCGATTCGTCATGGAGGATTTATTCCGTGGGATGATGATGCTGATATAGGTATGCTTAGAGATGATTTTGAAAAATTTCGACAAATTGCAAAGAGAGATTTAGATGAAAGATTTTTTTTTCAAACAGCTAGAAGAAAGAGTGACTACTATAATCTGTTTGATCAAGTTGGAATTATAAACAGTTCATATACAACAGAAGATCAATTGCATTTAAATATGTTCCATGGAATACATGTTGATATATTTGCATACGATTATTTTTCTGAAAATGACCAAGAAAGTAAAAGTAGATATTTAAAATTAATAAAATATGTGCAAAAATTACATTTAAAAAAACGCAAATCTTTTGTTAACAAAAAGAATGTATTAAAAAGGGTTATAATTAATTATAAATATTACTTTATGAAATTGGTTCCATTTAAAGTGTTGATTAATAAAATAAATAAAATTCAAATAAGTAAGGATGGAAATAAAAATGAAATAGGATGTTGGTTTATGGAAAGAGGAGTAGTAAAATCATTTAATTATAATGATATATTTCCAATAATAAATAAAAAATTTGAAGATGTAGAATTACCAGTACCAAATAATTATCATAAGTATTTAACTAAAGTATATGGCGATTATATGGAACTGCCGCCTGAGGAGTTGCGAACAGTTAGAAATAGAATAGTGGATATTTCGTTTGACAGAAGATTATCGAATGAAATAGAAAAAGGAGAGAAGCTGTTATGAGAGTGCTTATAATTACATGTGCTGGTATGTCTACAAGGTTTAGTAAATCTGTTGGCTATAATTGTTTAAAGTGTATATATAGTGATAAAGATATTAAGCAATCAATATTATATAAAAGTATTATGAATAATGTTAGTTATTTTGATAAAATTATTATTGTTGGCGGTTTTAAATTCGATGACTTAAATAAGTTTATTAATAAATATTTTGAAGATTTAAAAGAGAAAATTATATTAGTTGATAATAAAATGTATGCTAAATATGGTTCAGGTTATAGTTTTTGGTTGGGGTTAAAACAAGCATTTGATTATGAAACTTCTGAAATAGTTTTTATGGAAGGAGATTTGTACATAAATGAAAAAGAATTTAAAAAAATGTGTGAAATAAATAATAACATTGTCACTACAAACTATGATGAAATTACGGCATCAAAAGCTGTAGCTTTCTATATTGACTTGAGTGGAAAAATTCATTATATATATGATACAAAACATAATGCGTTACAAATTGATGAACCATTTTTTAGCATAAGAAATTCAGGGCAAATATGGAAATTTATAGATATAGGATGTCTGCGGTATATATGCAATAATTTATTGGAAGAGGAAAAAAAAGGTACTAATTTAGTTATTATTCAGAAATATTTTGAGAAGCTTACAGAAAAACAATATATTATATTCAATTTTAAGGAGTGGATTAATTGTAATACTATAAACGATTATAAATTGACGGTAAGACAATCATCAAAATGAAAAAGATAAAATAGGAGAAAGACAATGGGTAGTTTATATATAATTAGTGGAGTAACTGGTATGACAGGTAATGAATTGGCTAGAGAGTTAACATCAAAAGACAATTTGGTAGTAGGTTTTGATAATTTTTTTGCATCATCATTAAAAACAGTAAAAGATATTTTAGATAAAGATAACTTTTTGTTTTATAATTACGATATAAATAATCATGGAGATATGGAGATATTAAGAAATGAGGTATTATATCTGAAAAATGAATATGATAAATTGATATACATAAATTGTGCAGCGGTAGTTCATACAGAACATTTCTATCATGTAGATAGAACTTTTGAAACGAATGTTCTTGGAATGAAGTGTTTTTTAGAACAAGCAATTAATGTTGGGGCAGATATATATATTAATTGTTCAACATCAGAGGTGTATTCTATGCATTCATGGTCAGATGAAGGTGTTAAGGAATCAGATTATATAACACTGGCAAATGCTGAGCATAGTCAACGTACGAGTTATGCTACGGGTAAACTTTTAACTGAATTTTTTATGAAAGATGCAGTAGATGAAGGAAGAATAAAAGGATGTTCGATAAGGTTTGCTAATGTATATAGTAAAAATGAATTATATCCCAAACACATAATTCCACATATTTTAAGACAACTTAAAGAAAAAGGAGAAGTTGAATTATTAGAAAATAGCAAAATAAATAAGAGAACATTTTTAAATAATAAGGATTCATGTGAAGCTATAATTGAGCTTATTAATTCTCAAAAAGCATTGGATGGAACCGTATATAATGTTGCAACTGATGAGGAAATTTCTATAATAGATTTAGTTTATTTGTGTGCAGAAAAATTAGACATTAAGAATCCAAAAATAATATTTAAAGGATATAGAGAATCTGACCCTAAAAGAAGAATTCTTAATACTGATAAGATAAGAAAATTAACAGAATGGAAACCTAAGATAACATTGGACAAAGGTATAGAAGAATGTATTATAGAATTGAACAAACAAGGGGGAAAATAATGTATGAGAGAGAACAGTTTTATAAAGGAAAAATCAGCAAAATATTTGTATGAAGACTATTATAGAAAATATATTAATCAGATTGTAGAAATTTTAGAAGATATATCATCTAGAGGTGGAAAGATTGCGATATGGGGATATGGTTTGAAAGGAATAGCCTTTTTAAATTCTTTAAAGGGGGCGTGTAAATATATTAGTAAGATAATAGATATAAAACCAGAATTAATAGGGAAAAAATATAAGAATAAAATAGAAATAATAGATTATTCTAGAATACAAAATGAAAAAATAACTGACATATTTATTATAAACGGTGTTTTTTTTGTAGCAAATACAACTCATTTATCGGAATTTAATTATACTGGAAATGTATATGATTTGGATGATATTATATATAATAAAATAAATAAAGAATATATTAAGGTTCATGGCTACCATAGAGGGGATATTATACCTATTGATTATTCAAAAATACATGTTAAATTATTAGAAATTATTTTGTTAATAGATAAATTATGTAAAAAATATAAAATTAATTATTTTTTAGAGGGCGGCTCAGCTTTAGGTGCAGTTAGACATAATGGTTTCATTCCTTGGGATGATGATGCTGATGTCGGAATGTTAAGAAATGATTATGAGAGATTCAGAGAAATAATAAAAAGAGAATTGCCAAGTAATTATTTT
>ERZ791645.1423-NODE-1423-length-15240-cov-3.022720_pt1 | contig 15240 bp, 16 predicted proteins | sample MGYA00509939_ERZ791645 | MGnify/ENA primary metagenome ERZ791645 (study PRJEB30046, sample SAMN00715249) | human gut metagenome | study: EMG produced TPA metagenomics assembly of the A metagenome-wide association study of gut microbiota in type 2... | reverse complement strand
GGACGGCAATAGCTGGTGGGCGGCATTTACCAGCTTTGAGGAAGAATTAAAAGGTGCAGATCAGGTGAAGTCGACATTTTTGTCAGAGATCGGCAGAATGTTTGAAGCAGCACTTACTGTGCCGGAGATCGCAGGGATTATTATCAATCCCTGGAATCGGACAATCGTGTTGGATAAACATCTGATCCGGATTATTATGCCGGACTGAAAATTTTTATATTTTTTGCAACTATATGAGATACGATTCGAAAAGAACAGTGATACTATCGGGGAAACAGTATGTTCAGACCAATGAGAAGAAAGAAAAAGGGAATCAGCACAGAGACAGCATAACAATTATTGCTTCATGAGCGGCGCAACAGTCGGATCAATATAGAGCTTACCGATCCGGAGGCGGATGTGACATTTTCTCGTATGAGACAAAATTAAGGAGGTATACAATGAGGATGATGGTTATGATAATCTATCTATTATTTTTAATATGCATGATCGTTTATTATGGAAAAATGATGTATAGAAATTATAAAAAAGAACTTCCTTTAGGATATGGGCAAAATAAAATCGTGTATTTTATGATCCTGCTATGTATCATAATCGGTCAATACACCATTCCTTCTGCTTGGGGACGACTGAGTGTAATTTTAATATTCGGTGTTGCATTCTTTTTGATCTATGCAATGATTGGTCTCCATAATAGAAAGAATCATTCCGGAGAATTATTTCGCTTATATCAAAAAGAAGTCACCACAGCAAAGAGGTGTATAATCATAGGCACAGGAGTTGTTGTAGTTGCTTTATTTTTGGTCTGTTTTATAAAAAAATAAACTAAATCTGCATCCGGATGACAAGCCTCCCCGCTTCATAAGCGGCATCCATCTGCCCGTGCATCTGCTCCACCAGTGTCCGTGCAATGAAAGCCCAAGTCCGGTCGGTCATGGTAATGTCCGGCGTGATCCGGTGTCTTTTGAGCACCGCATACATTGCGGCAATGCTTCCCTGTAAAATGCGATTTACCGACACTTCCTGCAGGGGCTGTGCCAAAGGCACAGACAGGACAACCGAATACCGGAACAGTTCTTCCGTCAGTTGTGTCATCACCTTTGTGCGTTCCCGGATGATGGCAACATACTGGCGGGAGACAGCAGATAACGGTTCCTTTTCCAAAAGTTCCAGGTAGCCGTAGATGGCAGTCAGCGGCGTGCGCAGATCGTGGGAAATGCTGGTGACTTTCGGATATAGAAGAGGTACGCAGCTGTCTGGCAAAAGGGAGATGCGTGGATACTTCAGATTTTCTTAAGGATATCTTAGAATTTCATACACAGGACGGTCACAGTTGGCTGATAACCTGTAACAAGCAAAAAGAAAGGAATGAAAGGGAATGAAACTACAAAAGAAAGCAGCCGTACAGCTGCTGCTCCTTGCAGCAGCAATGCTTATGGTTTGTTATGGCGCGATGCGTGGGGAGGCAGCCACGGTACTCTCCAAAGCAATTAAATTATGTCTGGAGTGTGTTGGCATTGGATAAAAAAAAGCATAAGGCATCACATATTCTTGCACATGTCCGTGGGTGGATTCAGGCTGTGGCAACGATTCTTACGAATATTCATCTGCCGAATTTTTTTAAGGGAGAGATCTACCGTGGTAATGCAAAGACGGTCTGTGTGCCGGGACTAAACTGCTATTCCTGTCCGGCAGCAGCGGGAGCGTGTCCGATCGGGGCCTTTCAGGCAGTGGTTGGTTCATCAAAATTTAAGTTTTCATATTATATAACCGGTTTCCTGATTCTGGCAGGGGTTCTGCTGGGACGGTTTGTGTGTGGTTTTTTGTGTCCGTTTGGATGGTTCCAGGAACTTTTGCATAAGATTCCATTTAAAAAAATATCCACCCGGAAGTTAAAGCCGCTTCGGTTTATCAAATATGGAATTCTTTTGGTTTTCGTTATTCTGCTTCCTATATTGGTGACGAACCAGCTGGGAATGGGGGACCCATTTTTTTGCAAATACCTCTGTCCACAGGGAGTATTAGAGGGGGCACTTCCACTTTCGATTGCAAATGCAGGCATCCGTGCGGCATTGGGAAAGCTGTTTACATGGAAGGCCGGAATACTGGTTGCGGTCGTGTTGTTAAGCCTTATGTTTTATCGCCCGTTCTGCAAATGGATCTGTCCGCTTGGCGCAGTCTATGCGCTTTTTAATAAAGTATCTCTTTTACAGATGCATATAGATACCGGTAAATGTGTATCTTGCGGCAAATGTGCCGGTGTCTGTAAAATGGATGTGGATGTGGTCCGGCATCCAAATCATACGGAATGTATACGCTGCGGAGCATGTGTGAAGGAATGTCCGGTAGAAGCAATCAGTTATAAGTATGGATTTGCGGAAAAATCAAAAAAGAAGAAGGAGACTAATTAAAATGAAAAAACTTACAGTAATGTTACTGGTTATGACTCTGGTATTTGGACTTGCCGCTTGTGGCAATGCCTCGGAAAAAGGCAGCAATGTGACGGAAACGCAGGCACAGTCTGCGGAAGATACAGGGGCTGGTAATGCAGAACTCAACAAACTGTACGAAAAGGAAAATGCCATTATTGCGAAACATCAGGAATTGTGGAATACGGTTTTTAATAACATTGACAAAGACAAAGCTGCAGACGCAGGAGAACAAAATTATGGAACGTTTCTGGAGACACAGCTGGATCATGTGAAGGATCAGTTTTCGGAGGCAGACCTGAAAAAGCTGGATAAGGATATCGAAGAGATTAAGAAAATCGAGGATCAGGTAACGGAACTTACCGCGCAGATGGGGACAGAAAATTCCGGCGCCCAAAGCGCGAATGCAGAAACATCCGTCTTTCCGTCTTTTCAGGCGAAGGATCTGGATGGAAATAAGGTGGACAGCAGCATTTTTTCACAGAATGCGGTAACGGTTGTTAATTTCTGGTTTAATGGATGCACGCCATGTGTGGAGGAACTTCCGGCACTCAACAAATTAAATGAAGAACTGAAGGCAAAGGGCGGTCAGGTCATTGGCGTAAACACGGATTCACTCGATGGTAATAAAGAGGGAATTGCGGAAGCAAAAAGCATCCTGAAAAAACAGGGGGCAGACTATACCAACCTTTCCCTTGATTCGGACAGTGAGGCCGGTAAATACGCAACAAATATTATGGCATTTCCAACGACAGTTCTCGTTGACCGTAATGGCAACATTGTCGGAGATCCGATCATGGGCGGAATCACGAGTGATGAAGTTTACAAAAAGGTGACAGCTGCGATTGACCAGATCTTAGAGAAGGATAAGCAGTAAGATGGATACGGATAGGGTGGTAACTTTAAAAGGAGAATCCCATGGAATATGAACACATTGTCCATTCGTTTGAGCCGGTGTACGACAAAGATTCCGAAATCCTCATATTAGGAACCCTGCCGTCCGCCAAATCAAGAGAAAACAATTTTTATTACGGGCACAAACAGAACCGTTTCTGGAAAGTGCTTGCAACACTTTTAAAGGAGCCGGTTCCGGATACAATTGAGGAGAAAAAAGCAATGCTTCTTGCCCACCGGATTGCCCTGTGGGATGTGATCCAAAGCTGTGACATCAAAGGCTCAAGTGACAGCAGTATTAAAAATGTACAGCCAACGGATATTGGCATGATTCTGGAAAAAACGAACATAACGCGTATTTATGCAAACGGAAACAAGGCAGGACAGCTTTATAAAAGATACCAGTTTCCGGTCACGGGGATCGAAGCGATGGTGCTTCCATCCACAAGTCCGGCAAATGCCGCGTGGTCGCTGGAACGGCTGTGTGAGGCATGGCATGTGATTCTGGAACAGTGATAACAGAGCCTTTTATAAAAGATTTAAAAAGCCATCTTTTTAAAGAAAGATGGCTTTTTTTAGTATACGCAAACAGTAAAATGACGAAATGATAAAGAAAAAATATGAAAAAATTGAACAAATAACGGAAAAAATATGAAAATTTTTAATGTGAATCAAAAAATATTCTATAGTTTATGAGATGAAAACCTCGTATACTAGCATTACAAACAAAACAAGAAGGGGGAAATTCTTATGAAAAAGAAAATTGTTGCAATTATGATGATGGCGGTACTTGCACTTTCAACCGCAGCATGCGGAGCCGATGGGGGAAACAACGGCGGTGGCACACAGGCAGGCAATAAAGGGGGAGGCACTTCTACCTCAACTGTCGCAAACAAGGATAAACCTTTGGTATGGTTTAACCGTCAGCCGTCAAACAGTTCTACAGGAGAGCTTGATATGACAGCACTCAATTTTAACAAAGATACTTATTATGTAGGGTTTGATGCAAATCAGGGTGCAGAACTTCAGGGTACCATGGTAAAAGATTACATCGAGAAAAATATTGACAAGATTGACCGTAACGGAGATGGCGTGATCGGCTATGTTTTAGCAATCGGTGATATCGGTCACAATGATTCCATTGCCCGTACAAGAGGTGTCAGAAAAGCACTTGGAACAGCAGTGGATAAAAACGGCGAGGCAGACAGTGCACCGGCAGGAACCAATACCGATGGAAAAGCATCACAGGTTCAGGACGGAAGCATTGAAGTAGGTGGAAAAACCTATGTGATCCGTGAACTTGCTTCCCAGGAAATGAAAAACTCAGCAGGTGCTACATGGGATGCAGCAACAGCCGGCAATGCGATTGGTACATGGTCATCTTCTTTCGGGGATTCCATTGATGTCGTTGTATCCAACAATGATGGAATGGGAATGTCAATGTTTAATGCATGGTCAAAGGATAACGGCGTACCAACATTCGGATATGATGCAAACAGCGATGCAGTTGCAGCAATTGCAGAAGGCTACGGTGGAACGATCAGCCAGCATGCAGACGTACAGGCATACCTGACACTGCGTGTTCTTAGAAATGCACTGGATGGTGTAGATGTTGACACGGGTATCGGAACCGCAGACGATGCAGGAAATGTATTAAGCAATGATGTTTATGTATACAAAGAAGATGAGAGATCTTACTACTCCCTGAACGTGGCAGTAACCTCTGATAACTACAAAGATTTTACAGATTCTACCGTTGTATGGGAACCGGTATCCAAGCAGTTAGATGCATCTGCCCATCCGACAAAGAAGGTATGGCTGAATATTTACAATGCTTCTGATAACTTCTTAAGTTCTACCTATCAGCCGCTGTTACAGAAGTATGATGACCTTTTAAATCTGGATGTTGAGTACATTGGTGGTGACGGACAGACAGAGTCTAATATCACAAACCGTCTGGGCAATCCGGGACAGTACGATGCTTTTGCTATCAACATGGTGAAAACAGATAATGCAGCTTCTTACACAGCTCTTTTAAATCAGTAAAACAACTTAACTTCGGGGGGGGGAAAAAATACGGTTCTCTCCCCGAAAACAAAAGGATAGGAGCGGATAGTATGGGGGATCAGAGCAAAGATATTATCTTATCGATACGTGGCATGAGTAAATCATTTGGCCGCAACAGAGTACTTGATCATATCAACCTTGATGTGAGAAAAGGAACCGTTATGGGACTTATGGGAGAAAATGGTGCCGGTAAGTCAACAATGATGAAATGTCTTTTTGGAACTTATCAGAAAGACGAAGGAACTATATACCTTGACGGAAAAGAAGTGAATTTTTCCGGTCCGAAGGATGCACTTGAAAATGGGATTGCAATGGTGCATCAGGAGTTAAACCAGTGTCTGGAGAGAAATGTTGTGGATAATCTCTTTCTTGGCAGATACCCGGTAAATTCCCTTGGGATGATCGATGAGGGAAGAATGAAAAATGAAGCCTCGGAATTATTCCGGAAACTGGGAATGACGGTGAATCTGGATCAGCCGATGAGAAATATGTCCGTTTCCCAGCGGCAGATGTGTGAAATTGCAAAGGCGATCTCATATAATTCGAAAGTAATCGTATTGGATGAGCCAACATCATCACTTACCGTACAGGAAGTGGATAAACTTTTTGATATGATGCGGATGCTTCGTGACCAGGGCATCTCCCTTATTTATATTTCCCATAAAATGGATGAAATATTTGAGATCTGTGATGATATTTCCGTACTCCGGGATGGAAATCTGGTCATGACAAAAAGTGCAAAAGAAACAAATATGAATGAACTGATTACTGCAATGGTAGGCCGTGTGCTGGAAAACCGTTTTCCACCGGTGGATAATCAGCCGAAAGATGTTATTTTATCAATCCAGCATTTGTCCACAAAATATGAGCCGTATTTACAGGATGTTACATTTGATGTCCGTGAAGGGGAGATTTTTGGCTTATATGGCCTTGTGGGAGCCGGACGGACAGAATTGCTGGAAACCATATTCGGTATCCGCACAAGAGCCGCAGGCCGTGTTTATCTGAACCATAAGCTTATGAATTTCAGCTGTGCAAAAGAGGCAATGGATTATGGATTCGCGCTTATTACGGAAGAACGGAAGGCAAATGGATTATTCCTGAAAGGGAATCTTACATTTAATACAACCATTGCAAATCTTAATGCATATAAAAAAGGCGCGGCACTTTCAGAACCGAAAATGACAAAGGCTACCGCAAATGAAATTAAAGTCATGCATACCAAATGTCTGGGACCAAACGATATGATTTCAAGTCTTTCCGGAGGAAACCAGCAGAAGGTTATTTTTGGAAAGTGGCTCGAGCGTGAACCGAAGGTGTTTATGATGGATGAACCGACAAGAGGAATTGATGTCGGCGCAAAATATGAAATTTATGACCTGATCATACAGATGGCAAAACAGGGAAAGACCATTATCGTGGTTTCTTCTGAGATGCCGGAAATCCTTGGTATTACAAACCGGATCGGTGTCATGTCGAACGGACGGCTTGCGGGCATTGTCAATACAAAGGAAACGAATCAGGAAGAATTACTTCGCCTCAGCGCGAAATATTTATAGGCAGGGGGGACAGATATGGCAAATAGCAAGATTCTTACAGCGGAGCAGGAAAAAACACTGCGTCAGCCGATTGAGGAATATGTCGGAAAAATACAAAAAGAGATTGATGAACTCAGAAAAGATGGTACGGCAAAAGTCATTATGTACCAGGGCAGGATCGAAAACGTAAAAAGAGATAAAACACTTTCCAAAGGGGAAAAAGATTCTGAGATTGCATCCTGCCAGAAGGAGCTTGAACAGGCAAAAGCGGTAGAGGCACAGAACAAAGACCAGATCGCAAAACTGATCGGGAAAGCAGAAAATTATCTCAAAAATAATTTTGACAAGTATTATAATGCAGTTAAGGCAAGTTGTATAGCGGAAAAGGAACAGGCACTGCAGGAGCATCAGCAGAGACTTGCAAAGATTGAAAAGGAACACAAAGAAACTCTGGCAAAGACTTCCGCCCAGGCCGAGGTCAAAGAAGAAAATTATGTATATAAGAACCGTGTTTCCAATGAAAAGATTGAACTGGAAAAAGAGTATCAGAGGATTAAAGACCGGAAGCATGATGCGTACAGTTACAAGTATCATCTGATTGATCTGCTCCGGTTGTCCAAATTTACATTTGCAGAAAATCAGGCACAGAAATGGGAAAATTATAAGTATACATTTAACCGGAGAACATTCCTTTTACAGAATGGACTCTACATCGCGATCATTCTTATTTTTGTTGCGTTATGTATCATAACTCCAATCAAAAAAGGAACGCCGCTTCTTACGTATAATAATATTTTAAATATTCTCCAGCAGGCATCGCCTAGAATGTTTTTAGCACTTGGAGTTGCAGGTCTGATCCTTCTTACAGGAACGGATCTTTCCGTTGGACGAATGGTTGGTATGGGAATGACAACCGCAACCATTATCATGCATCAGGGTGTAAATACAGGTGGTGTGTTCGGACACATCTTTGATTTTACGAAAGTACCGACACCGGCAAGAGTCGTTCTTGCACTGGTAGCATGTATTATATTATGTACGTTCTTTACAAGTATAGCCGGATTTTTTACAGCGAAATTCAAGATGCATCCGTTTATATCGACCATGGCAAACATGCTTGTCATTTTTGGTCTGGTCACCTATGCGACAAAAGGTGTTTCCTTCGGAGCGATCGAGCCGACCATTCCGAATATGGTAATTCCAAAAGTCAATGGATTCCCGACCATCATTCTCTGGGCAGTTGCAGCAATTGTCATTGTATGGTTTATCTGGAACAAAACAACCTTTGGTAAAAATCTTTATGCAGTCGGAGGAAATCCGGAGGCAGCAGCTGTTTCAGGAATTTCTGTCTTTGCAGTAACACTTGGTGCATTTATTATGGCAGGTATCCTTTACGGATTTGGTTCCTGGCTTGAATGTACCCGAATGGTAGGATCTGGTTCTGCCGCTTATGGACAGGGCTGGGATATGGATGCCATTGCAGCCTGCGTAGTTGGTGGAGTTTCCTTTACCGGTGGTATTGGTAAGATTTCCGGTGTTGTTACCGGTGTATGTATCTTTACAGCATTAACATACTCCCTCACAATCCTGGGTATTGATACCAACCTCCAGTTCGTATTCTCGGGTATTATCATCCTTGTTGCAGTAACACTGGATTGTCTGAAATACGTTCAGAAAAAATAAAACATATACTCTCCTCTATAATGAAAAAGCAGGGATGCCGGTGATGCATGAAACATGCAGGGCATCTCTGTTTTATGTTGGAAAGGTTTTACTTTATCTGGACAAATTGCTATAATAAATAAAATAACATGGGGGAAGAGGTATGTATACATTATTGCTGGTGGATGATGAAGAAGAAGTCATTGAAGCCATCGTTAAAAAAGTTAAATGGGAGGAACTCGGTTTTCAGGTTACCGGGCATGCAAACAACGGATTTAAAGCAATGGATATGCTTGAAGAAATGCAGCCGGATGTTGTTATGACGGACATCCGGATGCCGTATATGGACGGACTGGAATTGTGTGCGCATATAAAAGCAAAGTATCCGGCAACAAAAATTCTGCTTTTTACCGGATTTGATGATTTTGAATATGCAAAAGAAGCCGTGCATCTTGAAATCGAGGAATATATTTTAAAGCCGCTCAATGCTGTGGAAATAACAGAAGTGTTTAAGCGTCTGAAAGAGAAACTGGACTATGAGATCAGTGAAAAAAGAAATACGGATCTTTTGAAAAAATATTATGCGGATTCCCTTCCGATGCTGCAGGCGAATTTGTATACAACGCTTATTGAAGGACGTATTCCGGAAGAGGAGATGCCGCATTATTTTAAGGATTACCAGATTGCTTTTACAGGCCCGTGGTATTGCTGCCTGATCATACACACATCGGCAAGCCAGATTCCGGAGGGCATGGATATACGGCTGGTTTCGGTATCGGTAGACCGGCAGGCAGGGGAGAACCTTGGGGAAAAATGGAACGCGAAGCGTTTTCGCTATCTTGGGGATACCATTATGATTATGCAGTTAAAAAGTGAGGAAGAAATTTCAGAACTAACGGATGCCTGTGACCGTTTCTGTAAATATATCCATCATATTATGGGGGCAAAAGTAACCATAGGGATCGGTCAGGTATGCGGGCACATCGCAAAGATTGCAGCATCCTATCAAAGTGCCAGGGAAGCGGTTTCCTATCGTGTTTTATATGGAAGCAACCGGGCAATAAATTTAAAAGAGATTGTTCCGCAGAGAAAAATCCAAAGGGATGCCGGAGAGAAAACAGAACTGTCCAATGTGTTTAAAAAGATCTGCCTTGGAGAAAATGAAGATATTGCAAATGCCATAGAAGTTTACGTGCAGCATAATTTCCATGATCTGAAATCATTGGAAAAATATCATGTGGCGGTTATGGAACTTATTGGTGAACTGTATCATTTTATGGTCAACAATGAAATGGATACCACAAAAATACAGGGAGGCATCAGTTCTTTGTATAATGAACTGTGTAATTTGGAACCGCAGGTTTTGCAGAAATGGCTTTTAAAATTCTGCTGTATGCTGCATGATGACATGGCAGATGCCCGGTACCATTCCAAGAAATCCCTGATCGGGAGGGCAAAAGAATATGTGCACGACAATTATCAGCAGGAAGATTTGGGGCTTGACGATATCTGTAAAGAACTAGGTGTGTCAAATTCTTATTTTTCAAGTATGTTCAAAAAAGAAACAGGGAATTCTTTTGTCGGATACCTGACGGAATACCGTATGGATAAGGCGGCACGCATGCTTGTGGAAACCGCGGAAAAAAGTTATATGATTGCAAAGAGTGTGGGATATTCCGATCCAAATTACTTCAGTTACGTGTTTAAAAGACAGTTTGGGGTGTCCCCTTCAAAATACAGGACAGCATATGAAAAAAATGAAAAATAAACCGGGAGATATCCAGTCAACCATCATGGTTGCATTTTCTGTAATATCAACCTTAATTATGGTCTGTATGGGCATGATGGTATATTGGAGATTTTCGGGGATCACACAGCAGAATATTGTGGATAATAACCGAAAGATTATGGATCAGACGGTGGATTCCATAGAAAATTATCTTGTGAATATGAGGCAGGTATCGGATGCCGCATATTATGATGTTATAAAGGAAAACGATATCCGGGAACAGAACGAATCCATCCACAAAGGGTTAAATCTTTTATATGAGGCAAATAAAGAGAACTTAAGGAGCATTGCTATATATAATGGATACGGAAGCCTTATGGCAGCAGAGCCGGTTGTTGCCCAGAAAGAAGAACCGGATGTGACCAGACAGGGATGGTTTATGCAGGCAAAAACACGTATGGAGAATATCCATTTTTCCACACCCCATGTCCAGAATTTATTTGATGACGGTACCTGTCGGTATTACTGGGTGATTTCTTCCAGCCGTGTCGTGGAACTTACGAATGGGACAGATACACAGTTGGGAGTGCTGCTTGTGGATATGGACTATTCCGGGATTTCACGTATGATGGAACGGATCAATACGTCAGGAAAAGGACAGTATTTTTATCTGTGTGATGGTGAGGGAAATATTATTTATCATCCGCATCAGGCAAGAATTGACAATGGCATGAATACAGAAAGCAGCGTAAAGGCAGCTTTGTCCAAAGAAAAAATTTACGATGAATATTTGGAAAAAAACCACAGAAAAGTTATGGTGGATGCAATCAGTTATACAGGATGGCGCCTGGTCTGTGTTATGCCATATGAAATATTTACAAATAAGATGGCCGATGTAAAGCAGTTTGTCCTGCTTATTTTACTGCTTATGGCAATGATGCTTGTATTTGTAAACCGTATCATTTCCGTGCGGATATCGCGGCCGATTATGAAACTGGATCACTCGGTGCGTGAATATCAGGAAGGAAAAGAAGAAAAGATTGCAATCGGAGGCTCAACAGAGATCCGGCATCTGGGACAATCCATTCAGGAATCCTACCGGCAGAATTCCGAACTGATGAAAAAAGTCATATGGGAACAGAATGAAAGAAGAAAAAGCGAATTTGATGTGCTGCAAAGCCAGATCAACCCGCATTTTTTATACAATACATTAGACTCCATCACCTGGATGATAGAGAGCGGTAAAAATGAGGAAGCTGCCTTTATGATCACGCAGCTGGCAAAGCTTTTCCGGATCAGCCTTTCAAAAGGACATACGGTTATCCGCATAAGGGATGAACTGCAGCACGCGCAAAGTTATGTTAATATACAAAAAGTGCGGTATAAAAACAAGTTTGAAGTTGTATTTGATATCCGTCCGGATATTCTGGATGATTGTATCGTGAAACTTGTGCTGCAGCCGATCCTTGAAAATGCGATCAATTACGGCGTAAGGGAGATGGATGACTGCGGAAAAATCCTCATTCGCGGATGGAAAGAACAAGAAAATATCTTTATGCAGGTATCGGATAACGGAATGGGGATTCCGGAAGAGGAGATTGACCTGTTATTAAAGGATACAAACCGTGTACATAAAAAAGGCTCCGGAGTCGGGCTTGTAAATGTAAATAACCGGCTCCGGTTATTGTTTGGAGAACCATACGGACTTCAGATAGAAAGTGAACTGGATGAGGGAACGACAGTGACAGTTATCATCCCTGAGATTGTTTTCAGTGAGGAAAACTGCAGGAAATTTGAGGAACACCATATGCCGGAGGATTCTTAAAATGAAACATGGGAAAAAATCATTTATGATAATAGAGGCAGTACTGGGAATTCTCGTGATTCTGGTTCTCGGCTTTATCATCTATAAGCAAAACGGCCATGAACCGGCAACAATCGCGGTGATCATACCGGATGTGGATGAGAGCGAGTGGTCAGCGTTTAAATACGGACTGAAAATGGCAGCACGGGAATATGATGCAGATGTTGTGATCATCAGTAAGGACAATATGGAAACCGCCAATGATGAGATTGAGATTATGAATCAGGAAATTGTAAAAGGAGCAGATGCGGTGATCGTAAAACCGATTGCAAACCGGGATGGGCAGCAAAAGCTAAAACAGCTGGAAAAAAGTGTTCCTATAATGGCCGTGGGAGATACATTTACCGAAGAACTGTCCGGATTGCATACAATAGAACCTGATCATTACCATATGGGTGCGGATCTTGCCCAAAAGCTTCTGGAAAATTACCGTGGAAATCTGATCGGGAAGAAGATTGGGATCTATTCGCAGCATGCCACTTCAGAAGCAGTGATAAAAAGAATGAAGGGGATTTGTGATACATTAAAGGGGAGTGGCGCAGAAATTTTATGGTCTGTATCAAAAGAAAATGATTCGAAAGAGAAAATCAATTTACAGACACAAAGAAGAGTGGATATCGTGATGGCTTTGGATAATGCAAGCTTTGTGGAAGCCGGGGAGGCGGCAAAGGATAATGACCTGTATGGGGCGGTACTCTATGGAATTGGAAATTCAACGGAGGCAGTTTATTATCTGGATGCAGGATGGGCACAATGTCTGGTTGCTCCGGATGAGTTTGACGCAGGCTATGAAAGCGTTGCAGAGCTTATTAAAAAACGACATAATTTTTTCTATAAAATGAAAGACCGGCAGATTACACATACCATTCTCACACGGGAAAATCTTTTTTCGGAGGAGAACCGGAATCTGCTGTTTACAATCAGCCGGTAAAATCAGGGGTTATCATGGATAAAAGAAAAATAAAAAACACTATGGCATTATTTGGTCTGATGGGAATTCTTTTGTATGGTGCATGTGGAAGCGAAAAAAAGGAAATACCGAAACAGATTTATATTGGTGTCGCATGTTATGACCAGAGAGATACCTTTCTGGGGGAGCTTCTGGAAGATTTTAAAAGAGAATGCAGGACACTGGAAAAAAGGGGATATGATATCAGCCTGACCATTATGGATGCTGCAAATTCGCAAAGAACGCAGGACGATCAGGTGCAGGAAATGATCGGCAATGGCTGTGATATTCTGTGCGTCAACCTGGCAGACCGGACGGATCCGTCACAGATCATTACAGCCGCGCAGGAACACGATATTCCCATTATATTTTTTAACAGGGAACCGGTGGAAGAAGACCTGATGCAGTGGGATCAGTTATACTATGTCGGAGCAGAAGCAAAACAATCCGGACAGATGCAGGGACAGCTTGCAGCAGCTTATATCAAAGAACATCCGGATGTGGACCGTAATCATGATGGAAAGATCCAGTATGTGATTCTTGAGGGGGAAATGGGGCATCAGGATGCCATTATAAGAACCGAAAGTGTTGTGGAGAGTCTGAAAGAACAGGGAATTGAACTGGAAAAGCTGAGCTATCAGATTGCAAACTGGAACCGTGCACAGGCACAGAACCGTATGATGCAGCTGATCGGACAATATAACAACCGGATGGAAGTTGTTCTTGCCAATAATGATGCAATGGCACTCGGTGCTATGGATGCTTATGAAAAGCTCGGGTATACGGAAACAAACCGGCCGGTATTTTTTGGAATAGATGGAACAAAAGAAGGGCTTGAAGCGGTAAAAGACGGAACACTTGCAGCAACCGTATATAATGATAAAGAAGGGCAGGCAGCAGCAATGGCAAATCTTGCATTTTCGATTGCCACAGAGGATGAAAATAATCCAAATCCGTTTAAAAATTATAAATATATATATCGCGCATATCAGAAGGTTACAAAAGAAAATGTGCAGACATTTCTGGAGAAAGAAGAATAAGGTACGCGATCAGAAAAAAGGAGAAACAGACATGAATAACTGGGAAAGGATGAAAGCCGGCAGACTCTACAATGCCGACAGCAAAGATCTGGAAAAATACCATTCGTTTGGGATGGAAACCTGAGATAAATTCAACCGCACACCGCTGTGGATGAAAAAAAGAAAGCAGCGTCTGCTGGAAAAAATGATTCCATCCGTTCCTCCCGGATGAGCGCCTGCCGCAGCAGTATTCGGATGGTTTCCATGACCTTGAGTATGCAAAGCCGATCCACATCGGAAGCGGAAGCTGGATCTGTTCGAGTGCAACAATCTGTGGCGGAGTGACCATCGGGAAAAACTGTATCGTTGCGGCTGGAGCGGTCGTAAACCGTGATGTGCCGGATGACTGCATCGTGGCGGGGGTTCCGGCAAAGGTACTGCGGAAACTGGATGAGCAGGACCGGATACATGTGTGGGATACTTACATGAAAAACGAAGTGCCGCTGTCGGAGCGGGAAAGCGGGAGAAGTAGATCATGAATTCGTGGATGGATCTTGCAATGCGCGTACAGAGTATTGCGCAGGCAGGGATTGATGACCACACCTAATTCTCAGTGTGCATTAAATGCTCTTGCCATTGACAACCCTATTGAGTATGCCAGGTTGGCTTTGACGGGTGAGATGCAAGATTGGGTGAATGCGGAAGATAATCTAGAAGTATGGTAATTTTATGGGTGGATTGCTATGTATGGCAGTCCACCCATAAAATCTTTAGAAAAACATAAGTGGAATATAAGAATTGTGCGTGCTAAAATAAATAGTGAGAAAATTGAATTGGAGACCAGCTATGAGAAATCTAATGAAATTTAATAGATTCGTGATGCCCTTACTACTAATTATATTTTCTGCTTTGCTACATGGATGCACTTTGAATGAAAATGTTTCTTATAAAAGTGCTTATGCAGATAATAATTTAAGTGTAAAGAATGAGAACATAAACGGTGCCATTGTGAAAGTAAATGATAAATACATTTAGGGCATGCGGACGAAAAGTTGGACTGTGTAATGCCTGACATGTTATGAGGTACAC
>ERZ791645.1418-NODE-1418-length-15321-cov-6.819010_pt1 | contig 15321 bp, 17 predicted proteins | sample MGYA00509939_ERZ791645 | MGnify/ENA primary metagenome ERZ791645 (study PRJEB30046, sample SAMN00715249) | human gut metagenome | study: EMG produced TPA metagenomics assembly of the A metagenome-wide association study of gut microbiota in type 2... | reverse complement strand
ATGACATTGCCCGGTATTTGTCCGGCTTCTACCCCCAAACGGCCCGCCGTGTGCTGAAAGAAATGCAGGAAAAGATCACAAAGCTGGGGGATACCCCACGGATGTGTGAAGTCTATGCCCTTGACCCGACCTACCGCAAGCTGGTGGCAGACCAGTATCTGGTGTTTTACCATGTCAATGAGAACGTCAAGGTGGTGGAGAAGCCGCTGGGGAAGATTTCTTCATAAGTGTTAAAATTTGCATTGGACATTGAAAGCTTTGGTAACTGGGCACGTATGTGTGAACAGTAACACGCTTTGGCGACATGTTAAAAAAATATCATAAAAAATCTTGAAATGACCTATAAAATGAATTACAATAAAATTGTTTGAAAATTGTGGTAGCACGCAGTGCAGAACAATTTGGTATCAGAAGGGTCAAAAGATTCGAAAATAAAACGGCTGGTTCACGGTTGGGGATGTGAAGCGGAAAGCCTTAGGACGGAGGAATAAGCGATGGCAAAAGAGGTTAAAACGATTGGTGTACTGACAAGCGGCGGCGATGCGCCGGGTATGAATGCAGCGATCCGTGCGGTGGTCCGGACTGCGATCAACAAGGGCATGAAGGTAAAAGGTATCATGCGTGGTTACGCTGGACTTTTGCAGGAAGAGATTGTGGACATGGACGGAACCAGCGTGGCAGATACGATTGGCCGTGGCGGTACGATCTTATACACAGCCCGCTGTCCGGAATTTATGACCGAGGAAGGTCAGAAGCGCGGCGCAGAAATCTGCCGCAAGCACAACATTGACGGTCTGGTCGTCATCGGCGGCGATGGTTCCTACCGCGGCGCCGGAAAGTTATCCGCGCTGGGAATCAATACGGTAGGTCTTCCGGGCACGATCGATCTGGATATTGCCTGCACAGAGTATACAATCGGATTTGACACAGCAGTAAATACAGCAATGGAGGCAATTGATAAAGTTCGTGATACTTCCACATCTCACGAAAGATGCAGTATTATCGAAGTTATGGGACGTAATGCAGGCTATATTGCACTTTGGTGTGGTATTGCGAATGGTGCAGAGGATATTCTTCTTCCAGAAAGATATGACGGAGATGAGCAGGCTATCATCAACCACATTATTGATGGAAGAAAGAAGGGCAAGAAGCATCATCTTATTATCAATGCAGAAGGTATCGGACATTCAACAGGAATGGCAAGAAGAATTGAAGCAGCCACAGGTATTGAAACAAGAGCAACTATTCTTGGTTATATGCAGAGAGGTGGTTCACCTACATGTAAGGACAGAATGTATGCATCTATTATGGGTTCATATGCAGTTGACCTTTTAGTTGCAGGAAAGAGTAACAGACTTGTAGCTTATAAGAATGGTAAGTTCGTTGATTATGATATAGATGAAGCACTTGCCATGACAAAGGATATAAGCGAGTATGAGTTTAATATAAGCTCTCTGCTTTCTAATTAAGCGAGCCTGGTATTTATGCAGCTTTTATATTAATCAACTATATTAATCAGCTGTATTAATTCAGTTTTATTCAATCAGTTTTATTTATCTGGACGGATATCTGTGGATGACAGGTATCCGTCTTTTATTATTTGCCGTTATTTAGAATTGCTGCATTGCTATGCAATTCACGCCATTTTATTTTGTTTTCGGTTTTTAGCGTGTCTCAAGTAAAAAAGTCTTTTTCTGCAGGCATAAATAACTTTTTATTCTTTTTACACTTACATCATGTAATAATATATAATACAAAATGTAAAATATACTTGACAATATGTAATCAATATCATATATTAATAATGTGCTAAGCTGATGCATTAATAGTCATTAACAACACAGCTATATTGGCTGTGGTTATTACACAAGGAGGTATTGTCATGGATGGTTTTATATTATTATTGATTTTTGTTATTGTATTTGCAGTTATTATGTTGTTAACTAAGTATAGTAAAAGAAATTGTGAGTATGATGAAAGACAGCTTGCTATAAGAGCAGAGGGATACAAGAGAGGCTTTTTTATAATGCTTGTTATGACAGGTATGCTGTGTGTGATTAATGAAGCCAGGATAAGTGTACCATTTGATAATGACTTTTTTCTTTTTGCAGCGATGATGTTAAGTGTGGATGTTTATGCAATACATGCGATTGAGAATGGAGCATTTTTTTCTGTGAATGAAAAGGGGCTGTCTTATATAGTTATGGTTGCAATAGTTATAATAGCGAATGCCATATCAGCAGCCGGTCATATAATTGATGGAACTATTAAGAGTGATGGAAAGCTTATGTTTGATAATGGTGGCTGTAATCTGATATTACTGGTTGGTTTTTTGTTGATGTTAACAGTATTTATCCATAAATATATTAAAGAAAGAAAAGGCTATGAAGAATCTTAAATTAAAGGCTGCAAGGGCAGCTAAGGACTTATCACAGGATGAATTGGCAAAGCTGTGTAATGTTTCAAGACAGACGATCAGTGCTATAGAGAAGGGAGATTATAATCCTACGATTAACCTATGCATAGCCATATGCAAGGCGCTTGATAAGACACTTGATGAGTTGTTCTGGGAATAGATATAGGCTGGGAAAATGGACAGAAAGGCAGGATATATGAGAAATGATGTCTTATTTATAAATGCTATTATAGTAATAACGCTTTTATATTCGCTCATACAGTGGGGTCAGCTTATATTTATGGGCGGCAGGGTAGAGAAAGCTGATGCAGAGATTATAAAGACAAGATAAGCTAATAAGAATGGAACAAATTTCAGAAATTCACAATGGGCAGTTGTTAAATATAAGGCGGAGGGCAGAAATATTGTGTCTGATAATATGATTCAGGTATCAATGTATGCCAAAGAAGGGGATACAGTAATGGTGAAATATTATAAAAATAACCCACAAAGACTTGCTGTATTTTCTGCTAAAAGATGTGTGACAGCATTTATAATAACCGGTGTATTTATAATAATCAGGGTGATTATGCAATAGATAAAAATTGCAATAACTATTGCTTGCTGGATTGTTATTAGTTTAGTATTATGGAATTACATTTTAGAATTTAGGAAAGGAAAAGCTGGTAATTAATTAGATATAATTACTGGCTGCTAAAATAGAATGATTACAAGTACGAGTAGTTCACAGGTTAAGCATATAGTTAATCTGCAGAAGAAGTCAAAGTTAAGAAAAGAAGAAAAACAGTTTGTTGTTGAAGGGATAAAGATGGTATCGGAAGCACCAAAGGACAGACTTGTAAAGGTGTATATATCTGAAACGTTTAAAGCTGACAATGAAGAATTCCTTAAAAAGATGAATTATGAAGCCGTAGGAAAAGATGTGCTTGAGATTGTGTCAGATAACGTGTTTGTGCGTATGTCAGACACACAGACACCTCAAGGAATAATGGCTGTCGTTAAGATGTCGGATGTATGCATAGAAGATATGTTTGAAAAAGATAACTATACAGATAGTAAAGACGACGGGGCTGATAAAGTAGAAGACAATACGGTAGATGCTAAAAAACAGCCACTTCTTCTTATACTTGAAAATCTTCAGGACCCCGGCAATCTTGGAACTATTGTAAGAATGGCTGAGGGGGCAGGTGTCACAGGCATTATTATGAGCAGTAACACAGTTGATATATACAATCCGAAGACGATACGTTCAACTATGGGGTCACTTTACAGAGTGCCTGTCATATATGTTGATGATATATGTAAGGCAGTAGATGAATGTAAGGAAAAAGGTGTTAAAGTATACGCTGCGCATCTTAAGGGAACGGATAATTACAATCAGAAGGACTATGCGCAGCCAACAGCATTTATGATTGGCAATGAGGGAAACGGACTTTCAGACAGACTTACACAGAAGGCAGATGAACTTGTAAGAATTCCTATGCAGGGTAAAGTTGAGTCACTCAATGCAGCTATTGCATGTACAATTCTTACCTACGAAGCAGTAAGGCAGAGATTGTAAGAACGTGTAGAAATGTGTCGGATGCCTCATAAAAAGGCTGCTATTTCATAAATATTTAATAAATGTTAAATAGATAATATAAGCGTAAAGCCGCGGAAACACTGGTTTCTACGGCTTTTTGTAACAAATTTGACAAATTTGATTAACTTTGCTATTATACTTTCGTAACAAAATGTAACAATTCTGTAACATTTTGTAGGCGCATTTAACAACTTGTGCCGGAAAGGGAAAAACTTTATGAAACTTAGAAGTAGCAAAGCTGCTTGTTGTCTGGGAGCGACAATGGTAGTTATGATGATGCCAGTTCTTCCAAAGGTAACAGACGCGAAACCTACCTATGAGCAACACGAAAGTACAATTACTGATACCGAAATCAGAGTTGCATCATACGCAGCCAATGTTGAAGAAACAGTTGTAACAGGATACGAAGAAACAAAGGGCCAGATGCATGACAAAGCGCTTGCAATTACAGAGCCTTACTTAGATGTATATCAGAGTATGGGGGCTGAGTCAGAGGTTGTCGGACGACTTTACAAGAACACTGAGGTTGATGTGTTAGAGATAAGTGAAGGATGGACTAAGATAAGCTCTGGTAATTGTGAAGGTTATACTAAGACGGCAGCTCTCCTGTTTGGTCAGGAAGCAGATGCGATAGAGGTTTCTTTAGATGATGAGGATATCCTTACAGGATACACTATCGAAGAAGCAGAGGCGAAGGAAGCTGAAGAAGAAGCAGCAAGAATAGCCGAAGAAGAAAGACTCGCAGCTGAAGCTGAGGAAGCCAGAGCGGCTGAAGAAGCAAGAGTACAGTCGATTATATCAAAAACTATATCTGGAACAGATATAACATATAATCCTACAATGAGCGTGAGTGATGAAGAATTATATCTTCTTGCATGTGTCATTGACTGGGAGGCAGGCAGCGAACCTTATGAAGGTAAGCTTGCAGTTGCCAATGTGGTATTGAACAGAGTGAGAAGTTCAAAGTTCCCAAGTTCAATATCAGGTGTAATATATCAGAATTCCCAGTTCTCTGGAGTGTCAGATGGAGCAGGTGGTCCATCAGCCAAGTTCCAGAGCAGAATGAACAGAGGATTAAGCACACAGACATGTATGGATGCCGCTGTTGAAGCATTATCAGGACATAATAATATCGGTGGATACACATCATTCAGAATGATATCAGTAGCCAATATGTCAGCTATGTCTGATTATGTTATTATTGGAAATCATGTATTTCACTAAAACATAAGCCGTGAAAGGTGTGAGGATACATTTAATGATGTTTAATTGGGTTACTTACATTTTAACGGAACAAGACTTAATAAAATATAAGAACTGTATGGACTGTCAGGCATAGTGCTATGGCGGTTCGTATGGTTTTATATTTTTTATGGTTTTATATTGTTTATGATTTTGTAATCTTTTTAATATGCTATAAATGAGCAAACACAGAAAAATGCACAAAAATAATTTGCTTTTGTTTGTAACTCAGATACATTTCTATAGATTATTAAAAATCTGTCTTTAATCTTTTTAAATAATTCGCTGATTATCTCTTTTAATTTTTTTTGAGGTTCCCTGTTTTGATGTAAGAGCTTGATTTTTTTTACTGGTGCCTAGGTCAAAAGCCAACAACTATCATCCCACTTTTTGCTGGTACTTGTATTTATAAAATAAATGCGATAAAATATAATCTATGTTTTACGCAGGATTGAAGGAAATACGAAATCCCTCAACATTAGGCGCGTATTGATTGGAGGATTATTATGAACCTTAAAGGAAGAGATTTTTTAACATTAAAGGACTATACACCAGAAGAGATAGAGTATCTTATAGAGCTTGCAGCAAAGCTTAAGAAGATGAAGAAGGATGGTGTTGTTGAACAGCCACTTCGTGGAAAGAATGTAGCACTTATATTTGAAAAGACAAGTACACGTACAAGATGTTCATTTGAGGTAGCTGCACATGACCTTGGTATGGGCGTTACATATCTTGACCCTAAGGGTTCACAGATAGGCAAGAAGGAAAGCATAGCAGATACAGCAAGAGTTCTCTGTACTATGTTTGAAGGAATTGAATACAGAGGCTTCGGACAGGAAATAGTAGAAGACCTTGCAAAGTATTCATCAGTTCCTGTATGGAATGGTCTTACTAATGAGTATCATCCAACACAGATGCTTGCTGATATGCTTACAATAAAGGAAAAGCTTGGCAGATTAAAAGGTGTTAAGTTCGTTTATATGGGTGATGCAAGATACAATATGGGTAATTCACTTATGATAGTATGCTCTAAGCTTGGATTACATTTCACAGCATGCACAGCAAAGGAATATTTCCCTAACGAAGAGTTAGTGAACCAGTGCAGGGAATGGGCTAAGGAAAGCGGCGGTTCTGTAACACTCACAGAAAATGTAGAAGAGGGAACAAAGGGTGCAGAAGTACTCTATACAGATGTATGGGTATCTATGGGCGAGCCAGATGAAGTATGGAATGAGAGAATTAAGGCTTTACTTCCATATCAGATTAATAAAAAGGTTATGGATAATGCAGACAAGAATGCTATATTTATGCACTGTCTTCCAGCCTTCCACGACCTTAAGACAACTATCGGCAAGGAGATACACGACAAGTTCGGACTTGATGAGATGGAAGTTACAGATGAAGTATTTGAGTCAGAGCAGTCAGTTGTATTTGATGAGGCAGAAAACCGTATGCACACAATAAAGGCAGTTATGGCAGCTACACTTGGTGCATACTAATTATATAATGCAAGTATATAAGCGTTATGGCAGCAATATGTACTAATAATATACAAAATATCAGCAACAAAAATCGGTGTGTTGCCATAATATGCTTTATGGATACATTTTGGTACTTACATCAATCGTATGGAATACAGAGAGGAATTGATATGTATTATACAACAAGTGGTTCATACAAAAAGACAAAAATGATTATAGATTATACCAACATTGTGCTTACAGTTGCGGCTACAGTAATATTTATTATTGTGCTGTTTTTAAGAAGCAAAAGCGGAATACTGTTTCCTATTGAGTTTCTTCTTGGAACAATCGTAAATGCACTTACATCGGTAAAGCATTTTATTAACGGCAATAAAGTGTCGGGGCTTATAGTTGCAGTTGTTGCGGTTTTACTTGCGGTTATGACAGTGGTTACAGCTCTTATTGTTCTGTAGGATATATCATAACTAAAATATAACTAAAAGACAGGAAAGCCAGTGCAGTTCTTTTTAGATAAGGATTGTAGAATATAGGATATGGGAATTACTGCGAATTCAGGTGGTATATATGAAATCAGAAATATTACATTTGTTAAGATGTGCTGACGATTATGTGTCAGGCCAGCAGTTGTGTGAAACATTTGGTGTGTCAAGGACTGCTGTGTGGAAGGTTATTAACCAGCTAAAGGAAGAGGGATATGTTATAAATTCTGTCCAGAATAAAGGCTACAGAATTACAGAATATCCTGATATAATAACAGCTTCGGAGATAGAGAGCCTGCTGCTTGATGATGATGGCAATATGCAGGGAATATGCCAGCATATTAAGTATTTTGACGAAACAGACTCAACTAATAATCAGGCAAAGCTTGCGGCTGAAAAGGATGCACAGGATGGTACACTTTTTGTGGCTGAGTGTCAGACAGGCGGACGTGGAAGAAGAGGAAGAACATGGGTATCACCGGCAGGAAGCGGCATATGGATGAGCCTGCTTTTAAGACCACATATAAGTCCTGAAAGTGCATCCATGCTTACTCTTGTGCTTGCTGTTGCGATGGTTGAGGCTATCAATGAAGAAGTAAAAGATGCAAAGTGCTATGTCAAGTGGCCAAACGATATAGTTCTTAACAGTAAGAAGATAAGCGGAACACTTACGGAGATGAGTGCTGAAATAGATGCCATACACTATGTTGTTATAGGCATTGGAATTAATGTTAACACAACAGACTTTGATGAGTCGATAAAGGATATGGCAACATCTATATATCTTGAAACAGGTACGAAGGTCAAAAGAAGCAGCATTATAGCTGCATTTTCTAAGAGCTTTAAGAAGTATTATGAAGCATTTTTAGAAACTGAGGATTTAACACTTCTTATAGACAGATACAATGAGCTTCTCATCAATAAGGGCAGAACGGTCAAAGCCATATATGCCAATAAAGAGCTTATAGGTGAGGCACTTGGAATTAATAAGGACGGCGAACTTATAATAAAAACAGAGGATGGAGCTTCAGTGGCTATAAGAGCTGGTGAGGTTTCAGTGAGAGGATTGTACGGATATGTATGATAATAATGAAAATGTAGTACTGTGTGCTTCTAATTCGTATGAGAAGAAGTATTACTTTAATCCGGACTTTGATAAGCTTCCGGAGGATATAAAAAATGAGTTAAAGATTATGTGTGTTTTATTCACAGAAGAGGTTGGTGGAATACTTGACCTTGAATTCGATGAGGATGGCACACTGCTTTTTAAGTCAACAGCAGATGAAGGCGACCTTTTATATGATGAAATAGCCTGCGGTCTTCTTGTTAAGAAAAACCAGTATGAAAAGAGAGAGTTATTAGAGTCTCTTGAAATGTTTTATAAGGTGTTTTTCTTAGGACTGGATGGATGATGTGATGTGCGAAGGTAATGAGCCGTATAATATTAAATCATAACAAAGTACTTTATTATGATTTGGTCTGACAGGGCTGATACCAGATAGTCTAAGAAGGCAGAAAGTTCTTACATATGCGTAGCAGATGATTTATTTGTAAATGTTTGGAAAAAGAAAGGCTATAAATATATGAAAATAGGTTCAGTTAATATAAAGACTCCCGTAGCCTTAGGACCGATGGCAGGTGTAACAGACCTGCCATTTCGTCTTTTATGCAAGGAGCAGGGCTGTGGGTTATTGTATACAGAGATGGTCAGTGCAAAGGCCATTCTTTATAATAATAAAAATACAGAGGAGCTGCTAAAAACAGACCCGAAGGAACATCCGGTTGCAGTCCAGCTTTTTGGTTCCGACCCGGATATTATGGCAGATATAGCCAAAAGACTCTGTGAAAGGGAATTTGACATAATTGATATCAATATGGGATGTCCTGTTCCAAAGGTTGTCAATAATGGTGAAGGTTCAGCACTTCTTAAAAATCCGCTTCTTGTTGGAAAAATAGTTGAGAGTATGGCAAATGCGATAGATAAGCCGCTTACAGTTAAGATAAGGACTGGCTTTGATGAAAGCTGTATTAATGCAGAAGAAATAGCATATATTATACAGGAGTCAGGCGGGGCTGCAGTCGCAGTCCATGGAAGGACAAGAAGCCAGTATTATTCCGGTAAGGCTGACTGGGATGTTATAAGAAGAGTAAAGGAAAAAGTAAATATACCAGTTATAGGCAATGGTGATATAAAAAGCGGAGAAGATGCCGCACGTGTGTTTAAGGAAACAGGCTGTGATGCAGTTATGATAGGAAGGGCAGCACAGGGCAATCCATGGATATTCAGACAGGTTAAAGACTATCTTGAAACGGGTGTGATTACTTCGGGACCTTCTATAGATGAGGTTGCTGATATGCTTATAAGACACTGTCAGATGCTTGTTGAAACAAAGGGCGAATTTACAGCAGTGCGTGAGATGAGAAAGCATTTTGCGTGGTACACAACCGGAATAAAGCATGCTGCAGCGTTAAGACACGAGGTTAATCAGGTGACTAAGCAGGAGCAGTTCAATGAATTCGTGGAGAAGATACGGACGTTGACATAAAAGTTTAGGTGAGATATAATATCTTGAGCATTTTATCAGATGATGGTAATAATGTGAGTGCCGGAATTGAAAGAATTTTACAAGTATATAATTTTGTAATAAAAAGTTTTACGTATTCGCACAAATAACTTTTGGAATTTTGACCCTGGCATCATTATATGAATATTTTAATGAATTTATTTATGGGAAAGGTGACGAACAATGGCAGAGAAGCAGTTACTTACAAAAAAGGGATATGAAGAGAGAGTTGCTTTACTTGAGCACTTAAAAGTAGATAGAAGAAAGGAAGTCGCTGAAAAGTTAAAGGAAGCAAGAGAACAGGGCGACCTTTCAGAAAATGCAGAATACGATGCAGCTAAAGATGAGCAGAGAGATATTGAAACTCAGATTGCAGAACTTGAAGAAATTCTTAAAAATGCAGAAGTAATTCAGGATGACAACACAGATTCAGATGCTATTAAGATGGAAAGTACAGTAGTACTTCATGATATTGAATTCGATGAAGATATTGAATATGTAATCGTTGGTTCTTCAGAGGCAGACAGCCTTAACAACAAGATATCTAACGAATCACCACTTGGAGCAGCTATGCTTGGCAAGAAGGTTGGAGATATCGTAAAGGTAGAAGCACCTATTGGTGTGGTTGAATATAAGATTGTTTCTGTTAAGAATGACTAGTAATAAGATTTTAGAGCATATGCTGTGAGCACAATACTCACAGGCAGGCTTGTTTTTAATTTAATAGTTTAGTAATTAATCAGGTAACAGATTTAGGTAATTGCGAAATGTATTAATCAGAATTTATGTGTTTTTGGGAGTTTTGCAAGTGCCTAAGGTAACAGATTGTAAAGAAGGAGAAAAAAAGTGGCAGATAACAAGAACCAGGCACAGCCAGATGTTAATGAGCAGATTAAGGTAAGAATGGACAAGCTCGCTGCATTACAGGAAGCTGGCAAGGATCCATTTCAGATAACAAAGTATGATGTTACACACCATACAGATGAAATCAGAGCTATCTATGAAGCACACGAGAAGGAGCTTCTTGGTGACAGACCAGAGGTTAATACTGATGGTATGGATGAGCAGCAGGCAAGAGAGGCAGTTAATGCTGATTATAATGAGAGAAGAGCTATCATGGATGCTTCTCCTATTGAGGTAAGTTTTGCTGGAAGAATGATGTTCAAGAGAGTAATGGGAAAGGCATCTTTCTGTAACATAGCAGATCTTAAGGGCAGAATGCAGGCATATATATCGAGAGATGCTATCGGTGATGATGCTTATGCAGATTTTAAGAAGTCTGATATAGGTGATATATTTGGTATCAAAGGCTTTATATTCAGAACTAAGACAGGTGAAATATCAGTTCATGCAGAAGAAATAACACTTCTTTCTAAGAGCTTACAGGTACTTCCAGAGAAGTTCCATGGAATTACAGATACTGATATGAGATACCGTCAGAGATATGTTGACTTGATAATGAATCCTGAGGTTAAGGATACATTTGTAAAGAGATCACAGATTATAAAGGAAATCAGAAGATTCCTTGACGGCAGGGACTTTATGGAGGTTGAAACTCCAACACTTGTTTCTAATGCAGGTGGAGCTGCCGCAAGACCATTTGAAACTCACTACAATGCACTTGATGAGGATGTTAAGCTTCGTATTTCCTTAGAGCTTTACCTTAAAAGACTTATCGTAGGTGGTCTTGAGAGAGTATACGAAATCGGACGAGTATACCGTAACGAAGGTGTTGATACAAGACACAACCCAGAGTTCACACTTATGGAACTTTATCAGGCATACACAGACTATGAAGGTATGATGGAACTTACAGAGAGTATGTTCAGACACCTTGCACAGACTGTATGTGGCACAACTAAGATTACTTATAACGGCACTGAGATTGACCTTGGAAAGCCATTCAGAAGACTTACTATGAATGATGCTATCAAGGAATATGCAGGTGTTGACTTTGATACAATTAAGACTGACGAAGAGGCTAAGGCTCTTGCTAAGGAGAGAGGAATTGAGTTTGAAGAACGTCACACAAAGGGCGATATCATCAATCTTTTCTTTGAAGAGTACTGCGAAGAGAAGTTAATCCAGCCAACATTTATTATGGATCATCCTCTTGCAATCTCTCCACTTACTAAGAAGAAGCCATCTGATCCAGAAAAGGTTGAGCGTTTCGAGCTTTTCATTAACACATGGGAAATGTGTAATGCTTATTCAGAGCTTAACGACCCAATCGACCAGAGAGAGCGTTTTGCACAGCAGGATAAGAATGCAGAGAATGGTGATGAGGAAGCACAGCACACAGATGAAGACTTCCTTAATGCGCTTGCGGTAGGTATGCCTCCAACAGGTGGTATCGGATACGGTATCGACAGACTTGTCATGCTCCTTACAGATTCACCAGCTATTAGGGATGTATTACTCTTTCCAACGATGAAGTCCTTAGATGGTGGAAGCAAGGAAAATAAGGCGTCTAAGAGTAATTCGGCAGAGAATTGCGACCAGATTGCGACTGTTGAGGAAAAGATTGATTTCTCAAATGTAAAGATTGAACCATTGTTTGAGGAAACAGTTGATTTTGATACATTCTCAAAATCAGATTTTAGAGCAGTTAAGGTTAAGGAATGTGTTGCAGTACCTAAGAGCAAGAAACTTTTACAGTTTACGCTTGATGATGGTACAGGTGTGGATAGAACAATCCTTTCTGGTATTCATGCGTATTATGAACCAGAAGAATTAGTTGGAAAAACATTGATTGCCATCACAAACCTTCCACCTAGAGCAATGATGGGAATTGAATCTTGTGGTATGTTACTTTCAGCAGTAAATAATCTTAAAGATTCAGAGGATGAAGAACTCCATCTTCTTATGGTGGATAACCATATTCCAGCAGGAGCGAAATTATATTAAAATAAAGAGAACACGCTAAAGAAATAGGACTTCCCAATATAAAAGTGAGGAAGTCCTATTTTCTATATACATTTCTTTGATGTATTTATTATTTTATCTTTCCAATCAATAACATTCTTAATTGATAATTTTTCTTGCGCTTTTATGAATGTTGTAATATATGTGTAGTCGATGTTATCATTTGAATCCACAGGAAGACGTATTTCCATATTTTTTAATACATTTTCATTAAACGAAGATTGTCCCCATGCAAAATTTTGAAATGCTTTTCTCATTACTGTTAGAAGATAGCAAGCAAGCTCTGGATTTAATTCACAGTCACGATAAGACATAACTTTGATTTTATCACCAGTAAAGTAAGGCTTTTCTTGATAGAATATAGTTGCTGTATCTTGTCCAAATGAAATTGTTTTTGCAGGATTAAGATAACATTCATCTTGTGTTATGTATCCTCGAATACCATTGTTTAAACTGCTTCTTACAACGTATGGATATTTGCCACCAAATGTTACTGTGTTTGCGTTAAAACGCTTTTGGGGACTTGATATATCAAATAGCCTTTCATTGCCTTCACCAAGTTTATAAACTTTATACTTCACCTTATTATCTTGGAATTGTTTTATAGTGTCTTTCTCGGATGAATTTAATTCATAACTATCTAGTCCGCTTATTGATAAATAAGCGGAAAGTTCGCGTATACAAGTTTCCATAAAATCAAAGTCAATAGTATCTTGTGCTATTATAGGTAATGAAACTTCCATATTTAAAATATCAACTCTAGTCATTTTAGTGGAATAATCATAATTTCCAACCGTTTTTTTCTTTAATAATGTAATTAAATATAAAAGTGAATACCTATTCCACTTTTCGGAATATGGGTACATTCCTTGTACGTGAGGATATCCAATAAAACCACCTTCTTGGTAAAAAAAAGTATCTGGACTTTTAGTACCTGTATCACTGAATGTAATAATATTCTTTTCTGTTGGAGGTAGATTAGAAAATCCTGCTCTTCCATGATTTTCGGATGTATTAGTTACAACAGGATTTTTACCATCAATGTCAAAAAGTTTTGAATTTGTTAATTTGTATGCTTTTGTAGGATGAATGTCAAACAGTTTCTTAATGGCAAATGGTTGATACGATGTCACTGATTATCTCCTCCTTTTAATATGCAGTCTACTTTCCAACTTAGAAATTCTTTTACTGTGTTTTTAAAATCATCTTGTGAAGGAAAATCGGCATTGGGTTTATGTTGTGTCAAAGTCCAGTCATCTCCGTTTAGAGTAATCGTATCTTCAATGTATTCTTCTTCTGAAAAATATTTAAGATATGATTTTCCATAAAGGACGAGATTTACAATTTCATTATATCTCTCGTTTGCGTGGTCTGTATTTCGTAAATTAACTTCTTGGCTTGATTTCTTCTTGTTTTGTCTTGTATAACCATCGTTTGAAAAATCTATAAACTTAACAAGTTGTTTTGTGTCATGTGGAACGCCTATGTTAAATACATATATGGCAGTTTGAACACCAGCTTTTCCGTGAAAAATATCTGACATATGGATGCTTGCAACAAGAGTATTGTTTTCTAATATTCTTTTTGTATAAGGTAATCCATTTCCACTTCCTGCATTTTCTTGAATAAGGATAACCGCATGTCCACTGTTCATTAGTTTAAGAGCCTTCTCTACAAATATAAATCCTTTTCCTTGAGCGGAATATGGTGGATTTAGCAAAAATACGTTGGCAGGATACTTCTTTCCATTTAATTCGCCTTGTTCATAGTTTCCACTATATTCTGTCAAACTATCTTTATGAATAATATTAGAAGAGCCATCTCCCATCAGAATCATATTAAGCACTGCTAACAAATAAATATCAGAACGCTTTTCGATACCAAGAAGCTGTTCACATTTTATTTTTACAATCTTTTCATCTAGTTCTTTAGGACTTTTTATTCTTTCTTGTGCGTCCTTAATCATGATGTAACTCTTCGATACGATGACAATGCACCGGATGTTGTTGTAACAACTCTTAAGCTTATCAATGTACCGACAGAGCCTAAGCTTCCACAGACAGGCGACAATGCAAATCCGCTTCTTTATCTTGGAATTGGTGCACTTGCACTTATTACAGGTGTTGGAGTAGGACTTCGTGGAAGAAAGAAAAAGAATAAACAGTAACAATTAACCTTGCGGGGAATGTAAGCCAGTGACTTATGTTCTCCGCTTTTTTGATTTGGAGGACAAACAGTGGTAGGAGAAAGAATCAGATATTACAGAAAACGACAAAAAATGACACTCAGGGAACTGGGCGAGAAAAGTGGTTTTGAAAATAGAGGTGATGTAAGAATTGCCCAATACGAAAATGGTTCAAGAGTTCCAAGGACGGGAACGTTGAACAGGATTGCAAAGGCACTTGGCATTCCGCCGGAAGAATTATTCTGTGAGGACTGTAGAAAGTGCATGTTTCTCAAGAATTATTACAGAAAGAAAAGAAAATCTCATACCACTTTTGATATGGGAATCGAAGAAGACAACAGTTACAGAGAACACAAAAATCCCGAGGATGAAGGGATTTTGTATGACAATTTAGATTAAGGAGGAACCGTAATATGATGAATTACGAGATTTTTAAGGAAGTAG
>ERZ791645.1416-NODE-1416-length-15345-cov-4.037475_pt1 | contig 15345 bp, 9 predicted proteins | sample MGYA00509939_ERZ791645 | MGnify/ENA primary metagenome ERZ791645 (study PRJEB30046, sample SAMN00715249) | human gut metagenome | study: EMG produced TPA metagenomics assembly of the A metagenome-wide association study of gut microbiota in type 2... | reverse complement strand
CCTCGCCGCCCCAGCGGCTTGCAAAGCCATCCTCACCGACATTTTCCCGGATCTGCGCAGAGATCGCTGTCAGCACCCTGTCTCCTGCCGCGTGACCGTAAGTATCGTTGACTTTCTTAAAAAAGTCGATGTCACACATCACTGCTGTGTATTCTGCACGCTGTCCCACCAGCACCTCAAGCATTTGATTGCCGCTCCGGCGGTTGTACAATGCTGTCAGCGCATCCATTTCCACCAGCTTCTGCAGATTCGTCCGCATCTTATCGGCGTATATTCCGATATCTCCAAGCTCATCCTTGCGGTTGCGGATCCTCTCGTCAAGCGTCTCCCCGAGCGTACCCTCCGATATCGTCTGCAGAAAATGATTGATCGTGTTGATATCCCGGATCACCCCGGAGGAATATTGTCTGGTGCAAAGCATCGCCACCAGCACTGCGACCAAAGAAAACAGGACAAATCCCAGCAGCGTTCTCAGGATCTTCTGATACACAAGTGTCAGCTTCTTACCGGCAAATACCATTCCAACCGGTTTGTTTCCATCATTCTCCAGCGCCTTGTAATAACCGATGTATTCCGTCCCATCAACATCGACATGATCAGCATAATAATCCTTTCCTTCTCCGAGAACCACATCTATCACTTTCTTCTCCGCACTGGTGCCTGCCGCAGAAACACCGTATTGATCCTCAATCGTGGTAAGGATACGGGTACCTCCCCAGAATATAGTGGTATCAATGCCCGACTTTTCCTTGACCTTATACAGCATCGTGGAGTCAGTGATGTTCATATTGCCCTTCAGCAAAATCCCGTTCTCGTACTGATAATCACCCCGCACGGTAAGATTCAGGCAATCGACCATCATCGTGGTCGTGGAAGCAAGCTCGTCCCGGATGCTCTGACTGTAAAAATGATAAAACAACAGCACTCCGATGCTCAACACAAATACAGTCAAGATCACGGTCGGTAATGTCACCATCAAAAGCAGGCTTCTCCGAATACTTTTTCGTTCTCCGCTCATAGCCTCCCCCCTTCATCTGTGACCGACAGCTTCTCTGCCGGACAGCGTTTCATAAACCCCCATGCCAAATACTTCGTTTGATCGGTCAGCTCAAAGCTGCCGCACAAAAATTAATTATCCGAGAAATACTTCTGGTCATAACCGCTGTTTGATGTGCCGTTCGTCGGATTCTGACCATTCTGTTCATAACCGTTCTGATCGTAACCGCCCTGCGTCTGGTTATTCCGGGTATAACCGTTCTGTTCATAATCATTCTGTACCTGACCGTTCTGCCCATAACTATTCCGGTTATAATCATTCTGTGCCTGGCCGTTCTGTGTATAACCGTTCTGATCATAACCGGCGTAATTGCCATAACCTCCGTTGCCGTAGGTATCTTTGCCGCTGATTCTGTGATAAAGCGCCGCATCCGTAGCTGCGATATACGGTCCCACCCAGAAAATATAGAGAACACCAAGTGTGATTCCGCTTAACAGAACCCAGCCGACAAAGGAGATATCCAGCACAAAGGTATCCCACTTATTGCCTTGCATCATTTCCTTGCTTCTTGCAAATATTTCTCCGCTGCTCATTTCCGGATGCTCCGCCAGAAGGTACGGCACCATGCGGTACTCATATGCCTTGATCACACCCGGGATCACAAAGAGAAGACTCCATAATCCAATAAACAGAGATTTCAGAAATTGTGTTTTCACACAGTTCCAGTAATTCTGCGTAAATCCGTCTGCGATCAGCCCAAGCTCCGGATCCTCTGTCATACTACGGCTGAAAAAGCCCCTGCAGCCTACCTCCAGAACATTAAATACAAAGACACTAAGAGCTAATGCGATCACAACGACGACAAGCACAATGATCACAGCGATCATTGCCACCTGCATATTGATCCCTTCAAACATGGATCTTGCACCGCTTCCTGCAGAGTTATCGCTTGCAGACCTGCTGCCGACACTGGAAGCCCCTCCGCCTATCATTGATAAAATAAGTGCTACCAGTACCATTTTCCAATAGTACATCTTCACCGCCGCTTTCGCTCTGGTCTTTAATTCCGCTCTCGTCCAGCTCATCCTGTGTTACCTCTTTCCGCGCTCCTTTGCGCATTTGTTTTGTTCACATTTTCAATGCAGTCGAAACCACTGAAATGTCTGTTTTTCAGCATCTGTTTCTTATATTATATAATACCCTATCAGATTTGCACAACTCATTTTTACAATTAAGTCACAATTTATTAAAATTTACCATTTAATTTCACAAAATATTTCCAAAAAAGGTATTGCATTTTTCGGTAATTTGTTATAATTTGTAATAGAAGAGTTAACTTTACATATTATCTTTTATTTGTTTCCCCTTTATAAAGAGGTCACCCACTTCCCCCGGGTGACCTCCATTTTTTGTCTTTATTTCGTCTGATCAAAATACCACTTGCCTGCCGGCGAGAGATCGCTTCTCGTCCAGCCGCTTGTCTTATTGCAGGAGCTTTCGATCAGAGCAGATGACTCATTCTTATTGCACAGACTCCATGCGGTATAACTGATATTGTACTTATCCAAAAGCTTCATCCACTTGCGCGCAGACGCCTTATCCAATGCGCCGTTACCGGATGCATCGCAGATGCTGAACTCCGTTACCATTACAGGGAGTCCCTTTTTGTGCGCTTTTTTGAGCTTATCCTGAATCCATTCCTTGTGCGTTGCTGCATAGAAATGAAGCGCATACATCACATTCTTACTCCTGAGCGGACTCTGTGCCACAACGTCCACATCCTGCGACCAGGTCGGTGTTCCGACAACGATCACGGCGTTCTTGCTGTACTTTCGGATCGTACCGATAATGGTCTTGGCGTATGGCTTGATATGCTTCTTCCAGGTGACGGCACCGTTCGGCTCGTTGCAGATCTCGTAGATCACATTGTCCTGACCGGCGTACTGCTTCGCCATCTTTGCAAAGAACTTCTTAGCCTCCGCCTTATGCTTGTTCGGGTTGCCCTCGCTGAGCACATGCCAGTCAATGATCACATACATACCAAGCTCTGTGGCATACCGCACGCCCTCCTGCACTTTCTTGACAGCCTCTGTACCATAGCCCTCGGACTTGTTGGTGTACATGGCAAGACGGATCGTATTGATGCCAAACTTATCCCGAAGCGTCCGGAACGCCTCCTTGTTCACATACTGTGGGAACCACGCAATACCGTGTGTGCTGACGCCCTTCAGACGAAACTTCACATTTCGGCTGTCCATCAGATCGGTTCCCGATACATGGAGTGCCCCATGCTGCTCAACCGGTGTTGCATCAGCCGCCCTTGCCGTTGTAGTCAGTGATGCCTTCCTTGCCGACTGCACCGCGCTGCGGGTCCGGTTCATGCCAATGCTCTTATAGCCTGCCACTCCAGCTGCCACCAATATAACTGCAAGTAATCCCCACATCCATCGCTTTATTTTCTTCATATCCCTTCCCATACCTTTCTCTTGGTCGTAGTCATCCCGCCGTTTACTGCCCTGACAGCTGCAGACGACTTTCATTTTACAAACTTCGTTTGTATGAGTACGTATTATATACATACGCATTCTGCTTACCTCTCCCGGAATACCTCCGGAAAAACCTCCTGCATCAACCGCTGATATCCGTCTAACCGCTGTGTTTTGTGGATCCTTTTACGAAGCTTTCTGCCATCCGGCATACTGTCCGCAAGAAAGCCCCACAGCTCCTTCATCTTGAAAAGCACCGGCTGCCCCGGTCCATATGCCTCACAGTACGCCCGGCATACGGCATCGGCATACTTCCCGATCCGGGTAATATCCCCCGTCACCGGCTCTCCCTTGATCGCAAGTGCCAACTCCGGATGCGCCAAAAGTCCCCTGCCGATCATAATGCGGGAGACCTCCGGAAAACGGGTGTGGATCCGCTCGTAATCCTCCACCGAACAGATATCACCATTATAGCACAACGGCATACGACAGCGCTTCACTGCCTCTGCAAACATATCAAGATTCGGCGTATTCTTATAATAATCCTTCTGCACTCGCGGATGAATGATCAGCTCCTCCACCGGATACTGATTATAAATATCGATGATCTCCAAAAACTCCTCGGGATCATCAACACCAAGCCTTGTCTTGATCGATATCTTAAGCGGACACTTCTCATAGATTTCCCGCAGAAAACGGTCCAGCGCCACCGTCCTTGCCAGAAAGCCGGAGCCTTTCCCCTTGGACACCACGGTTCTTGCCGGGCAGCCAAGATTTAAGTTGACCGTGTCATAGCCAAGCTCTGCCATCTGATCTGCAACCCGCAGAAACTCTTCCGCACGGTTGCTCATGATCTGAGGAATCAGACATCCCACCGAATTATTGTCCGGCAGGATGTCTCTCATCTCCTTGTTGCGCAGCCGTCTGCTGTCCGTCGCTGTGATGAATGGTGTAAAATAACGGTCAATCCCTCCGTAATATGTTTCATATACATTCCGGAACACATATCCGGTAATACTCTCTAAGGGTGCAAAGTACACCTGCATTGTCATTCTCCTCTTCTAAACAGTATGCACCGCCTGTGTCTGTTCTGTATCTATCAAGCCGATTCACACACTGTCTGTATGATCTGAAATGCAATGCTCCCCCTTACCTCTACTGTACCAGCTGAGCCGGTGGAGTGTGAAGGATCTTGCGGACCGGAAGTACACTGACGATCATATTGACAACAAACATTGCCACGATCAGCAGCGCTGCCATCCACCACGGGAACAGCAGATAGATCTGCAGAGACGGGATTGAACTGATAAACTTGATCACGCCGCTTGTGATCAGGATCGCCGGGATACAGGTGTATGCCGTCATCATCATCATTTCCAGCATATACGCCTTCAGAATGCTTCCCGGAGCAATTCCGATCAACCGGTAAACCGTCAGTTCCTCGCTTCGTGCCATTGCATTTGACTTTATAGTAAAATATATCATAATCAATGACAATACTGCAACTGCAATTGTCACAATATAACCTGCATTGAGACCGCTTTCCTTCTGCTCTTCCAGATACTTGTCAATCTGCAGCTGTGCATTACTCTGCGCTTTGACCTTAAAATATTTTCGGTAATCCTCTCCGTGCTTCTTGAAATACTTGATCGTTCCCTCCACATCGTCTGTGTATACCTGGAACTGCTTTGCATCAAGCACATACCGCATACGGATCTCCTCACAGCGCTCCTTCGGAAGAACATACTCCGCGCCGCTGTCGAGCGGACATTTACCGACGATCTTACACTTGTCTAAGTTCAGCGTCTCCTCCGCCTGATCCGTGATCATCTCACCGCTCGACCACCGTGCCTGAAACTCATAGTCCTTATATTTATCCTCATCGACAAGAATCTGATTGCCCGTAAGCTTGACATCGCCGTACTCATCCGGATAAGTCTCGCGAAGCTCCTCATCCGTCATGATCTTTTTGTCACCGTAGTTCATGCAGAATGCCACATACGGGCTGACGTAAACGGTCGGCTCCTTCGTATCGGACACTCCTACGATCTCGATCTGAAGATTGGAGATTGTCGTCATAACTTTCAGGCCAAGCAGGGATTCCTCATTGTTATAAAGGGATGCGACAACATTTCCGGACTTCTGGAAAGTTGACAGCAGCCATTTGTCAATGACCATCTCCTTGCGATTCTTCGGAAGACGTCCGCATACAAGATCCTCCTCCTTTAACACACTGTAATCTACCGCAGAAAAATCATTGATCTTTGCATTGACACGCTTGAGCTGACGGAAACCGTTGTATCCGATGTTCAGTGTTCCCTGCTGTAATGCATTGTATTGTATCTTCGAGGTGAGCGTTTCCTGATAATACTTCTTCAACTGCTGATTCAGCATATCCTGATCTCCCTCGATCGCTTCAAGCTGAACTGTCACATAATGGGAATCCTGTGTAACAACGTCCTCCTGATCGAAATTGTGCTGCATCATATAATCCGCCAGTGCAATCACCAGAAGCACCGAGGTCGCCAAAAGGATTCCTACAATGAACCTGTGCTTTTTGCCGAGCATGCGTATATTCTCGCAGGCAAGCTTCCAGATTTCCTTTGCCGGAAGTCCCATACTGCGCCCCGCCTTCATCTTCGGCAGATCATAGGTTATCTCCTCTGCCTGACTCTGATCCAGCTTCGGGCGGTTCGCATCCAGCATCACGCAGCCGGATTCCTCGCCGGTCAGCATCAGCTCGACATCGTCCTCTGTCTGGATATAAAGCTTTCCATCCTTCCACGCCAGATTGATATGCAGCTTGCCCTTTTCCTGCTCCGGCATCTCCTCCGGATCCGGCATTTCACGATACAGGGACAGATTGATAAACTCATCGTCGATCTCCTGCCGCTCCATATCTTTCAGATAAATGTTGGCGTCGTCCATCTTCTGGTATGCGCCCTTCGCATCATTGGCATAATCCTTTACGATCTCACCATCGCGGATCTCAATGATACGATCGGCGAAAAACTTTGCAATGGCTTTTTCATGAGAAACTAAAATTACAAGACATTCCTTGGAAATGCTCTTGAGGATGCTCATGGTGTTGAGGGTATTTTCCTCATCGAGGTTACCGGTCGGCTCATCGGCAAGAATGATATCCGGTGATTTCACAAGTGCTCTGGCGATCGACACGCGCTGCTGCTGTCCACCGGAAAGCTGCGACACGCGTTTCTTTTTGTAGCGCGCCATTCCAAGGGCTTCCAGCACGTAATCCACACGTTCATCCTTCTGCTCCTCGGTCAGATCAAACACGTTTAACGCCAGCTTGACATTATATGCCACCGTGTAATCCTGCAGCAGATAGTAGTTCTGGAAAATATAACCGAACTTCTGATTTCGGAGACGCTCGACCTTTTTCTGCTCATATTTCTTAAGGACGACATCGTCTACCGTAATGGTTCCGCTGCGAAATGTGTCCAGACCACCGATCGTATTTAACAGTGTGGTCTTGCCCGATCCACTTTCACCAAGGATACATACGAGCCCCTTTTCTTCCATTTCCAGACTGACTTCCTTCAGCACATGGTTCTCGTTGGACCTTCCTTTATTAAAGTATTTATCGAGTTTATCTATTTTTACCATTTCTCTTTCCTCCATTCTGCCATCCCTCCGATGACCGAAAATGCATCAGTGTCAGGGCAGTCGCCACAACGGCTACCGCCAGATTATATACAAAGAACCATAAAAGACTCCATACACTCTGATATTGCCAGATCCGGTAAACTGTCGCACTCCGCAGCCTCAGGAAAGCTGATGCCGCAAACATCACAACCGATGCCGACACATCCACAAGGATCAACTGTATGTATACATTCAGCTCCAGCGGGCGCTGCCGCATTCCCATAAACCGGAGTGTCTGAAGCTGTCCCTGTTGCATGCGGATGATCTGACGCAGCAGGAAGTACATCATGCACGACAGAATGATCAGGATCGCAGCGGAAAACGAGATAATATATAACCGCTTCATGACCTTGCCCGCAATGTATGTAGTCGCGCTGACCTGATATGTACTAATTGCATCATATCCCATCTCCTGAAGTTTTTTGATCACCTTCGCTGTCTTCGTGTAATGCGAAATATAAACACTTGCCTGCGTCGTCTGCTCCGGATATATCTCATCAAACAGATCCTGACTTACCTCGACAAACTCACCGCCCTGGTCGATCAACTCCAGATCGACATCCAGATAACCGTTATTAAAGGTGTATACCTGTGCCTCCGTTGTATCCTCGGTCTCACCCACAGAAACCGCGCTTCCGCCCTCCGTCTTCGTAATGTGAAACGGAAGCCGCATACCCGAAAATGCACTATAGACATTGAGCTGATCGCCATTGGAGCCGGTAAATGCATCCATGACATAATTCTTGGATACTCTCACATGACGCCCCTTCAGATCATCGGAAACGATCGGATAAAAGGAGAAGCTCTTGGTATATTTTCTTGACATCACATCCTGATCATAATCCATCTTGTAGCTATAGCCATCCAGTGCCGGACATAGCATATGGCAGAACTCAGGATCGAAATACAGCCGGCTTCCCTCGCGGTCACACACACCGACCACCTTCATCTTAAACCAGCACTTCTCTCCCTTTGGCCATATATTTTCACAGGCAAAATAGTAGGTTTTCTTCTTTCCAAGTAACTTCGCATCCTCAGCGGATACGAGAATCTCCAGCCTGTTTTGGGGCATCCTTCCCTTGACCAGATCGTCCTCTGTGATTCCGGTAGTAGACCGCATGTAGGACGGATTCTTCATCCGTTTCGATACGTCATACTGAATATCATTGACATAGTCGTACAGATCCACGTCCTCCACATATTTTACCTTTTCAATCTGTTTGCGATCCTTCTCTGTAAGCCCGGAGCCATCCAACCGGCGCACCGACAGCCTTCTGTCGTTTTTCTGCAGAAATGCCGAAGTGTCATATTTCCTTGTAATACGGTCGTCTTTATAAACAAACAGTTCTCCGATAAACAATGCAGAAAGTCCTGCCATTGTCAAAAACAATACCACGATAAAAAATGTTCGTTTCTTTTGATATTTCAGATCGCGCAATGCGAAAAACATCGCTTCCCGCAGATCGGAACATTTTCTTTTTCTGTTATCCTTCTCCATATCGTCCCCCCTTTAATACACACCCCCGCTGCTTCCTCTCTGCCGTCTGATCCGGCAAATCCCGGAAACTACGTGGTCCGCAATGTACGATTAAAGAAAAATACCGTCAAAAGCATTAATATGATGTTGTATGCCAGGAATCCCACGATGCCGATGATGCTGTAATAGAACAACATATTCCTGATAAATGCGACGCCTGCCTGACGCAGGATCAGCATCACGATCAACGTCACGATAACTGCCGCGATACCATGAACCCCCATTTCCTGATATGTAATACGGCATAACTGCTTTCTGCGCATTCCCATAAAGCGGAGTACGCTGTAATCCTTTTTCTTGATCTTGAGGATCGAGCGCACGATCAGGATCTGAAGAATTGCCAGAATGATCAGAATCATGCAGGAAATTCCGATAACCTCCAGACGCTTGTAAACCTTATCCTGCATATACCTGGTGCTGCTGACGCGGAGTGTGCTGACGGCATCATATCCCTTCTCCTTCAAGGCACTGATGACTTTATCTGTCTTGCTGTAATTGGCAATGTACACACTCGCCTGTGTTGTTCCAATATTGTAATAGTCTCTCAGCTTCCGGTAAATAGCAGGACTTACCTCGATAAAGTCTGCTCCCTGCTTGCTGAAATCCTCCACATACTCAATGTCAAACTTAATGCCATCTTCGTTATCCCCATCTTCAGAATCTTCGGAAGACTCCTCTTCCGAATCCTCTTCGTAGCCTGCGGCACTCATATTCTGCTCAATGGCATCCTTCAATTCCGCATCGATGCCGCTCTTTGTCTGCTCAATATGAATACATCCCTGTCCCACAAATGCCTTTTTTAAATCATTTGGAATGAGTCCATAACCGGTCGATGGAATCTTATAATTTTCGGAGACGCGCACCTGATTCTTCTTCAGACCATCGCCAACCACGACATACGCCGGCTTAAAAGTTCCGTTATACTGATTATACAGGGCATCCCAGCAAAACTGCGTCCACACAACGAACCGGTCCAGTCCGTATGTCAGCATCTCGCAAAGCTCCGGATGAAAATATACCTGCTTAGTATTGTCCTTCAGAATACCGACAATTTTAAGCTTCTGGTAACAGCTGGTGCCTTCCTTCCAAAGATTATCGGAAGAAAAATAACAGGTGATCTCACTGTTAAGCTTCTTGGAATCGGAAGTATAAAGCACGATCTCATTCCTCTCCTTTGGCAGACGTCCCGCCGACAGATCCTCCCCGGTGATCGCCGTGGAGGATTTCATGAAATGCGACTTGTCTAACAGCCGCACTCCCTGGTCGTTCTCCTCATCGGAGTCATCCTGTACATTACTGATGAGTCTTTCCTTGCTGCCATATGCCACCTCATAATCCTTATCCTTCTCAATGTAATAATTGACATCATTGGCATAATCACAAAGATCAACCTGATCAACATATTTGACGCTGGCGATCGACGTCTGGTCCTTCTCTGTCAGCACACTGTTGTCGGGGTGCCGCACAGAGAGACGCTTGTCATTCTTCTGGAGATATGCGCTGGTGTCGTACTCTTTTGTGATTCGGTCATCGGCATAGACTAACAGCTCTCCGATAAACAGAAAGGATACGACTGCCGTGATCAGGAAAAAGGCAAAGAAAAATCCCGCTCTTCCTTTCTGCATCTTAATATTTTTTAATGCGAAAAAACGTGCCATATTCTGCTTTTTCTTTTTGGCTTTTCCGTTGTTTCCGGTTTTATTTTCACTTTTGGGGGGATTTTGGTGGTCTGAATCCACATTTTCATCCCTTTTATTCACGGGAACATCCGTCACTACCTCTCCATCGTGAAGACGGATGCGGCGTGTCACATACGGTGCCGCCTGATCATAGTTATGCGTCACCATGATCACAAGCTTCTGATGCGACAAGCGTTCCAGGATCTCCATGATCTGCTGTCCGGTCTCACTGTCCAGATTACCGGTCGGCTCGTCTGCCACGATAATGTCCGTATTCTTGGCAAGTGCTCTTGCAATAGAAAGACGCTGCTTCTGCCCACTGGAAAGCTGTGAAGCACGCTGCGCTGCCTGCCCGGTCAGACCTACCTGCTCGAGGTAATCCATCGCTTCATCCTTGCATTCTGCCGGATCCTTTCCCTGAATCACAAGTGCCGCCAGAACATTATCAAGTGCGGTATAATGATTGATCAGACTGTAATCCTGAAATACAAATCCGATCTGATTACGCCGATACTCCTCCCAATCCTGATCATCGTACTGAAACGTTGGCTGTCCACGGTAGTACATCTCTCCCTCATCAAAGGTATCCATACCGCTGATCATATTCAACAGGGTGGACTTTCCGCCACCGCTTTCTCCTGTGATCGCCACAAATTCACTCATGGAAAATTCCAGATTGATCTTACGCAGTGCCTGCGTTACCGATGTATCCGAATAATAATACTTGCTGATATTCTGCAGCCGTAATATTGTCTCTGCCATATTCCGATCCCCTTTCGTCAATTTCACTGGTTCAATCGTACCACAAGAAAATACAAAAAAAATCACCGCAAATTTCATAGAATTTACAGTGATTTTTTTAGTTGCATGAATTATTTAACTATAATTACATGAAATATTCGTTATTTCTAAGCGATTATGCCGGTGAAATTCTTACAAATTTCTTAAGAAGCTTCTTAAGGTCTCCTGCGCTATGATATCACAAGCTACACAGCCACTTCTGTCAAATGTGCTAGTGCTTTCCGGCAAGGTCGATACGGATCAGCGCTTTCTTCAGTGCCAGCTCCGCACGCACCATATCAACTTCCTTCGAACCGCTTGTGAGTCTGCGTTCTGCACGCTCCTTCGCCTTTTCGGCACGATTGGCATCGATCTCATCCGGCCACTCGCAGGACTCTGCAAGCACCGTAACTTTATCCTTCTGGATCTGAACAAATCCATCATGCAGGGCTGCTTCCCGGACATTCCCATCGGTTTTGATCCGCAGCACACCCGGCTCAAGGATTGTCGTGAGCGGAATATGTCCCGCCAGAACACCAATCTCGCCCTCTGTGGTCTTCATCTCTACCATATCCACAGCTTCATTAAAAAACACACGGGTCGGAGAGATGATCTGCAAATTAAATGTTTTATCAGCCATCAAAGCCCTCCTTATTTGGATGCGGAAGCAGCACGCTCTACAACATCATCAATGCTGCCGGCATTCAGGAAGTAATTCTCAGGGATTGCGTCATGCTTGCCGTCCAGAATCTCCTGGAAGCCGCGGATTGTCTCAGATACCGGTACATACTTACCCGGAAGTCCTGTAAACTGCTCTGCTACATGGAACGGCTGTGACAGGAATCTCTGAACCTTTCTTGCACGGTTTACCACAAGCTTATCCTCCTCGGAAAGCTCATCCATACCAAGGATTGCGATAATATCCTGCAGCTCCTTATATCTCTGAAGAAGCTCCTGTACGCTTCTTGCTACTCTGTAATGCTCCTCACCCACAATATGCGGATCAAGAATACGCGAGGTTGACTCCAGCGGATCTACCGCCGGATAAATACCAAGCTCTGCAATGGAACGCGCCAGTACGGTCGTTGCATCCAGATGTGCAAAGGTATTGGCCGGTGCCGGGTCTGTCAAGTCATCGGCAGGCACATATACAGCCTGTACAGATGTGATAGATCCCTTCTTCGTTGAAGTGATACGCTCCTGCAGCGCACCCATCTCTGTCTGCAGTGTCGGCTGATAACCTACGGCACTAGGCATACGTCCAAGCAGCGCTGACACCTCTGAACCAGCCTGTGTGAAACGGAAAATATTATCAATGAACAAAAGGACATCCTTACCGGAACGGTCACGGAAGTTCTCTGCCATGGTAAGTCCCGTCAGACCTACACGCATACGCGCTCCAGGCGGCTCGTTCATCTGTCCGAACACCATGGTTGTCTTGTCAATTACACCGGATTCGATCATCTCATAGTACAGGTCGTTACCCTCACGGGTACGCTCACCTACACCTGTAAATACAGAATATCCACCATGCTCCTGTGCGATATTTGTGATCAGCTCCTGGATCAGCACGGTCTTACCTACACCGGCACCTCCGAAGAGACCAATCTTACCACCCTTCTGATACGGACACAGAAGATCAACGACCTTAATACCTGTCTCAAGGATCTCTGTGGCTGTAGACTGCTCCTCAAAGGATGGTGCTTTTCTATGAATCGGATCATACTGTACGTCCGTCGGTGCCGGCTTCTCATCAATCGGCTCACCCAGTACGTTAAACATACGTCCCAGTGTCGCCTCACCAACCGGAACACTGATCGGACCGCCGGTAGCTTCCGCTGTCATACCACGCTTTAATCCATCAGTAGGACCCATGGCGATACAACGCACGGTGTCATCTCCCAGATGCTGTGCTACCTCAACCACCAGCTTTTTCCCATCCTCCAATGGGACATTTACTGCATCGTTGATCTCAGGCAGTCCACCCTCTGGGAATTTGATATCAAGGACGGCACCAATAATCTGCGTCAGCTTACCTGTCTTTAAATCTGCCATCTTTCTTATCTCACTCCTTTTTACAATATTCTGCTGCATCCTGCACTCATCTGCATGATGCATTATTTCTGCTATATCCTGCTTTTCTGATACTCTGTACCATCCGGACTGAGCCGGATCTTATACAGACTTATCATCAGGAAAAATCTCATTTGTTTTCTAAGCTGCCCTAAAACCATTACTGGATCGCCGAAGCACCGGCAATGATCTCTGTCAGCTCCTGTGTGATCGATGCCTGACGGGCACGGTTATAACGCAGGGACAGATCACTGATCATATCCTCCGCATTGCTCGTCGCAGAATCCATCGCCTGCATACGGGCTCCATTCTCACTGGCATACGCCTCTGTCAGACCGCCAAAGATCAGACTGTTGATATACTTTGGCACAATGGCGTCCAGAGCCTCCTCTGCCGCCGGTTCATAATTCATCAGCGTAATGCGCTCCAGCGGATCAGCCGCCTCCTCGCTCTCCGAGGTAATATCGTCTGCATCGATCGGCAGAAGCTTGACCATGGTCGGAATCTGTACAACGGTATTCTTGAATATCGTGTACACCAGATAAATCTCACCAATGTTACCCATGGTAAACTGGCTGAGGACATCTTTTCCCACAGCAATCGCATCATCATACATAGGACCATTCATGGCTTCCGAATAATCATTGACGATCTCATATCCCAGATGCTCCAGCGCGTCGCGTCCCTTGGTTCCCACGGAAAAAATCTTTGTATTGTCCGGGGAAAAACGATCATCCTTGGAGATCATTTTAACAATGTTGGAATTGTAACCACCTGCCAGACCACGGTTGGATGACACAACGATCACAGCCTTTTTGTCCGACTTTCCTTTCTGCAGGAAAGGATGAGACATCTGTCCGGACTTTGCAATCATCCCGGCAACCGTCTCATACATCGTATCAAAATACGGCTTCGACTCCTCTGCATTCTGCTTTGCCTTGGTCAGCTTAACCGAAGACACCAGCTTCATCGCCTTGGTGATCTGCTCCGTACTCTGTACGCTCTCCTTCCTCCGTTTAATATCTCTCATAGAGGCCATATGATTTGTTCCTCCATTCTACTTTCTTTCTACGATACATCTGCGACCGCAGTTTACTTTACAAAATCTGCCTTGAACTCCTCGATGGCTTTTACAAGCTTCTCCTCGATCTCCTTACTCATCTCGCCCTTCGTGCGGATCTCTTCCGGAATCTCCGGATACTTGGTATCAATATACTCAAAGAGTCCCTTTTCAAACTCAAGGATCTGATCCAGTTCAATGTCGATCAGATATTTCTTGGTTGCCGCATAAATGATCATTACTTCATTCTCTACCGGCATTGGATTATACTGATCCTGCTTCAAAATCTCACGGATACGCTCACCCTGTGCAAGCTGAGCCTTTGTCTCCGGATCCAGGTCGGAACTAAACTGCGAGAACGCTGCCAGCTCACGGAACTGTGCCAGCTCAATACGGATCGGCCCGGCAATCTTCTTCATCGCTTTGATCTGTGCTGCACCACCAACTCGGGATACGGACAATCCGGCGTTTACTGCCGGACGGAATCCGGAGTTAAACATCTCTGTTTCCAGATAGATCTGACCATCTGTAATGGAAATTACGTTGGTCGGAATGTATGCGGATACATCGCCCGCCTGTGTCTCAATGATCGGCAGTGCCGTCAGGGAACCACCGCCCAGCTTATCGGAAAGTCTCGCTGCACGCTCCAACAAACGGGAATGCAGATAGAATACATCTCCCGGGAATGCCTCACGTCCCGGTGGACGCTTGAGCAGCAGGGACAGGGTACGATATGCTGCCGCATGCTTTGTAAGATCATCATAAATGATCAGTACGTCCTGTCCTGCCTCCATCCACTCCTCACCGATCGCACAGCCGGAATATGGAGCGATATACTGTAACGGTGCCAGCTCACTTGCGGTCGCTGCTACGATTGTTGTGTAATCCATCGCACCATACTCTTCTAATTTCTTTACGATAGTGGCTACTGTTGAAGCCTTCTGGCCAATGGCAACGTAAATACATTTTACGCCCTGACCCTTCTGATTGATGATCGTGTCGATGGCGATCGCCGTCTTACCTGTCTGACGGTCACCTATGATCAGCTCACGCTGTCCTCTTCCGAT
>ERZ791645.1407-NODE-1407-length-15411-cov-4.723756_pt1 | contig 15411 bp, 10 predicted proteins | sample MGYA00509939_ERZ791645 | MGnify/ENA primary metagenome ERZ791645 (study PRJEB30046, sample SAMN00715249) | human gut metagenome | study: EMG produced TPA metagenomics assembly of the A metagenome-wide association study of gut microbiota in type 2... | reverse complement strand
ATGAATCCCGCCGTATCGATAATCAGCTGCGTGGTCGTGCCGGACGTCAGGGAGACCCTGGTGAATCGAAATTCTACATTTCATTGGAAGATGATTTGATGCGTTTGTTCGGTTCCCAGAATCTGATGCAGATGTTTAATTCGCTTGGTATGCCGGAAGGCGAGCAGATTCAGCACAAGATGCTGAATAAAGCGATTGAGCGTGCACAGAAGAAGATTGAGAGCAACAACTACGGAATCCGTAAAAATCTGTTGGAATATGACCAGATTAATAACGAGCAGCGTGAGATTATTTATGCAGAGCGCCGCAAGGTGCTCGATGGCGATGACATGCGTGATACTATTATCAGCATGATTGATGAACTGGTTGAAAAATATGTCAATATGGTAATTGGCGATGACCAGGGACCTTCCGAGTGGAATTTGAAGGAGTTGAATGAAATTCTCATTCCGATGATTCCGGTTAAACCGGTTACCGGAGAGGGTTGCGGTTCAAAACAGGAATTGATTCAGAATTTGAAAGAAGAGGCTCTTCGTCTGTATGAGACAAAAGAAGCAGAATTTCCGGAGCCGGAGCAGATTCGTGAGATTGAGCGTGTCGTTATTTTAAAAGTAACGGATAGCCGCTGGATGGATCACATAGACGATATGGATCAGCTTCGTCAGGGAATCGGACTTCAGGCATTTGGACAGAGAGACCCGGTTGTCGAGTATCGTTTACAGGGCTATGATATGTTCAACGATATGACGGAGTCCATTCGTGAAGAGACGGTTAAGATGCTGATGCATGTCCGCATTGAGCAGAAGGTTGAGCGTGAGCAGGTTGCTGAAGTGACAGGAACCAATAAAGATGATTCGGCAAATGCACCGATTGTCCGTAAATCGGAAAAAATCAGCCGAAATGCACCGTGCCCATGTGGTTCCGGGAAAAAATACAAATATTGCTGTGGCAGATAAGCAGTGAATGACTGCGTTTGCATAAAAAAATTAAGGTGGTGATTTTGTGGTTGAATTGGATAACATCCGAATCGAACTGAGCAGTTTTGAAAAACCACTTCTGGAAGTAAGGGATTCACTTTAACTTAGCAGAGAAAAAGTTAAGGATTGAAGAACTTGAGAGAAATATGGAAGCACCTGACTTTTGGGACGATGCCGAGAAGGCAAGTGCGGATATGAAGGAATTAAAGGACTTAAAGAGTATTGTTGAACGTGCCGATGCACTCAGCATGGCGTATGACGATATTATGACGCTGATTGAGATGGGGAATGAAGAGGCGGATGAGTCACTGGTTCCGGAAGTTGAAAATGAGTTTGTGCAATTCCAGAAGGAATTTGAAGATTTACGAATTACAACGATGCTTACCGGTGAGCATGATGCCGAGAATGCGATTCTTACCCTGCATGCAGGAGCCGGTGGCACAGAGAGCTGCGATTGGGCAAGTATGTTGTGCCGTATGTATGAGAAATGGGCAGACAAACGCGGCTTTACCGTAGAAGTTTTAGACTCACTGGATGGTGATGAGGCAGGACTGAAATCCGTCACATTGGAAATTCAAGGAGATAATGCTTATGGTTATTTAAAGAGTGAGCACGGCGTTCATCGTCTGGTGCGTATCTCACCGTTTAATGCGGCGGGAAAACGACAGACTTCGTTTGTGTCGTGTGACGTCATGCCGGATATTAAGCAGGATATTGATATTGAAATCGCAGATGATGATATCCGAATTGACACGTACCGTTCGAGCGGTGCCGGTGGACAGCATATCAACAAAACGTCATCGGCAATCCGAATTACCCATTTTCCAACGGGTATTGTGGTACAATGTCAGAATGAGCGTTCACAGCATATGAATAAGGATAAAGCGATGCAGATGCTCAAAGCGAAACTTTTGATTTTGCGTGAACAGGAAAATCTTGCAAAAGAATCCGATATCCGTGGTGAAGTCAAAGAAATTGGCTGGGGCAGTCAGATTCGCTCTTATGTTATGCAGCCGTACACGATGGTAAAAGACCATCGGACCAATGCAGAGACCGGAAATGTTTCTGCGGTATTAGATGGTGATATTGACATGTTTATGAATGCCTATTTGAAATGGATTAACAGTTAGAAGGGGATAAGGTATGAAAGAAGTCGTTACATTTTTTTTGAGTGGCAAAGAATACGGAGCAGATGTTTCCGAGATACAGGGAATTGAAAATTACGTGGAATACGCAAAGGAGCCCGGGCTTTCCGATGGCTTTTTAGGCATTGTTTCAATCCGTGATGAGTGGGTTCCTTTGCTAAATCTGAAAAAGAAACTGGTTCTGCCGCCGGTGCCCGTAACAGGGGAGACCAAGTATCTGGTGTTTCAGCTGCCGCAGGGGAAAGCAGCCGTTTTAGTGGATGGTGTTTCGAATATTATTCAGGCGGATGGCGATGAAATACAGGATTTCCCGGCACTTGTGCACACGAAAAAGACGGCGTATGCCGACTTTGTGGTAAACCACAAGGGACGGTTGATTCTTAGTATTAATCCGGGAAGCCTTCTCACAAAAGAAGAATGGCAGGAAGTTGATAAAGTGCTGAAAAGCAAAAGTGAAGAGTCTAACGAAGAGTAAGACTTTTGATTTGGAAATGGAGGAAAAAATGATTCGAATTGCAGTGTTAGGTTATGGAACGGTTGGTTCCGGTGTTGTTAAGGTGATTCAGACAAATGCAAAAATTATTGCAAAGAGAGCCGGACAGGAAGTGGAAGTGAAATATGTATTAGATCTTCGTGATTTCCCGGACGACCCGATTCAGTCCAAAGTAGTACATGATTTTAATGTTATCTTAGAAGACCCGGAAGTGGATATTGTTGTAGAGACCATGGGCGGAACGAAACCGGCTTATGAATTTGTGAAAAAATCTCTGTTAGCCGGAAAAAGTGTATGTACATCCAACAAAGAACTGGTGGCTGCTTATGGAGCAGAACTTGTGCATATCGCAAAGAGCAAGACGGTAAACTTCTTGTTTGAGGCGAGTGTCGGCGGGGGGATTCCGATTATCAGACCGTTAAACCAGAGTCTGACTGCTGACCGAATCGAGCAGATTAATGGTATTTTAAATGGAACGACAAACTATATCCTTACGAAGATGGCGCAGGAAGGTTCTGATTTTGCCGACGTTTTGAAAGAGGCACAGGAACTTGGCTATGCAGAAAAAGACCCGACCGCAGATGTGGAAGGATATGATGCCTGCCGTAAGATTGCGATTTTGACTTCTTTAGCATACGGACAGCAGGTGGATTACGAGGATATTTATACCGAAGGAATTACCAAAATTACGGCAGAAGATTTCAAATATGCAAAAGCCCTTGGCGCTGCTATTAAAATCTTTGGCACAAGCCGTAAAGAAGGAAATAAATTGTATGCAATGGTTGCACCACAGATGATTCAGGCAGACAATCCGCTGTACGCAGTGAATGATGTATTTAATGCAATCTGTGTGACGGGGAACATGCTTGGTGATGTTATGTTTTATGGTAAAGGTGCCGGAAAAGAGGCAACAGCAAGTGCGGTTGTATCGGATGTGGTAGACGCAGTAAAACATATGAATGTCAATGTGATGACAATCTGGGAAGATGAAAAACAGGAAGTTGCTCCAATGGATGAAATGAAAAACCGTTTCTTCGTCCGCATCGGCGCAAGTGAAAAAGCAAAAGCAGAAGATTTGTTTGAAGAGGTTACACCGGTAGATGGTGGAATTGCAGATGAATTTGGCTTTTTGACAGGAACCATGACAGAAAAAGAATTTAACGAAACTATTTCTCAGTTTGATACATTTATTACGAGAATTCGTGTTGGATTCTAGCAAAAGAGAGACTCACTGAGAAGGAGGAAACTATGGTATCAACAGGACAAATGATGGGCTATGTGATGGCAATTTTGCTGCCACTGATTGCCGTTTTGATTCCTTTTTATATCTTATGGAAACAGTCCAGTAAAGTGGAGCGTGGAATGCTCGGAGCCATTGGTTACGGAATCATGGGATATTTCTGGCAGGAAATTATCTACAGCTTCTTGGGGCTCCTTGCACTTACAAAAATGCGGGATGTTTTGAATGCGACCGGTGGAAATGCGGTTGTAGTTGCGTTTGTTGAAGCACTTGCGGGCAGTGTTTTTGTTGCAGCAGGATTGTACTGGGGTGTTTATTTGACAAACACCAAGCAGCGTTCCTTGTACCGCTCAACAACGGTAGGACTTGGCTTTGGTCTTGGAGCCGCACTTCTTACTTATGGATTCCAGCTTTATTATGCGATACGGATTAACGTAGGAGCATTTACCGGAACGGATATGGCAAAAGCGAGTATTTTATCGACATCTACCGCATCGTTATATTTGGACGCCATCCGCAACATTTTAGTGGTACTTGTTTACATGGGCGTTGCCTTTTTGGTTGGAAAGAATTACTTGGAAAAGAAGAGACTTGCCGCATGGCTTACGCCAATCATTGTGTATGTATTTATCCGATTCACTGACGTGATTTTAAATACTTATGCACCGGCACTTGTCGCTAAGATTGTGTATATGGTTGTACTCGCATTCGTTGCCGCCGTATCTGTGTGGATGGTAAGAAACTGGTATCAATCAGAGAAACAAGTAAAAAGTTGAGATTTAAAATTAGCGAAATAATAACTATTCAGGACTTCTCCACCTATCAATTCGCATTTCGAACACTTCGTGTTCTATATCGCCTTTGACAAGGCTAAAAATGCTCATTTTGAGGTGGAGAGCCCTATTCGAACACAAGGTGTAGGAATGAATGATTCTTACGTGCAAGCACGACGTTTCATTCATTTCTACACCTTGTGTCCTGAATAGTTATTATTTTGTAATATTCCCTATGACGCTCAAAATCTGGTCCGGCTCAAAAGGCTTCTGAACAAATTCGTTTGCACCTAATTTAATGGCATCCACCATTTTGTTTTTCTGTCCGGCAGCAGTAACCATTACTGCATGTGCATTTTCATCATAAGCAATGATTTTCTCCAATGCACCAAGACCGTCCAGAACCGGCATCGTGATATCCAGTGTTACAATATCCGGTTTTAATTCAATATACTTTTCAAATCCAATCTGACCATTCTCTGCTTCCCCGATGACTTCGTGTCCATTCTCGACGAGAATGTTGCGAAGCATACGACGCGACGTACGGGAATCGTCAACAATCAATATTTTTGCCATAGTTCCAATCTCCTTTATCTAGCCTAATTTTACAATAAGGTCTGAATGTTTGCCGTCAATGTAAACCGGCAATACATAGAACTCGCCTTCTCCATCAATGGATGAATCAAATTTAAATTCCGGCGGCTGCATATCGATGGTTGTATCCTGATAACTTAATTCAGTAGCATACAGTCCGTTGACACAGTTTGTAAATTCACAAACCGAATCCAAAGCGTCTTCATCGACCGTATCAAAAGTTTCTTTTGCGTAACCGTCGGCAAGCGCTAAAATGCTGTCATCATCACAGGTGAAACCAAGAAAACCATCATAATCACCGGTTGTATGCTGGTAAGCAATATACTTTGCACTGTGAGAGGTGACAAACTGTCCCTTCTCGATGCGTATGTAAGAACTTACAAAACGTACAATGTTTCTTAATGTAAGACCAATCAACGACTGGTAACGAGAATCTTTCGCATCAACAAATGCAGGAATCATACCTTCGATATTACCATCCTGAATTGCTTTTAAAATTTCATCGGAGAAACCATTCTCCTTTTGGAATGCATCAAGAGCTGTCTCAATTTCATCACGGCTCATAATGCCGTTTTCTTCCAGCCCCTGAATGAAAATCAGGTACGGATTTCCCTGGCGACCAAGCAGATAATTTACATCTGCTTCCGTTAAGTAACCCTTCTCCACAGCCAAATCACCAAAACGTTTGTCTGTCTGCATTTGCAAATAATTCAATTCATTCGCTTGATTGCGAGTTAATAACCCCTCGTTCTCTGCAATTAACCCCAGTTTGACGCGATTGTCTTTAATGTATTTCATGCAGGAGGAAAATTGCTCAGCGGTGATTTTCTGGTTATCTAATAAATATTGACCAAAAAACTGACTAAACATAAAAATCTCCTTTCAATTGTTGTAAAATTATTATACAATAGAACGCAGAAAAGTTCAATGAAGAAATGTAGAGAAAGGAAGTGTTTGTCGTATGGCAGGTTCAATATGGGGAGAAGTGTTTCGCGTGTCGACATGGGGAGAATCTCATGGCGGGGGAGTAGGAGTTGTTGTCGATGGTGCGCCGGCTGGCATTTCCCTTTCTGAAGAGGATATACAAAAGTGTCTTGATAGAAGAAAACCGGGCGAGACGAAATATTCGACGCCCCGCAAAGAAGGCGATAAAGTAAAAATTATGTCCGGTGTATTTGAAGGAAAGACAACCGGAACACCGATTTCCATGGTTGTCGTGAACACCTCGCAGAAATCCGGTGATTACTCCAACATTGCAAATGTATTTCGTCCGGGCCATGCGGATTTTACGTTTGATGCCAAATACGGATTCCGCGATTACAGAGGCGGTGGACGTTCCTCCGGGCGTGAGACTATTGGACGTGTGGCAGCCGGTGCCATTGCCATGAAAATTTTAAGCGAGCTTGGAGTTACCGTAACTGCTTACACAAAGCAGATTGGACCATTTGTATGCGAGGAAGAAAAGATGTCTTTGGAGAACATTGAAAAGAGTCCGCTGCGCATGCCGGATTTGGAAAAGTCTTCTCTTGCTGAAGATTATCTGGCAGAAAAAATGGAGGCGCATGATTCCGTAGGCGGTATGATTGAATGTGTAATCAGCGGCATGCCGGCAGGAATCGGAGAGCCGGTTTTTGGCAAGTTAGATGCTATGCTGTCCGCAGCGATTTTCTCCATTGGTGCGGTAAAAGGTGTTGAAATCGGCGCCGGTTTTGCCGTTGCTGATAAATGTGGTTCCGAAAATAATGACGGTTTCTATATGGGAGCGGATGGCAAAGTGAAAAAACATACGAATTTTGCCGGCGGAATTTTAGGCGGCATGAGCGACGGGGATGATATTGTACTCCGCGCCGCATTCAAGCCAACGCCTTCGATTTTCCAGCCGCAGGAAACCGTAAACCGTGATGGTGAAAATGTACAAATCGAGATTAAGGGCCGCCATGACCCGGTTATTATGCCACGCGCGGTTGTTGTGGTAGAATCCATGGCAGCCATTACGATTGTTGACCGGCTTTTTGTTGGAATGACCGCGCGCATGGATAAGATTCGTGAATTTTATAAAGGCGAATAAGTGGAATTTGGGGATGGGATGACTGGTATTTCAAAAAATGCAAAATAAGTCAACGATATTTGCGAGAAAGTTGACCTAAAAACAAGTTTTTGCCAAATAAGTCATCCCAATCGTACCTTGGGGGTGACTGGATTTTCAATATTGTGGATTCAAGTCAACGAAAAAGGGCGAAAAGGTTGACCTGATTGAGAAAAAGCTTAAAAGCAGTCAATGGGGGCAGCGAAAAAGGTTGACCTTGTTAAGAAAAAGCTTAAAAGCAGTCAACGAAGACAGCGAAAAAGGTTGACTGCTAGAGCGAAATTTGAATTTTCAGTCAGTTATCTGGTGGATTTAAGAAATAATAGTTCGAGGAATAGGAGGCGGGTATGGATGAGTGAGATAAAATGGGTGTTTTTAGATGTAGGTTCAACACTGGTTGATGAATCGGATGTTTATGAAAGCAGATGCAGTTATGTGATAAGTGAGAAGGGCTTGGAACGTGATGAATTTATGGAAAAAGTGCATCGGGCGGCAAAAGTAAGTCCTACACCGATAAAACAGGCGGCACAGGCTTACGGAGTCACTTTGCCGGAATGGGACAGTAGTTTAGAAAAGCTTTATTTAGGAACAGAAGATGTGCTAAAAGCTTTATCAGGCAAATATAAATTGGGCATTATTGCAAATCAATTAGCGGGGACAAAAAAGAGATTACATAATTGGGGAGTTTTGCATTATTTTGATGTTGTCACAGCTTCCGCAGAAGCGGGGTATGAAAAGCCGGATTTGAGAATCTTTAGGTTGGCGCTTGAGCAGGCTGGCTGTAATCCACAAAATACAATAATGGTCGGAGACAGACTTGAAAATGATATTGTTCCGGCAAGGCAGCTCGGTATGAAAACGATTTGGGTACGTCAGGGATTTGCAAAGTATCAGAGCGTTGAAAAAGAATATGAAAAACCAGATTATATCATAGAAAATATAGGTGAAATTGTGAAAGTGCTTATGGGTAGGACATAGTAAAATATGGCTTATTGAAGGAATGGAAGGCGTCAACTATACTGACCCGTGGAAGAAAATTTTGATAAAACGAGGACTGGCTACCATAATGGGCTTGGTCATCGGAGATGCCCTGGGGGTTCCGGTGGAGTTTGCGTCTCGTGACGAATTGAAAGAAAATCCGGTAACGGACATGATAGGATATGGAACACATAATCAGCCGGCCGGTACATGGTCAGATGATTCCAGTATGGCAGTTGCAACGATGGAGTGGTTGGGAGAGATAGAAACACAACAGCCAGATTACAAACGGTTGATGGACAAATTTAGTAATTGGATTTTATATGGCGATTACATACCGTATCAGGAAAATTTTGATTGTGGTATCTCTACCTGCAAAGCAATTATGAATTACGGCAGAGGAACAGAACCGCTATTGTGTGGAGAAAAGGGAGAGTTTGATAATGGAAATGGCTCGCTGATGCGGATACTTCCGGCAGCACTTTATTATGGGATGGACGATCTTCCAAAGGATTGGCTCGCAGTTATTCCGAAAAAAGAGTGGATTATGGAACTTGCAGAAAAAATGTAATTTTTCGACAAAATCATACAAAAACATTACCGGTAGTTCCTGAAAATGGAGCTACTGTTCCTTTTCAAATAAACTTTTCTCTATTATAATAAAAAAATGAACGAATAAATAGAGAGGAGAGTTTAATTATGAAAATAACAGAAAGAAAATGCAAACAAATTGTTGGCGGAGCGGCCGCGGCGGCACTGCTGCTATCGGGAGTGCATTTACCGGGGGCGGCATGGAAAGAGGTAAAAGCGGATACCGTATCAGTCAATGCGAAGATTACCAAGGAGCTAATCAATAAGAGAAACCGGTTCCTTAAACAGTTTGCGTTATCCGATGGAAGTTTTACGGCAGTCGCGTATTCGATGCCGGTTCACTATAAAAAGAAAGGTGTCTGGAAAGAAATTAATACGACACTTGTGAAATCAGGAAAGAAACAATATAAAACAAAATCTACAGATTTATCGATTAAAGTGTCCAAAAAGGCGAATAAAAAGTCAATGATTTCCTTAAAACGAGGCTCTGCTTGCTTATCCTGGTCATTGAATGGGAAAAAGATGAAAGCGGTGAATGGTAAAATCAGCAATCCCAAGAAATCCAAACAAACCGATGTATTAAACCAAAATATTGTTTCTTACTCCAAAGTGTTAAAAAACACAAGCATCACCTATAACATTTTCCCGGAACGTGTGCAGGAAGTCATTACCGTGTCGAAAAAGCAGAAGGCAAAGAAGTGGACGTTCAAAATCAATGCAGGAAAAATGAAAATCAAGGTAAAGGGAAATCAGGTATATTTCAAAACGAAAAAGGGCAAGAAAAAATACCAGCGTCTGCATACAATTGTGACCGATGCAAACGGAGTTTCTACTTCTAAAGTAAAAGTCAAATATAACAAGAAGAAAAAGACTCTTACCGTGACGCCGTCAAAGAAATGGTGGAACAGTAAAAAGAGAAAATTCCCAATGGAGATGCGAACCAGTTATCTGACAGACAAACACAGCAGAAATGTAAAAGTAGGAGCAGCCTACAGCGGAGCACCAAACGGAACATTTACCTATGATAAATCACTGCTTTTACAGGCGAATAAATGTATTGGATTTGTTCAGATGTCAGCGATAGCGGATTTGAAAAAGCCGAATGCACAGATACGAAGTGCAGCGTTACATATCAAAAATAAAAAGACATTAAAAATGGGAGCAGGAAAAACATTTGATATTTCTGTGCACAAAGTAAAAGATAAATGGTCTGCGAAAAAACTGACGTTCAACAACCGTCCGGCTTATGAGGCAGAGGCAGCAGCCAAGATCGGCATCCAGAAAAAAGGAAGTTATTCACTGGATGTGGCGGCGCTTGTGAAAGGATGGCATCAGGGGGAGAATAATTATGGTGCCACTCTGGTTGCAGAAAACACAAATCGCACATATCAGGCGGAATTAGACAGAAATCCGTATTTTACCGTGAATTATGAAGTGGTAGGATTTGACGGAGCTGTTCAGTTAAAAGAAAATGAGCCAATTACCAGAGACATTATCAAAGAAGGTCAGGAAAACTATTTCTACTTTGACACGAAACCGGGCATTGCGTATGAGGTATATACCGATTCTGCCATGGATACGCAGGCAACCATGTATGACGAGAGCAAAGAGCGGGTTGGCTATGCGGATAATACCGGAACGAACAAAAACTTTTCCTTTGTGGGCAGTTATAATAAAAGACGCTACATAAAGGTTAGTGCAAAAAACAAAGCAACCGGCAGTTATACGCTGCATTTGAAAAAATATTTTGCCATTCCGGAAGTGACAGGGATAAAAGGACAGGATAGTTATACACTGACATGGCAGCCGGTCGAACATGCCAAAGAATATGTTGTCTGTATTTACGATGGAAGCAGAAAAATCGGAGAAACGATTGTGACCGGCACAAGTTATGAGTATCTGTATACAAATGATACAGTTAGAAAAACACTTGGATTTACCGTTACGGCAAGAGAAAATAAAACGCTGACCGGAGAATCCTCACGTATGGTTTACAACACGGCAAGTCAGTCGGAATGGGTTTATCAGACACCGATGGAGAAATCACGTAAAAATGCATCGGTCGTAACAGCAGGTGAGAAATTATATGTACTTGGCGGTGAGAATGAAACCGGCTCACTTTCCTCCTTTGCTGCATTTGATACGGAAAAGAAAACATGGGAGAGTTTGCCGGATTATCCGGGAAATGTCTCCGGTATCTGCAAGGCAGCCATGATTGCAGATAGCAAAGATATTTACGTAATCGGTGGACAGACAAGCACAAAGACAGATGCGAAAGCATTGAAAAATGTCTATGTATATCATACAGAGAGTAAGCAGTGGCAGAAAAAGGCAGCCATGAAAGAGGGAAGAACGAATCTTTCCACAGCCGTTTGCGACAAGAAAGTATATGCTTTTTCAAAAGCAGGAGCTACAGACCGGGTGGATGTTTATGATATGAATACAGATACATGGGAAACAACCGTTATGCCGGGAACCAGTACGATTCTTGGAGCGGCAGCCGTAGATAATCGTGTGTTTGTTTTGAAAGAGAAAGAATCAAGTTTATTTTTTGAGGAGTATCTGCCGGAAGAAAATACATGGGAAGAGCCGGGAACGGTGTGTCCGTATACGGTTTCTGACCGTTTTGCGGCACCGGTAGTGATTCGCGGTAAAATTTATCTGGTAAAAGAAAGTGAGACAAAAGACGTTTATGTATACGACGCTTATCTGGATGAGTGGAGCGAAGTATCTGCCATGAATCTGAAGAAACAGGAGTCTGTTTTAACGGCCTGTGGCAATGAGCTTTACAGCATTGGTGGTGAAATGACAGGCTTTGGTGTACTGGATGTGGTTGAACAGTACACCGTCAAAGTGCAGACGACCAAAAAACAGATGGAAGTCAGACAGGGCAGTCATTATGAATTGCAAATCAACGCCGGAAACTTAAAAAAAGGACAAAGTAAAGTCGTTACGATTTCCGTAAATCCAAAGGAACTGGAGATTCAAAACGCATCTTCTTTTGCTGAGGAAGACGATTTAAAAGAAGGTGTGGAGGGCGTTACGCTGTTAAAATACCAGCCGAAAAAAGGTGTAATGGTCTGGAAATTAACCGGAAGTCTGGAGCGTGGTGAATCTTGTGAAACGTATCAGTCCATTCCGGTAGAGGCAAAAAAAGATGGTAAGACGGAAATTGCTTATACCATGACAGAGCAGTCATAAGAGACAGGGAGGGAGAAAAGTTTGAAAAAAAGAAATTTTAGACAACCAAGAAACAAAGGACATAGCAAATAAACCACCTAAACAGCTGGTTTAAAAAGTAAATATAGACGCAACACCTAATCAGGTAACAGGACCCACATCATCCTTGATAATGTAGCCTCGTTGTTTGATCAGATTAAGTGCCTGTGAAATGGTCAGAACTTTTTCTTTATTCACAGGACGTGATTCAAGAAAACCTTCCGGTGTATAAGGCTTTAAATCTGTAAGTATGTGCCAGATAGCGGTCAGGATCATACGACAGATGGCAATGATAGCTTTCTTGTGACCACGGCGTGCTTTTATACGACGATATCGTGTGGTAAATTCAGGATGTTTCTTCGATTTGATTAAAGCATTTGCAATTTGCACCAAAACTGGTTTAAAATAAGAACCAGCACGGGAAATCCTAGTGGACTTGATCTTGCGACTGCTCTGGTCGTTACGGGGACAGCATCCTGCCCATGAAACGAGGTTTTTGGCAGTGGGGAAGACAGACATATCCGCCCCGATTTCAGAAAGCACCTGGATAGCAGTCAATGGATTTTTATCGAATCCTGGTATGGTTCGAATAAGACCAAGGACACTTTCGTACTTTTGGCTGAGACGAAAGATTTCCCGTTCTATTTCTGCTTTGTGCATTTCTAATTCATCGATGTGTTTAAGGCACTGTCTAAGTTTTACAGCCTGTTCGTGAGAGATGGCACCATCAACAGCAGCCTGTATTTCCTCGATAGGAGTTTTGCATCTGCTATCCACAAAAGGTGCTACATCAAAAACTTCCCCCGGGTGTTGTAAGATCTGTTCCGTAATGGAACGAGATGATTTGCCAAATATATCAGAAAAGACATCATCCAATTTTAAGTTTGATACAGTAAGACAGTTATGAGCACGGTTCTTCTCACCGGTAATCATACAAGTGAGTTTGAAACGGTATCTTACTAAATCTCTTAATTGACGGATGTCAGCAGGTGGAATAAAGGAAGGTTTTACCATTCCACACATATATAGATCACAGATCCACTTGGCATCCTTGCGATCCGTCTTGTTGCCTTTTTGAGGCTTGGTATATTTGGGGTGAGAAAGAGTAACAAAGATGTTATTTTTCTCTAAGACATTAAAAACAGGGATCCAATACTTACCGGTAGATTCCATACAAACATCAATACAATTGTATTTAGCAAGCCAAAGACACAATTCCTGCAATCCTTTGGTAAAGGAAGAGAAGCGGGCTTGTTTATACTCTGTACGTTTAAAGGAATCCGTAATGCCGATACAGGCATAGATCCAGGTTTTGTGGACATCAAGTCCGCAGCAGTTATTTTTAAGAATTTTAAACGACAATAAAAGTACCTCCTGATGATTTATAGTTATAAGATTGACAGTGACTGGTCATCCGGCAAAATCGAGTCGACTTTGGAAGAGATAAGTTTACGGGCTACTGTTATGCGCCATTCATTGATGCCTTAACGGATGACCGACAACATATAACAATACGAGGTCGCCGCTATACAGCCCCGCCACTCACCTCCACGTGTTCTGTAGTGTGTCAGTCTTATAAAAGAATTATATCAAATATCAAGAGGAAGGGAAAATAGAAACGAGCGTAGCGAGAGAAACTAATATTTTCATGATTCTATTGGTGACTTTCGCGAAGCAGAAAGGCGGATTATAACAATGGAAATCAGAAATAGAAAAAATATAATTATAATTCATATATTTTGTGTACTTGTGCTATCTGTACTTTTGTCTGGTTGTGTAGAGCGTATACATTTAAAAGAAACGGCGAAAACTTCCCGAGAAAAGCGAACATTGGAGTTTGTAGACGGAACATGGAATGGAGATTTTTTGGAAAAAGCGAAACAGTTATTACAGAAACGGCTAATGGAATCTGGTGAAGGACATTACAATGTCGTTATAGAAGACTTTGATTCAGATAATTCTTCTGCCAATGTAATGATTATAAAAAATGATAAAATGATGTGGACGTGTGAGATATTGTGTCAGATGCAGATGGATGACGGAAGTGTACTGGAGAATGTAATGTATGACCGCAGGTGGAGTGGACCTTTTAAAATAACAGATAAAACAATTATTAGAGAGATAGCACAGCGAACGAATCACTCCGTCTATCAATTTTCAATAGAAATTAAAGAAGAACAGGATTCTGCCAGAAAAAGAGTAACTTGTATAGACGATGCAATAAGGGCATATCAAAATGCAAAAAACAGAGAACGATGGAAAGAAATTATGGAACAAAAAGCAGACTATTCTGCATTGCAACAGGTATCTGCATGTGATGAGTTTCAAGTTCAAATTTATTCTTTCCAGACTCAAAAAAATGTGCAATATTATTTTGTTGATGATACAACACAAACATATGTAAGAGTTGATTATGACAAAGAAAATGCTGTATATACTTCTTTTTTTGAAAAAGGGAAATTGGAAAAATGGAAAGGATTAGAGAAATGTAAGAAAGCAGAATATTTAGGCCAAAGGACTATTACAGTTTCTCCGTTATATGTGCCATTGTTTTTGGAAGAGGATTGGCCATGGCAACTTATGATGGATATCAAAGAGGAAGTTACTTCTACCCTTAAAGAGGAACAAGGGCAAGGAGAATATATTTTGTATATTGCAGGTTTCTCGGAAGCAGATGAAAAAACGGATCTATTAATTCAAAATAAGGCAACAAATCAACTATACAATAATAGTGTAAACTTTATATTATCTGGCCAAAAACGAAAGGTGAATATAGAAGATGGGGGATTATCTCCTATAAAGAATATTGATTGTGGCGGGATAAATTATTTAGACGCATTTGCAAAGACTAGTATATGCAAAGTGAGTATTAAGATTTGAAAAAGTCTTGGAGTAAATGCGAAACAGGATGCAAAACTATGGTATAACGATTATGAAAAATAATATAAAGTTGGTCTGATGTGGTAAAGGATAGCGAGATTCTCAGCACGGAAGAACAGTTGGAATTCCGATAGTTATTATGGAGCCAGAATTTTTATTATGATGGAGGTGTAAGTTTGAAAAAAAGGCATGTACTTGTTGTTTTATTATGTTTTATATCTCAATGTATGCATGTGTGTATGCTGATGTATCCGGTCAAGTGACAAAAGAAACCACAAAACTTACAAAGAATAAGGATGTGGTGAAGAACTATTCCTATGACAGTGCCGACAATAAATCTGCATTCAAGGTAAAAGTAGGGGATGCCACCAAACTTTCTCTGTCGTATGAGTATGATGGCAGTTCCCGACTGATTTCCGTCAAAGACAGCGAAGG
>ERZ791645.1396-NODE-1396-length-15506-cov-4.104524_pt1 | contig 15506 bp, 20 predicted proteins | sample MGYA00509939_ERZ791645 | MGnify/ENA primary metagenome ERZ791645 (study PRJEB30046, sample SAMN00715249) | human gut metagenome | study: EMG produced TPA metagenomics assembly of the A metagenome-wide association study of gut microbiota in type 2... | reverse complement strand
AACCACCGACCCGTCCGTGCCTATCAACGGTGCGGAGCTGACGCTTTTCGGCGCGGCGGGCAAGAGACTGAGTGACAATGAGATCGACCAGCTGGTGCGCGGCGGCGTGACGCCGATCGAGACGGTGGGCGGCGTTTCCTCGCCGGTGCGAGGGATCACGACGAAGACTTCGAGCGGCGGGGCGGCGGACACGACGTGGCGCGAGCTGACGACCATTTTGATCGTGGATGAGGTCATCCCGACGATCCGCAGCGCGCTGCGCACGCGCTTTGCCCGCAGCAAAAACACCGCGCAGAGCCGCGGGGCCATCCGCTCGCAGGTGGTGCTGGAGCTCGAGGAGATGAAGAGCCGCGAGATCGTGGACAGCTACGGCGAGGTGCTGGTGAGCGCGCTCAAGAGCGACCCGACGGTGTGCCTGGTGGAATTCAGCTTTACGGTGGCGCACGGGCTGAACCGCATCTATCTGACGGCGCACATCACGGTGTAAGGAGGAAAAATATGGCGAATACGGTATTGCCGCTGAGCAGCGACATCTATCTCGAAGTCGACGGCAAAAAGGTGGCGGTGGTGCAGAGCTACATGACGAGAGCGACGCGCACGAGCCGCGAGATCGAGGCCTTTGGCGAAAACGAGCCGGTGGCGACGATCGCGGGCGCGAACAAGTACACGCTGGAGTTGAGCCGCCTGTACGCGACGGATGAGGCCATCAGCGACGGCATCAACTTCTATGATCTGAACGACTTTTCGCTTGTGATCTGCAAGCCGGACAAGCGCATCATCTACTCGCAGTGCCGCTGGAGCAGCATTGAAGAGGCGGGCAAGCTCGGCGACCCGGCGGCGGAGAAGGTGACGATCATCGCGCGTAAGCGCATGGAGATCGCAAGCTGATGGACGAGCTTCTGCTGAACTTTTTGGGGCGCGAGCGGGAGAAGACGGTGCGCATCGGGGAGAGAACGTGCGCGATGCGGCTGCTTTCGGCCCGCGAGACGCTCTCACTGCGGCGCGAGATCGCGCAGCTTGACTGCGTCGACGAAGAAGAGCGTGCGTTGCGCGCGAACGCGGCGCTGCTCAAAAGAAGCCTGACGGAGGGCGGAGAGGCGGCCTTTGCAAGCGCGGAGGACGTTGAAAATGCACTGAGCGCCGGCGAGATCAACGAGCTGGTGCGGTGCTACGCGCTGCTTGACGGGGCGGAGAACCCGTCGAGCGAGGACGGGCGCGAGAAGGTGGAAGCGCTAAAAAAAGCATGGAGCACGCGCCCTACGAACGGCTGAAATGGCGCGTGCTCCGATATGCCGGCGCGCTGCCGAGCGAAAAGCGCGCGCAGGAGATGACGGACGCGGACTACCTCTATTGCCTTGTGCACGAGATGCTCGACCGCGAGGAGGCGATGGAGCGGCTGTGCCCCGAGTGCCGGACGCGCGCGGAGGAGGCACGGTGCAGCATTTGCGGCGCAAAGCTCGGCGAAACCGCAGGCGGCGGCAACGCGAGCTTTGATATGGCGCGCTTTATCCGCATGAAGGAGGGGCGAAAACCTTGAATTACATCGAATGGGCGCTGCAAAGAGGCGCAGAGCTGTGGCGCGCGCGGGAAGAGGCGCTGAAAAAGCGCCTCTCCCTTGTGCCGGAGGGGACGGCGCAGAAAAAGGCGGCGGAGGCGCAGCTTTCGGAAGAGGAAGCCGCGGCGCAGGATGCGGAGATGAGCGGCGGCGCAGAAACTGTGGCAGAAGCAGCGGATGATCCGGTGGAGACGGCGGCGGTGCGGCTTGGGCAAAAGCTCGGGCTGGGTGCGACGCAAAAAGATGATGGCTCGGAGAGGGAGACGGCGTTTTCTGCCGATTTGGCGGGCACTGCGGCGGCGAACGCTGCGCTTCTGCGCGCGAGGGAGGCCGAGAGCGCGGACGATGCGTCCGACTGGATAAGAAAGCTCCTGAGCGCGGACGGCCGCGACGGGGCGAGCGCGGCGGCAGCGCGAGGGAAAAATGACTTTTCACTCGCGCAGGAGCAGGAGGTGCGCGAGACGGAGTCGTTTTCGCTGAGCTTAGAGCGCGACGCGCGCCGATACGACGGCGGATTTTTATTTTACTGAGAAAGGGGCGGGAGGATGAACCTTGCACCGATGCGATACAAGGATTATGTCTGGCCGCACAACCCGGAGACCTACACCATCTCGTTCAAGCGGCAGGTGGCAGTGGCGAAGGTGCCGTTCGGGCGCTACGGGATGCAGGATCTCGGAATGAGCTACCGCGTGATGGAGGGCGAAGGCGTTTTTGCGGGGAAGGGCGCCTACGACGAGTTCAAAAAGCTGGCATCGGTCTTCTGTCAGGGCGGGCCGGGGCTGCTGATCCATCCGGTGTGGCAGGCGTCGCAGGCGTACTTTGTGTTGCTGGAACTGGCGCAGCAGCCGCTTGAAAACTACGTGCGCTACCGCTTTGCCTTCTGGGAGACGAGCCCACTCGATACGTCGCTCATCCGCGTGAGCGGCGGAAGCGGCAGCGCGGGCAAGGGAACGAAAACGGCGAGCTCGTACTACACGGTCAAGCGCGGCGACACGCTGTGGGGCATCGCGAACACGTATGGCGTGACGCTGACGGCGCTTTTGAACGTGAATCCGCAGATCAAAAATCCCAACAGGATCGCCGTGGGAGAGCGGGTGACGCTGCCGTGATGAAGGGGTATCTGACGACGTGCGACGGTGCGCAGTTTGAGCTGCCGACGCTGCTGAAGTGGGAATTTTCCTACACGGGAAGCGTGCCGTGCGACAGCTTTACGCTCAAGTGCGCATACGAGCCTGCGATGGCGGAGACGCTGCGGCGGGCGGTGCGCTTCACGGCGAGAGAGGACGGCGCGGTCGAATTTGCGGGCGTTGTGGACGAGTGCGGCGTGACATGCGATGAAAAGGGCTTGCAGCTTGAGGTGAGCGGACGCGGCATGGCGGCGCTGCTGCTCGACAACGAGGCAGAGAGCGTGAGCTATCAGTGGGCGACGATGGAGGAGATCCTCAAAAACCATGTGACGCCGTACGGCATTGTGTGCACGGGCTATGACGCGGTGACGGCTGCGGCGCGGTACCGCGTGGCGAACGGGTCGAGCCAGTGGAAGGCGCTGAACGATTTTGCAGCGCTGCACGGAGGGATCGCGCCGTATTTCGACAAGACGGGCGCGCTGGAGGTGAAGAAAAACCGCAAGGCCGCGCGCGTGAGCATCGACGCCAAAACGCCGGTGACGGCGCTCGCCTACTGCGACAAGCGCTACGGCGTGATCGCCGAGGCGCTGGTGGTGGACAGCAAGGCGGGCGTGAAGCAGAGCGTGAAAAACGAGGCGTTCTGTGCTCGCGGCGGCACGAGCAGGCGCGTATTTTACGTGCCGGCGCGCAGCGGCACGCAGGCAATGCGCTACACGGGGGAGTATCAGATCACAAAGTCGAAGGAGGGCGCGGAGACACTGCGCGTGACGATCGCGGGGCGGTTCACCGCCGCGCCGGGGGATATCGCGGCGGTGAGAGGGACGAAGGTCGGCATTGTGGGCAATTTCCGCGTGATCGAGTGCGTGAGGCGCTTCGGCGAGAGCGGAGAGGCGTGCGAAGTGACGATGCAGAGGGAGTGAGAGACGATGTGGCTATCGAGAAAGCTAAGCCAGCATGAGATGCAGGACGTGGCCTCGGCGCAGGACGGAACGGTGACGGTTGAGGGCGGCGAGCTGGCGGTATTCAGCAGCGGGGAAAAGCGCGAGGTGAAGACCGCCGCGCCCGGCGGCTATGAGTGGCAGCCGAAAAAGGGCGAGGATGTGCTGGTGGTGCGCGGCGGGACCTTTGGCGAGGAGGCCTACGCCGTGGGCGCGGTGGGGCAGAGCGCGGACGACCTGGCACCCGGCGAGGTGCGCATTCGCTCCGCCGCGGCGGGGACGGAGATCGTGCTGCGCAACAACGGGCGCATCGACATCAACGGGCTCCTTTTCATCAACGGGATGCCGTATCTGGGAAGGGGAGGCTGAGGATGGAGCTGAAGATCAAAGACCGCGATTATGTGGCCGACGGCGCGGGCGGGCTCGTGCGCGTGAGCGGCTGGGACGAGCTGCTCGAACGCGTGCTCTTCAAGCTGAGTGTGCGGCGCGGGAGCTTTGCGCTCGTGCCAGAGCTTGGCAGCAAGCTGCATCTTTTATGGCGGGAAAAGGGCGAGAGCCGCGCGACGGCGGCAAAGCAGTACGCGGCCGAGGCGCTGGCGGACGAAGAGGGCCTGAGCGTGACGGGCATGGAGCTTGCGGAAAAGAATGGATTTTTGGAGCTGCGCGTGCTGCTGCGCTATGAGAACGAAACGGGCGAGGCGGTCGTGACGATAGGGGGAGAGTGAAGAATGGAAGAGCTGAACGCGATCTACGAGCGGATGCGCGCGATCTTTGCCGAGGAGGCGGGCTTTGTGCCGAACGACGGCTGCGACGCGATGGTGCGCCTCTATGCGCTGGCGAGCGAGGTACAGTCGCTTCTGGCGCAGGCGGACTGGGTGCTGGATCAGAGCTTTCCGCAGACGGCGGTGGGGCAGTATCTTGATTATCACGCCGAGACGCGGGCGCTGACGCGCCTTCCGGCGGCGAAAGCGGCGGGCGTGCTGCGCTTTTCCGCGCCGTCGGCGGCGGTGACGGATTATGAGATCGAGCAGGGGAGCGTCGCGATGACGAGCGGCGGCGTGCGCTTTGAGACGACGGAGAAGGCGACGCTTGCAAAGGGCGAAACGTATGTGGATGTGCCGGCGAGCGCCGTGGAGGCGGGGGCGAGCGGCAACGCCATCGCGGGCGCGATCCATCTGATGTCCGTGTATCCGGTGGGCATCACGCAGTGCACAAATCCTGAGGCGTTTTCCGGCGGCAGCGACGAGGAGAGCGACGAAAAGCTGCGCGAGCGCGTGCTAGCAAGCTACAAGCGCCTGCCGAACGGCGCGAACGCGGCGTTTTACGAGCAGGAGGCGATGAGCTTTCCGAACGTGGCGGCGGCGAAAGCGGTCGGCCGCGCCCGCGGCATCGGCACGGTGGATGTGTATGTTTCGACGCACGCGGGCGCGCCGGATAAGAAGCTGCTCGGCGAGATCGAGGCGGTCTTGCAGAAAAAGCGCGAGATCGCGGTGGATGTGGAGGTCAAGGCGCCGACAGAGAAGACCGTCAACATGAGCGCGGAGCTGACGGCGGAGCAGGGCTGGACGATGCAGGAGATCACCGATGCGGCGACGGCGGCGCTGCAGGCGTACTTCACCGGCGAGCGGCTGGGCGAGGCGGTGTATACGGCGAAGCTCGCGAGCATCCTATACGGTGTGGAGGGCGTAAAGAACTGTCACCTGCTCACGCCGGACGAGGATGTGAGCGTGAGCGCGACGGAGCTGCCGGTGCTCGGCACGGTGACGATCACGGAGATCGGGGCGGGTGAGGCATGACGTATTATGACTATCTCTGCCGCCTTTTGGAGCCGATGCGCGTTTACCGCACCGAGCGCGGCACGCTGAGCGGCGGAGAGCTGTACGCGGCGGGCAAAGCGCTGGATGAAGCGGACGGCGCGATGGAATACGCCGAGCAGGAGGGCCTTTTGCAGACGGCGGAGGACGAGGGCCTTGCAAGGCGGGAGAAGCTCTTTTCCCGCTGTCCGGTCAGCGTTTCGACTGCGCTGCGGCGCGAGGCCACCGCGGCGCTCGCGCGCATCAACGCCGACAGCTTCACGCTGGATGCGATCAACTCGACGCTCAGCGGCTGCGGCATCAAGGCGCTGGCGGAGGAGACGGAGAAAAAGGGAACGGTCAAGGTCTGGTTTCCGAACACCGTGGGCGTGCCGGATGAGTTTTCGCAGGTGGAGAGCATCATCCTTGATATCATCCCGTGCCATTTGCTGGTGGAGTTCTACTTCCGGTATCTGACGTGGCTCGAGTGCGAGGCACAGAAATTTACATGGCAGAGCGTGGAGAACGCGCATCACACATGGGAGAGCTTTGAAAAGGCGGTGCCGAAAGAAGAATGACGGAACAGGAGATCTCGGTCAAACTGACGGAGACCGAGCAGCGCGCCAAGTCGAACACGCGCCGCATCGAAAAGCTGGAACAGCAGCAGAAGGACCTGAATAAGCTGGTAACGGCAGTGGAGGTGCTCGCCTCGCGCGAAAAGGGCGTGGAGACGGACGTCAAGGAGATCAAGGCGGACGTGAAGACCATCACGCAGAAGGGCGGAAAGCGCTGGGATGCGATGATCGATCGCGTGCTGTACGTGCTCATCGGGGCGGCGATCTCCCTGCTGATGACAGGGGGGAGCTTATGAAAAGGAAACGTACGAGCTTTTCCAAACTGTTGCTGCTGCTCGAAAGCGCGATCGTGCTCTATACGACGTATCAGGGCTTCGGGATCGCGAAGCTCGCGATCGAACTGGGCTTTATGGGCACGCTCCCGTGGATCGCGACGATGGTGACGGCGGCGTGGGGCGCTTACGGCACGAGCGCCGCGTGCTACTATGCCAAGGCAAAGGCGGAAAATACGGCGGGCGGCGTGACGTATGAAACGGTGTGCCGCGGGCAGGACTGCGAGGGGTGAGAGAGCATGGAGCTTTTGAAAAAGAGACTGGCGAATCTTTTGAGCGTGAAGAGCATCGTGACGCTGTGCCTGACGATCACGTTCTGTGTGCTGACGGTGCAGGCAAAGGTGACGCAGGAGTTCAATACGGTGTATCTCATGGTGATCGCGTTTTATTTCGGCACGCAGAACGGCAAAAACGCGCAGGAGGAAACGTAAATGCGCCACAGCAGAAGCATCAGCGACCTGCGCGCGGACGTGGCGGAGAACTGCCAGGCGCTGCTTATGCTCGCTGAGCGCGAGGGGTTGAGCGTTCTGGTGACGGAGACGGTGCGCGATGCGGCGTATCAGCGGATGCTCGCCGAGAAGGGCTACGCGGCCAAAGGAGCGGTGACGCCGTCGTTCCACGCCGAGCATGCAGGATTGGCCTTTGATATCTGCAAAAATGAGGCGGGGCACGAGTACGACGATCCTGCGTTCTTTATAAGGGTCGGAGAGATTGGGAAAATGCTCGGATTTTCCTGGGGAGGAGACTGGGGGAGCTTTCCCGACCGGCCGCATTTTCAGTGGGACGCGGGCGCCACGTACACGAGCGCGATGATCCGCGCGAAGCGCTATCCGCCGCCCATGCCGCACTATGAGGAGGAAGAGATGACGCAGCAGCAGTTTGACGCGATGATGGAAAACTACCTGAAAAGACTGGCACAGCAGACGCCGGCAGGCTGGAGCGCGGAGGCGCGCGCCTGGGCGGAGAAAAACGGCCTGATCGCGGGAGACGAGGCGGGGAACAAACAGTACCGCAGCTTTTTGACGCGCGAGCAGATGGCGGTGCTGATGCAACGCTATGACGCGATGCAGCACGGCAAGTGACTAAAGGAACAGGTAAAAGCGCCGGAGGGGAGACCCTCCGGCGCTTTTTTGCGCTGTCACGACAGAAAACTTGCAGGAAATCTTGCAAATTACATGCTTTGCACAAAAAGAATGTGAAACGTCTCCACGGAAACGACAAAAAGCGCCACTAAAATTTGTTCAGTTTTTTTTCGCTTTCTGAACGGGTTTTCATTGATTTTGCGAGGAAGTTCCACTATAATCTACACTGAAGCCTGTATGAGCATCTTTCGAAGAATTTTTGACGGAATCCATGCAAGCAGAGAGGGCTCTTCGGCGATAAAAATGTTTATCAAAATCAGGGAGGGTTTTATCTTGAATAAGGTCATGTCACTGCACGATGCCGTTGCAAAGTACGTCGAGAATGGCGATACTCTTGCGATCGGCGGTTTCACCACCAACCGTAAGCCGTATGCCACGGTTAGTGAGATCCTGCGTCAGGGTCAGAAGGACTTCATCGTTTATGCCGGCCCCGGCGGCGGCGAAGTCGATATGCTCATCGGCGAGGGCCGCGTGGCTGCTTACATCAACTGCTACACCGCTAACTCCGGCTACACCAACGTTTCCCGCCGCTTCCGCGCTGCCATCGAGCAGGGCAAGCTCACGTATGAGGACTATTCTCAGGACGTGCTGATGCTCATGCTGCACGCCTCTTCTCTCGGCCTTCCGTTCCTGCCGGTCCGCCTGATGCAGGGCAGCGGCCTGATGAAGTTCTGGGGCATCAGCGAGGAAAAGCGCAAGGCCATGCCCAAGATCGAAAATCTCAAGTGCGCCGAGATCGAGAACCCGATGGTGCCGGGGCAGAAGGTCGTAGCCGTGCCCGTGCCCAAGATCGACACCGCCATCATCCACGTCCAGCAGGCCTCTCCGGACGGCACCTGCATCATCATGGGCGATGAGTTCCATGATATCGACATCGCGATCGCCGCGCGTAAGACCATCGTCACCTGCGAGGAGATCGTCTCCGACGAGTTCATCCGCCGCGACCCGACCAAGACCCGTATCTTCGGCGAGTGCGTGCAGGCGGTCGTCAAGGCACCCTATGGCGCATGGCCCGCTCAGTGCTATGATTACTATGACGACGACGACGCCGGCCTGAAGGAATACGACAAGGCCTCCAAGTATCAGGATGCCGAGGATGCCGTCAAGCAGCTTGAAAAGGCTGCGGCCAAGGCTGCCAAGGCGCTGGAGAAGGCTCCCGAGGACGAGAAGCTCAAGCTCGCCGCCGAAAACGCCCAGAAGGCCTTCGAGCTCGCCAAGAGCGGTGAGAAGATTCCCGAGACCTTCAAGGATTTCCTCGAAAAGTGGGTCTACAGCTGCGAAGATCAGTCCGCTCTGCTCGATAAGCTCGGCGGCAGCCGTCTGATGCGCCTGAAGAACGAGCCGCACCTCGGCTATTCCACTACACATTAAGGTTTGGGAGGCTAAATAGAAATGTCTGATTATACGAAGTATACCAAGCAGGAAATGCAGGCGTATGCCATTGCTAAGAATATCAAGGAAAACCAGATCGTCATCGTTGGTACGGGCCTGCCGCTGATCGGTGCGTCCCTTGCCAAGCGCGCGGTCTGCCCCAGCTGCCACCCCATCGTCGAGTCGGGTCTGATGGACTGCGACCCCGTTGAGGTCCCCCGCTCCGTCGGCGATAACCGCTTCATGGCGCACTGCGCCGTGCAGTGGCCCAACATCCGCTTCGTCGGCTTCGAGGCCAACGAGTGGCTGCACGACGAGGATCGTCTCGTCGCCTTCATCGGCGGCGCGCAGATCGACCCGTACGGCAACGTGAACTCCACCTGCATTTTCGGCAAGGGCGACTACCTGCAGCCCACCACCCGTTTCACCGGTTCCGGCGGCGCCAACGGCATTGCCACCTACTGCAACACCATCATCATGATGCAGCACCAGAAGCGCCGCTTCATGGACCATGTCGACTACATCACCTCCTGCGGCTGGATGGACGGCCCCGGAGGCCGTGAGCGCGCGGGCCTGCCTGGCAACCGCGGTCCTCAGATGGTCGTTACCGACCTCGGCATCATGAAGTTTGATGAAGAGACCAAGCGCATGTACCTCGCTTACTACTATCCGTTCTCCTCTCCCGAGATGGTTCAGGAGAACACCGGCTTCGAGATCGACGTCTCCCGCGCCGAGCTGATGGAAGGTCCCTCTCCGGAGATCATCCGCCTCATCCGTGAGGAGATCGACCCGGGTCAGGCATTCATCAAGGTTCCCAAGGATAAGTAATTTGTTATTTCGATTTAAGAAGGAGAACTTAATATGAGCGAATATTCCATGCCCTCTTATTTCCAGAGCATGCCGGTCATCGGCAAGGATCTGAGCGCATTCCACGAGGACAACGCCGCTGAGATCCAGGCGGTGGAGCAGGAGATCCATGAGATCCGCGAGGCTGCCCTCGAAGCCGGTAAGAGCACCGAGGCGCTCAACGAGTCCGGCCAGTGGACAGCGATGCAGCGCATCATGGAGCTCGTTGACGAAGGCACCTGGTGCCCCCTCAACAGCCTCTATAACCCCCAGGACAACAAGAACGGCAGCGTCGGCATCGTCAAGGGCCTCGGCCGTATCGACGGCAAATGGGCCGTCATCATCGCGAGCGACAACAAGAAGCTCGCCGGCGCATGGGTCCCCGGTCAGGCGGACGCCCTGCTGCGCGGCAGCGACACGGCCAAGCGCCTGCGCATCCCCCTCGTGTACGTGCTGAACTGCTCCGGCGTTAAGCTCGACGAGCAGGAGAAGGTGTACCCCAACCGCCGCGGCGGCGGTACGCCGTTCTATCGCAACAGCGAGCTCAACCAGATGGGCGTGCCCGTCATCGTCGGCATCTACGGCACCAACCCCGCCGGCGGCGGCTATCACTCCATCTCCCCGACCATCCTGATCGCGCATCAGGATGCCAACATGGCAGTCGGCGGCGCCGGTATCGTCGGCGGTATGAGCCCCAAGGGCCATGTCGACAAGGAGGCTGCTGAGGCGCTCATCAAGGCGCAGAAGAACCTCAAGAGCGACATCCCCGGCACTGTCGCCATCCACTATGGCGAGACCGGCTTCTTCCGCGAGGTCTACGCCGATGAAGAGGGCGTGCTCGCCGGTATCCGCAAGTACATCGACATGCTGCCCGCTTACGATCCCGAGTTCTTCCGCGTCGACGATCCCAAGGAGCCCCTCTTCGACGCCAACGACCTCTACAGCATCGTTCCGTTCAACCAGAAGCGCTCCTACGACATGGTCGAAGTTCTGGCGCGTCTTTTCGACGGCTCTGAGTTCATGGAGTACAAGCACGGCTACGGCCCCGAGATGATCACCGGCCTTGCCAAGATCGACGGTCTGCTCGTCGGCGTTGTCGCCAACTATCAGGGCATGCTGATGAACTACCCCGAGTACAAGATGGCGACTTACGGCCAGGCGATGGGCGTGGGCGGCAAGCTGTACCGTCAGGGCCTCATCAAGATGAACGAGTTTGTCACCCTCTGCGCGCGTGACCGCATCCCGATGCTGTGGGTCCAGGATACCACCGGTATCGACGTTGGCAACGACGCTGAGCGCGCTGAGCTCCTCGGCCTCGGCCAGAGCCTGATCTACTCCATCCAGTCCAGCAAGCTGCCGATGATGGAGATCACGCTCCGCAAGGGCACCGCCGCGGCGCACTACGTCCTCGGCGGCCCGCAGGGCAACGACAACAACGCCTTCTCCATCGGCACCGCTACCACCGAGATCTACGTCATGCACGGCGAGACCGCTGCGGCCGCCATGTATGCCCGCCGTCTCGTGAAGGAAGAGAAGGCCGGCGAGGATCTGCAGCCCACCATCGACAAGATGAACGCGCTGATCCAGGACTACGCCAAGAAGTCCAGCCCGAAGTTCTGCGCCAAGGCAGGCCTGACCGACGAGATCGTCGACATGAACGACATCCGTCCCTACATCCAGGCCTTCGCCAACGCCTGCTATCAGAACCCCGAGAGCATCTGCCCGGTTCATCAGATGCTGCTGCCGCGCGTCATCCGCGACTACGACGCCCTGAACGCGCAGTAAAATATCACAACAATGCTTTTCTCGGCGCTGCGCGGAGGCAAGAACCGCGCAGCGCACGGGAAGGCAAACGGAGAGTACAATGAGCATTTATACCATGGGTATCGACGTCGGCTCCACCGCGTCGAAATGTGTGATCTTAAAAGACGGCAGCGAGATCGTTGCCAAGTCCCTCGTCGCTGTCGGCACGGGCACGTCGGGTCCATCCCGCGCGATCGCTCAGGTGTTGGAAAACGCGGGCATGACGCGCGAGCAGATGGACTTCGTCCTTGCCACGGGCTACGGGCGCAACAGCCTTGACGGCCTTGCCGACATGCAGATGAGCGAGCTTTCCTGCCACGCCAAGGGCGCGGCGTTCCTGTTTCCGAACGTGCGCACGGTCGTCGATATCGGCGGGCAGGACGTGAAGGTCATCGAGATCGAGAACGGCATGATGAAAAATTTCGTCATGAACGACAAGTGCGCAGCCGGTACCGGCCGCTTCCTCGATGTCATGGCCCGCGTGCTTGAGGTGAAGGTCGAAGAACTGGGCGATCTTGGCGACAAGTCGACCAAGGAGGTCGGTATCAGCTCGACCTGCACGGTGTTTGCCGAGAGCGAGGTCATCTCGCAGCTCGCCATGGGCACAAACAAGTGCGACATCATCCACGGCATCCACAAGTCCGTCGCGGGCCGCGTTTCCGGCCTCTGCCACCGCATCGGTGTGCGCGACGACGTGGTGATGACCGGCGGTGTCGCACAGAACCACGGCATCGTGAAAGCCCTTCAGGAGCAGCTCGGCCACGAGATCCACACCACGCCCCTCACGCAGTATAACGGTGCGCTCGGCGCCGCTCTGTTTGCCTACCAGAAGGCTTTGAAGAACAAATAATCCCCATCATTCGTTATCAAATTTTTCTATATCGCATTAGGAGGAATCAATCATGGCTAAACAAGTCAGTCCCGGCGTGCTTGCTCTGCGCAAGGTCGTCGATGACGTCTATGCCGACGCCCGTGAAGCGAAGAAGCAGGGTAAGCTGGTCGGTTGGTCCAGCTCCAAGTTCCCCTGTGAGCTTGCTGAGGCCTTTGACCTCAACGTGATGTATCCCGAGAACCAGGCTGCCGGTATCGCCGCCCAGCGCGACGGTGAGATCATGTGCCAGGCTGCCGAGGATCTCGGCTTCGACAACGATATCTGCGGTTACGCACGTATCTCCCTGGCTTACGCCGCCGGTAAGCGCGCCAGCCGCAAGTTCGACCCCGAAACGCTCGAGTTCATCATCGACCCCAACAGCGGCAAGCCCCTCAAGGACGAAAACGGCAAGGTCGTCATCGATCCTGAGACCGGCAAGCCCAAGAAGGACCCCAAGACGCAGGTCCCCTACACGGTTCTGGACGATATCCACGAGATCGAGGCTCTGCCCGAGACCACCGAGAAGGAGATCGCCTATAAGAACTTCCGCCGCGAGGCCATCAAGCCCTACAAGCAGATGCGCATCCCCCAGCCGGACTTCGTCCTGTGCTGCAACAACATCTGCAACTGCATGACCAAGTGGTACGAGAATATCGCCCGTATGTGCAACATCCCCCTCATCATGGTCGATATCCCCTACAACAACACCGTGGAAGTCAGCGATTCCGCTGTCAAGTACGTCCGCGCCCAGTTCGACAACGCCATCCATGAGCTCGAAAAGCTCACCGGCAAGAAGTTCGACGAGAAGAAGTTCGAGCTTGCCTGCAAGCACGCGAACCGCACCGCGCAGAACTGGCTGAAGGTCTGCGACTTCCTGCAGTACAAGCCCGCCCCGATGAGCGGCTTCGACCTGTTTAACCACATGGCCGACGTCGTCACTGCCCGCGGCAAGGAAGCTGCTGCCGACGCCTTCGAACTCCTGTCCAAGGACTTGCAGAAGAACATTGAGGAAGGCACCTCCACGCTGCCCTTCCCCGAGCAGTACCGCGTCATGTTCGAGGGCATCCCCTGCTGGCCGAAGCTCCCGAACCTCTTTAAGCCCCTCAAGGAGAATGGTATCAACGTCACCGCAGTTGTGTACGCGCCCGCGTTCGGCTTTGTTTACAACAACATGGACGAAATGGCCCGCGCTTACTACAAGGCTCCGAACTCCGTCTGCATCGAGCAGGGCGTTGCCTGGCGTGAGGGCATCTGCCGCGACAACAAGGTCGACGGCGTGCTCGTCCACTACAACCGCTCCTGCAAGCCCTGGTCCGGTTACATGGCTGAAATGCAGCGCCGCTTCACCGCTGACCTCGGCGTGCCCTGCGCCGGTTTCGACGGCGACCAGGCTGACCCGCGCAACTTCAACGAAGCGCAGTACGCGACCCGCGTGCAGGGTCTGGTCGAGGCTATGGAAGCCAACAAGAAAGACTAAGGAGGCGTGCAAAAATGAGTATCGAAGCTATCGTTAATGAATTTTCCGCTGTTGCCGCCAATCCCAAGGGCCAGCTCAAGGCCTATAAGGACGCAGGCAAAAAGTGCATCGGCGTGATGCCTTATTACGCCCCCGAAGAGCTGGTTTACGCCGCCGGTATGATGCCGTTCGGCATGTGGGGCAGCAACGACAAGACCGAGCAGCGCTCCAAGGAATACTGCGCGACCTTCTATTGCACCATCGCCCAGCTCGACCTCGAGATGCTGCTCGACGGCACGATGGATCTGCTGGACGGTGTCATTACCCCGACCATCTGCGACACGCTGCGCCCCATGAGCCAGAACATCCGCGTCGCCATGAGTGAGAAGCTGCCGTGCATCTTCCTCGCCCATCCTCAGAACCGCTTTGCCGACTGGGGCAAGCAGTTCTGCCTGGATCAGTACAACAACGTCAAGGCCGGTCTTGAAAAGATCGCCGGTCACGAGATCAAGAGCGAGGACATCGCTGCGGCCATCAAGGTCTACAACAAGTCCCGCGCTGCCCGCCGTGAGTTCGTCAAGCTCGCAAGCGACCACTGCGACGTTATCGACCCGATCATGCGCTCGGCCGTCTTAAAGGCTGCCTGGTTCATGGATAAGGCCGAGTACACCGAGAAGCTCGAGGCCCTCAACGCCGAGATCGCCGCGCTGCCCGAGGCCAAGTGGAACGGCGTGAAGGTCGTCACCTCCGGCATCATCTGCGACAACCCGACGCTGCTCAAGATCTTCAAGGACAACAACGTCGCCATCGCGGCGGACGATGTCGCCCACGAGTCCCGTGCCTTCCGCACCGACGCGAGCGAAGAGGGCGACCCGATGATGGCGCTCGTCGATCAGTTCACCAACATCGACTACGACGTCCTGCTCTACGATCCGCAGTCCAACCAGAACCGCCGCGGCGAGTTCGTGGCCAACATGGTCAAGGAGTCCGGCGCGCAGGGCCTCGTGCTCTTCATGCAGCAGTTCTGCGATCCCGAGGAGATGGAGTTCCCGTATCTCAAGAAGGCGCTCGACGCCGCTGGGATCCCCTTCATCAAGCTCGGCATCGACCAGCAGATGCGCGACTTCGGCCAGGCGGCGACCGCCATTCAGGCGTTTGCCGACGTGCTCTCCGTGCAGTAAGGAAAGTCTCTTTTCCCTCCTGCCGTGCAAGGCAGGAGGGAAAAGCCGTTAAAAACGCGCAAAAAGTGCATACGCGCTTGCAAATTGAGCAATCGCTTTGCTATAATCCAATATTGAAAGGTAAAAGGAAGAAATGGAATACAGCAGCCTGTTCGTTACCCTGATGGGTATTGGCACGGTGTTCTTTGGCCTGATCTGCATCATTTTCCTCACCATGGCAATGGGTGCGATCCTCAAGGGCAAAGAGAAAGCACCGGCCGCCGCTGCCGCCGCTCCTGCTGCCGCCCCCGCGCCGGCTCCCAAGCCGCAGGGCATGCAGCCTGAGATCGTGGCCGCGATCACTGCCGCTCTCTCGGAAGAGGTCGGTATCTCGTCCCGCAGCATGAACATCGTGAACATCAAAAAAATCTAATTTAATTTTTAGGAGAGAACAAACATGATCAAGCAGTACAATGTCACCGTTAACGGTACCACCTACGAAGTCACCGTCGAGTCCGCCGCCGGCGGCAGCCGTAT
>ERZ791645.1391-NODE-1391-length-15563-cov-4.742004_pt1 | contig 15563 bp, 14 predicted proteins | sample MGYA00509939_ERZ791645 | MGnify/ENA primary metagenome ERZ791645 (study PRJEB30046, sample SAMN00715249) | human gut metagenome | study: EMG produced TPA metagenomics assembly of the A metagenome-wide association study of gut microbiota in type 2... | reverse complement strand
GGCAGCAGCCGCTCCTCGAGCCGGGTGAACTCCGCCACCTGCCGCAGCTGGCGCTGGATGTAGCCCGCGTATTTGAGCCGGATCTCCGCCTGCTCGGTCACGACGTGCGGCAGCTCCGGCCGCGCGGGTTCGAAGGGCGCAAGGTCGGCGTAGGTGATCTGCGGGCGGCGCAGGAGGTCGGCAAGGCTCACGCCCGAACTTGTCGGTGCAGTGCCGCGCGCGGTGAGCATCGCGGCGAGCGCGGGGGTCGGCGCGAGGTGCGTTTTCTCCAGCCGGGCGCACTCGGCGTCTACCAGCCGGTATTTTTCCTGCACGGCGGCAAAGCGTTCATCCGACACCAGCCCGATGCGGTGGCCGATGGCGCTCAGGCGCTCGTCGGCGTTATCCTGCCGGTGCAGCAGGCGGTACTCCGAGCGGGAGGTCATGATGCGGTACGGCTCGTTCGTGCCCTTGGTGACGAGATCGTCCACGAGCGTGCCAATATATCCGTCCGAACGGCGGAGGATCATGGGCTCCCGTCCCAGCAGCTTCAGCGCCGCGTTCACGCCCGCAACAAAGCCCTGCACCGCCGCCTCCTCATAGCCGGACGAGCCGTTGAACTGCCCCGCCCCGTAGAGACCGGGCACTTTCTTGGCCTCCAGCGTCGGCAGCAGCTCCGTCGGGTCGACGCAGTCATATTCGATCGCGTAGGCACAGCGGGTCATCTCCGCGTGCTCGAGCCCCGGCAGCGTGTGCAGCATCTCGATCTGCACATCCTCCGGCAGGGAGGAGGAGAAGCCCTGAATGTAGAGCTCCTCCGTGTCGAGCCCCATCGGTTCGATGAACAGCTGGTGGCGCGGCTTGTCGGGGAAGGTCATGATCTTCGTCTCGATCGACGGGCAGTAGCGCGGTCCGACGCCCTCGATCACGCCGGAGTAGATCGGGCTGCGGTCGAGGTTCGCGCGGATGATGGCATGCGTGCGCTCGTTGGTGTAGGTGAGGTAGCAGACAGCCTTGTTCTCGACCGGGTGCGTGGTGGAAAACGAGAACGGCTCGATCTCCGCGTCACCCGGCTGCAGCTCCATGTGCGAGAAGTCGACCGTGCGCGCATTCACGCGCGGCGGTGTGCCGGTCTTGAAGCGGCGCATCCGCAGCCCCAGCGCCTGACAGCATTCGGCCAGCGGCCCGGCAGCCGCCAGCCCGTCGGGGCCGGAATCGCGCAATACATCGCCCACGATCGTGCGCCCGTGCAGATACGTGCCCGTGGCGAGCACGGCGGCGCGGCAGCGGTAGACGGCACCGTTTGCCGTCACGACGGCGCTGACGTGTCCGTTCTCCGTCTCGACGGCTACGACCTCCGCCTGCTTGACGCGCAGGTTCGCCTGCAGCTCGAGTGTGTGCTTCATCACGGCCTGATACTTGCGCCGGTCGGCCTGCGCGCGCAGCGAGTGCACGGCCGGGCCCTTGCCGCGGTTGAGCATCCGGTACTGGATGCAGGCCTGATCGGCCGCGCGCGCCATCTCGCCGCCGAGCGCGTCGAGCTCGCGCACAAGGTGGCCCTTGCCCGTGCCGCCGATGGCGGGGTTGCAGGGCATGTTGCCGATGGCATCCATATTGATGGTAAAGCAGACGGTGTCCAGCCCGAGCCGGGCGGCGGCCAGCGCGGCCTCAATGCCCGCGTGCCCCGCACCGACGACGGCGACGTCACAGCTTCCGGCGTCATAACGCATGACGAGATCCCTCCGGATTCCTTTTAGAATAACAACAACTTTTTATTTTACCTGTTTTATGCCCGGATTGCAAGACGAGGCCGGCTGAAAACGGCGGCTGAGCGGCAGAAAACGGTTGTGCAGTATCTGCACAGCAAAATGCGAAAAACCTCTTGCTTTATCGTGCTAATGTGGTAATATAACAGCGTGCTAACAAGCAAAACAAAAATTTGAGATATGAAGGAGAACCGACATGAAAAAGATGACCAAAGTGCTCGCGCTGATGCTGGCGCTGGCGATGTGCCTGGCGCTGTGCGCCTGCGGCAAGGGCGAAAGCAAGGATACGGCCGGCGATAAGAAGACGTTCATCATGGGCGTCGATCCCGAGTATCCCCCGTTCAGCTATCTGGGCGACGACGGCAAGTTCACCGGCTTTGACGTGGAGATCTGCCAGGCGGTCTGCGACCTGCTCGGCTGGGATCTGCAGGTGTTCGGTGTCAACTGGGATCAGAAGCTCGTGCAGCTCGATTCCAAGGAGTGTGACTGCGTCTGGTCGGGCATGACCATTCTCGACAGCATGAAGGACGCCGGCTATGTGCTCTCCACCCCCTACTATGACAACACGCAGGTCATCATGGTCAAAGAGGGCAGCGACATCAAGTCCTCCGCCGATCTGGCCGGCAAGAACGTGGCCGTGCAGCTCGGCACCTCCGGCGAGTCCCTGCTGACCGAGGGCGGCGATCTTGAGGATCTGGCCAAGACGTTCGGCAAGCTCACCACCTGCGACAGCTTCCTCAAGTGCTTCACCGAGCTGGGCGGCGGCGCCGTTGACGCCGTGATCGTCGACAAGCCGGTCGCCACCGACTATGCGCAGAAAAACAGCGGCTTCACCATCCTCAGCGAGGAGCTGGGCGCGGAGCAGTACGGCATCGCCTTCCGTTCCGGTGATCAGGAGCTGTGCAGCACCATCGAGAACGCGGTGCAGCAGCTGGTCGACAACGGCACCTATGCCAAGATCGCCGCGAAGTACCCCGACATCGTCAACAACCTGACCTACCTGAATAAATAAGTGTGAAATCCAGGCACATCTCCCGGAGGCCTCTGCGGTCTCCGGGAGCGTGCGCGTATCATAGAGGAACGACATGACATTACTTACTATCATCGCGAAGATGAGCGAGGGCCTCGGCAAGACCTGCGCCATTTTCTTTCTGACCCTTCTGTTCTCCCTGCCGCTGGGCATGATCATCACCTTCCTGCGCATGAGCAAGAGCAAGATCGTCTCGAGTGTGACCCGCTTTGTGGTCGCCGTGCTGCGCGGCACGCCGCTGATGCTGCAGCTGATCGCCGTGACCTACGGCCCGTACTATCTTTTCGGTACGGCGGTGTCGAAAAACAAGCTCATCCCCGTGGTCATCGCGTTTGCCATCAACTATGCGGCCTATTTCTCGGAGATCTACCGCGGCGGCATCGAGTCGATCCCGGCGGGGCAGTATGAGGCGGCGAACGTCCTCGGCTACACCAAGGCGCAGACGTTTTTGCGCATCATCCTGCCGCAGGTCGTCAAGCGCGTCATGCCCAGCGTCACCAACGAGGTCGTCACGCTGGTCAAGGACACCTCCATGGCCTTCACGGTCTCGTATCAGGAGATGTTCACCATCGGCAAGCAGATCGCAAACTCGCAGACGAGCTTCACGCCGTTTCTCGTGGCGGGCGTGTTCTATTTCGTCTTTAACGCCATCGTCGATTTTGTCATGGGCAAGATCGAAAAGCGCATGGACTACTATAAGTAAGGAGGTGCTGTCATGAGCGTATTGGAACTCAATCACGTCAAAAAATCCTTTAATAACGGCGAACTGCAGGTCCTGCAGGACATCAGTCTGAGCGTCGAAAAGGGCGAGGTCGTGGCCATCATCGGCCCGAGCGGCAGCGGCAAATCCACGCTGCTGCGCTGCGCCACGCTGCTCGAGCGCATCGACTCCGGCGAGGTCTGCTTTGACGGACATTACGCCGCGCGCACCGGCGACGACGGCACCGCCGTCTACGCCGACAAGGCGGAGCTCAAGCAGATCCGCAACTACTTCGGGCTCGTTTTCCAGCAGTTTAATCTCTTCCCGCACTACTCGGTGCTCAAAAACGTCATGGATGCACCTGTCTGCGTCCAGAAGCGCGACCGTGCCGAGGTCGAGGCCTCGGCGCGCAGGACGCTCGAAAAAATGGGCCTCGGCGACAAGGCCGATGCCTATCCGTGCCAGCTCTCCGGCGGTCAGCAGCAGCGCGTGGCCATCGCGCGCGCGCTCGAGATGAACCCCGAGATCCTGTTTTTCGACGAGCCGACCTCCGCGCTCGATCCCGAGCTCACGGGCGAGGTGCTCAAGGTCATCCGTGCCCTCGCCGAGGAGCACATGACCATGGTCATCGTCACGCACGAGATGGCCTTTGCCCGCGCCGTGGCCGACAAGGTCATCTTCATGGACGGCGGCGTCATCGTCGAGCAGGGCGCGCCCGAGGCGGTCTTCGGCGACACGCAGCAGGAGCGCACGAAGCAGTTCCTCGCGCGCTACAATGAGCGTCCGTGACGAAAATGTAAGAGAAAATTCAGTTTTTCCCTCTTGCATGACCGGGGGATATTCGGTATGATAAAAAGCGCATCGGTGTTCGATGCGCTTTTTTGATTTCTTCTTTCGGGAGGGTTTCCCTTGAAATACAGCAAACGGATCGCGGCGCTGCTGCTCGCGCTCACGCTGTGCTGCTGCGCGGCGTGCAGCAAGACCGTCGGCAGCTACCGTGTGGTCAAGACACTCAGCACGGAGCAGTTTCGCATCGGCTTTCGCGACGGGGATCAGGCGGCGGTGTATGTCAACGCCGCGCTCAAGGTGCTTGCCGCCGACGGGACGATCCACAGCCTTGCGCTCAAGTGGTTCGGCACGGATAACACGACCTTCGACAGCGATGCCGGTGCACTCGATGCGCTCGGCGACATTCCGCAGCGCACGTTCATCATGGGGCTCAATGAGGAGCGCTTCCCCATGAGCTACGCCGACGGCGACGGCTACAGCGGCTTTGACGTGGAGCTGGCGCAGGCGGTCTGTGCCCGCCTCGGCTGGACGCTGCAGTATCAGTCCATCGCCAACCGCAACGCCTATGTGGAGCTCTCAAGCGGCAATGTCGACTGCGCCTGGGGCGGCATGGTGCTCGATCAGACCGACAGCAAGGACAGCAAGAAAAAGCAGAAGATGACGCTCACCGCGCCGTATCTGGAAAACCGGCTCCTGCTCATTGTACGCGGCGACTCGAAGTACCGCACCGGCAGCAGTCTCAAAGGCACGACTGTCCTGCTCGGCACGGACGAGACGTACATGAACGCGCTCTCGGGTGAGGAGAAGCTCATGAAAAACTTCGGCGCTGCCCAGCGCGTCACGGGCGGATCGAAGGCCTGCTTTGAGGCGCTCGCCGCCGGAAGCTGCGCCGCGATCGTTGCCGACAGCGCGGCGCTCGCCTACTACACGCACTGATGTCTGCCGCCCGCGCGGGCTGAAGCGCGGGCGGTTTTTGCGCTATTTCTCACCGGACGGCAAAAAGGAATTCCGCTTTTGCCCCGACTGTGCTATACTATCTCTGTCCGCGCCTGTCGAACCGGCAGAATATTTGCTTGCGCGGGCAGAAACACGGGTACGCCTATGTCGAACAACAAATACAAAACCCTCGTGTCCAACACCATGCTCATCAGCCTTGGCACCTTCGGCAGCAAGCTGCTGGTGTTTTTCATGGTGCGCTTTTACACGAGCTATCTCACACCGGCGGACTATGGCACCGCCGACCTCATCACGCAGACGGCCAATCTGCTCTTCCCGCTCATCAGTCTCGGCATCACGGACGGTGTGTTCCGCTTCGCCGTGGATCACACCGAGCAGCGGCGAAACATTTTCTCCGTCGGCGTATATACGATTCTGGCGGGTGCGCTGCTGCTCGTGGCCATTTTGCCGCTGCTGGGGCTCTTCCCGCAGTTTGACGGCTTCCTCTGGCTGATCGCGCTCTACACGATGTGCTCGTGTCTGCACGCGCTGTGCGCGCAGTTCGTGCGTGCCGAGGGGCACACGGCGCTCTTCGCCGTGCAGGGCATGATCAACACCGCGCTCGTCATCGGGCTCAACGTCCTTTTCCTCGTCGGCCTGCGCATGGGCATCACGGGCTATGTGCTCTCAGTCGCGCTGGCGGATCTGGCGTGCACGCTGTTTCTGGTCGTGCGCGAGCGGCTCTGGCGGCAGCTGATGCTGCGTCCCGGCTGGGCAGCCGCGCGGGAGATGCTGGCCTACAGCATCCCCATGATCCCGACGACGGTGTTCTGGTGGATCACGAGCGTGTCCGACCGCTATATGGTCACGGCCTACCTCGGCGTGGACGCCAACGGTATCTACGCCGTGTCGTACAAGATGCCGACGATCCTGTCGCTCGTGTCGAGCATTTTCATGGAGGCGTGGCAGTTTTCCGCCGTCTCCGAGGCGCAGGGCAGCCGGCGTGAGCATATCCGCTTTTTCTCGAAGGTCTGGTGCTCGTTCCAGTCGGTGATGTTCCTCGCCGGCGCGTGCATCATCGCCTTTGCCGTGCCGGAGATCCATGTGCTCACGACCGAACAGTATTACGGCGCATGGCTGTATGTGCCGGTGCTCGGCATGGCCATGGTCTTTTCCGCGTTCGTGAGCTATCTCGGCAGCGTCTACATGGTCGAAAAGCGCAGCAAACGCACGTTTTTCACGTCCATGATCGGCGCGGTGCTCAACATCGCGCTCAACTTCCTGCTCATCCCGTCGAAGCTCGGCGTGCAGGGCGCGGCCATCGCCACGTGCGCGAGCTATTTTGTCGTGTTTGTCATCCGCGCGGTCGATGCGCGCAAGTTCATCCCGTTTCGATTTTACGTCGTCGGCGTCACGGAAAACTGCATCCTGCTGACGGTGCAGACGCTCTTCATCGTCCTGCAGCTGCCGGGCTGGAAGCTTGCGCAGGCAGTGTGCATCGCGCTGCTGCTTCTGCTTAACCGCAAGCCGCTCATGGACGGGGCGGGGAAGATCGTCCACTTCCGCCGCTGACGACCGGATACTTTTCTCGGAGGATTCGAATTTGAAGATTTGGAACAGCCTGTTTGGGAAGCTCTTTATGACCTTCCTCATCTCTATGGTGCCGGTGCTCGAGCTGCGCGGCGCGATCCCGATCGGTGTGGCGCACGGGCTGGATTACCGCGCTGCCATCGCGGTGTCCATCGTCGGCAATCTCGTGCCGGTGCCGTTCATCGTACTCTTCATCCGCAAGATCTTCGCGTGGCTGCGCACGAAAAGCGAGCGGCTCAATGCCTTTGTCACGCGTATGGAGCAGCGCGCGCTCAAAAAGTCCGACACCGTGCGCCGTGCGCGCTTCTGGGGGCTGTTTCTGTTCGTGGCCATCCCGCTGCCGGGCACCGGCGCGTGGACGGGATCGCTCATCGCCGCCATGCTGGAGATGCGCGTCAGGGAGGCCTTTCCGCCGATCGCGCTCGGCGTCGTCACGGCCGGCATCATCGTCGCCGTTGTGACGTATGGCGCGGCGTCGCTGCTGTTTTAGCTCCGACGGGGGACTGCTCTGCCGGGCCTCATCGAGAGAGATCACAGCGCGCTGCGGCACACAAAAAAATCCCGCTGTCCCATGGGACAGCGGGATTTTTTATGTATCTCTTTACTCGGCGAACGCCTTTTCCAGCGCCTCGAGCTCGTCGCGCAGCTCGTGCGGCAGCTTGTCGCCGAACTGCTCGAAGTACTCGCGGATGCCTGCGCAGTTTTCGCGCCAGCTTTCGGCGTCGAGCGTCAGCAGCTGACGGAGCGTGTCTATGTCGACGCCGCAGCCGTCGAGGTTGATATCCTCGGGCTTCGGCTCATAACCGATGGGTGTCTCGTCCGCTCCCACCTCATCAAAGCAGCGCTTGAGGATCCACTCGAGCACGCGCAGGTTGTCGCCAAAGCCCGGCCACAGGAAGCGGCCGTTGTCATCGGTGCGGAACCAGTTGACGTTAAAGATCTTCGGCGCATTCGGCAGCTTCTCGCCCATGTCGAGCCAGTGCTGCCAGTAGTCTGCCATGTTGTAGCCGCAGAACGGACGCATGGCCATCGGGTCGCGGCGCACAACGCCGACGGCACCGGTCGCAGCGGCCGTCGTCTCAGAGGCCATCGTCGCGCCGACGAACACGCCGTGCGCCCAGTCGCGGGACTGGTAGACCAGCGGCGCGGTCTTCGCGCGGCGGCCGCCGAAGATGATCGCGCTGATCGGCACGCCGGTGCCCTTGAAAAACTCCTCGCTGATGCACGGGCAGTTTTCCGCTGGTGCGGTGAAGCGGCTGTTCGGGTGCGCACCGCGCGTACCGTCGCTGCCGTCCCACACTTCGCCCTTCCAGTTGCGCAGGTGGCCCTTGGGCGGCTGCTTGGTCATGCCCTCCCACCAGACGGTCATATCGTCCTCGTTGAGCACGACGTTTGTGAAGATGGTGTTTCGGCTCGTGGATGCGAGCGCGTTCGGGTTGGATTTCTGGCTTGTGCCGGGGGCGACGCCGAAGAAGCCGTTTTCCGGGTTCACGGCCCAGAGACGGCCGTCCGGTCCGACGCGCAGCCAGGCAATGTCGTCGCCGACGGTCCAGCACTTCCAGCCGTTTTTGCGGTAGCCCTCGGGCGGGATGAGCATGGCGAGATTCGTCTTGCCGCATGCGGACGGGAATGCACCCGTCACATAGCGCACCTCACCCTGCGGGTTCTCGATGCCGAGAATGAGCATATGCTCGGCAAGCCACCCCTCGCGGCGGCCGAGCTCGGAGGCGATGCGCAGCGAGAAGCACTTTTTTCCCTGCAGCACATTGCCGCCGTAGTTGGAGTTGACCGAGACGATCTTGTTCTCCTCCGGGAAGTGGACGATGTAGCGGTTTTCGGGGTCGAGTTTGGCCTTGGTGTGCACGCCGAGGATCACGTCGCTGCTGTCGCCGAGCGCCTCGAGCACCTTTGTGCCGATGCGCGTCATGATCGCCATGTTCAGCACGACGTAGATCGAGTCGGTGATCTCGATGCCGTACTTGGCAAACGGCGTGCCGATCACGCCCATCGAGTAGGGGATCACGTACATTGTGCGGTCGGTCATTGCGCCGCGCAGGATCTCGTGGAGCTTGGCCTTCATCTCGTCCGGATCCATCCAGTTGTTTGTCGGGCCTGCGGCCTCGCGGGTCTTCGAGCAGATAAAGGTCCGGCCTTCTACACGCGCCACGTCGTTCACGTCGCTGTGATTGAGATAACAGCCGGGCAGCTTTTCCTCGTTGAGCTTGATGAGCTCGCCGGTTTCCACGGCAATCTTTCTCAGGGAGTCGAGCTGGGACTCGGAGCCGTCGATCCAGACGATCTCTTTCGGGGTCGCAAGTTCGGCGGTTTTCCGCACCAGCTCCAGCACGGACGGGTTTTGTGTCAGTTCCATGTTGATAGGTTCTCCTTTTTTGCATATTAAATAAAATCTCTCGGCATCACGCCGTATCTATACTGCATTTCGTCATGTCCCGAAGATACATTACACCATCCAGCCCTGCCTGTAAAGCCCCAAAACGGAACTTTGCCTGTCAACCTTTTCGCATAGGTGCTTTTGTGCTACAATGTGCGCAGGATATTGTTTGCGCGAAGGAGGAAACCATATGTGGAAAACCGTTGTACCGGCGCTGTCGGTGCTGGCGGCTGAGGCGGTTATCCGCCGGAAGATCAACGCCCTGCCGGCCGAGACCTTCCCGCTGCGCATCGGGCCGCGCGTGCAGCTGCGCCGCGCGCATAACCGCGGCCTGCTGTGCAGCAAGCTTGTCGACCGGCCGAAGGCGGCCGCGGCGCTCCAGACAGCGTCCGCTGCGGTGCTCGCGGCGATGACGGCGGTATGTGTTTTCCGCCGGAGCAGCGCCGTGCTGCAGGTCGCCATGGGGCTGATGCTCGGCGGCGCGCTGGCAAACCTCGTTGAGCGCTGGGCGCGCGGCATGGTCACAGACTATGTGTATCTTCCGCGGGCGGTCATCCCGTTTTTCCGGCGCATCATCTGGAATGTCGCCGACCTGAGCGTGTTTGCCGGCTGCCTCATGGCGATCGGCGTGCTGGCGTGCGAAGCCGTGTGATTATGTAAACCGAGAAAAGCGGAAAATGCAAAGCTCACAGAGCAGCCGGGGAGCACGAGGGGGCAAGCCCCCTCGTAAGGAATCTGGGCTATCTTTTATTTCGCGCGAAGCGCAAATAAAAGATAGCCCCTTGTTCCAACATCAGAACAAGGGGCTATCCTGCGGTGTTCGGTTCCATCACCTTAGAACCTCCTTTAGTTTTCTTGCCGCGCACGGGTACTGGGCGCCGCACACGGACTCCGACCGCTGTGAAGGGAAATGCTCATTCAAGATCTCACACCACTGCGTGCCGTCTCCGGAATTACAGAACCCTGTCTGCTTCCGGTCGATTCAGTACATTGGACTCACCTCCAAGGCTTCCACTGAACCTTTATTGTAAAAGCGCCGCCCCTTGCGGGGTTGCGACTCTTCCTCTTTGCATCGTCAGTATAGCAGCAGCTTCGCGCTTTGTCAATGTTTTAATAAACAAAAATACGGCGCAATGTTCAGCAAAAACGCCGAATTTCCGCCATGCGCCCGTGCCAACGCCCCGTGCGCGCGGGGCATTGGCGACCGGCTGCACGGCGGCGCGCAGCCGGAAAAACCGCCGTGCGCATCCGTCGGCACACAGCGGCAGCAGCCTCGTATCAGCGGTTGCTCGGCGCGGAGCTTTGCCCGCCGAAAATCCAGTCGTCCAGATCCTCATCCATGGTGCGTCACCTCCTGTTTGAGCGGCATACGGCCATTGTATGCCGGTGAATCTGAAAAAATGCACGAACCGGGGTCTTGAAATAGAAAGAACTTGAAACCAACGGCCGTTTGCGTTATAATCAATGCATCTTTATCCGCGCGCGGAGATTTTCTTCGCGGGCAAGACATTTTTCGAAGGATCAGGTGAATCACGAATGAGTGCATCCCAAGACAAAAAGCGCCGCAGCGACGAGCGCGCGCTGGGCACCGAGCGCCGCCAGGTCGCCTCTCAGAAGGAGGCCAAAGAGCGCAAGCAGAGCAAGATCAAGTGGACGGTCGGCACGGTCATTGTCGTGCTGCTGGTCGTTGCGATCCTGCTTGGCAATTCCAGCCTCTTTTACACCGCGCGCCCCGCGCTGCAGGTCGGCGATGTGAAGTATTCCTCGGCCGAGGTCAACTATGCCTACCGCACGGCTTACCTCTCGTTCTGCAACCAGTACAGCAGCATCCTCTCCTCCATCGGCTTTGACACGAAAAAGCCGCTCGACGAGCAGAAGTGCACCATCAGCGAGGAGTTTGACACGTGGGATGACTATTTTAAGAACGCTGCCAAGCAGAACCTCGTGCAGGTCACGGCACTGTGCGATGCCGCTGAGAAGGCCGGCATCACGCTCGACGAGGACGATCAGCATGAGGTCGATGAGCAGTTTTCCTATATCGAGCTCTCTGCCAAGCAGTATAAGTACAGCTCTGTCAGCAAGTATCTGCAGGCAGTCTACGGCAACGGCGTGACCAAGAAGGTCGCGCGCCACATGCTGGAGCTCAGCCAGCTCGCCTCGAAGTATTCGCAGCAGCAGTATGACAGCTATACCTACACCGACGAGCAGATCGCGGAAAACTACGCCGAGAACAAAAACAGCTACGACGTCTTTAACTACCAGTACTATCTTGTGCAGGCAGCGACCGAGGAGACGACGGGTGCTGACGGCAACACCAGCACCGCCACGACGGATGCCACGATGGCAGCTGCCAAGGCCACGGCCGACAAGATCGCCGCTGCCACGCACGATGCGGACAGCTTTGCCGCCGCTGTGACGGCGAACGTGCCCGCCACGACTGCCGCCGACGGCAAGACCACGACGCCGAGCGTCACGGTCAACACCAACGCCAAGGGCTCGAGCGTCAGCTCCGCCCCGTATGCCGAGTGGCTCTACAGCGCTGAGCGCACGGCCAACAACGTGACCGTTGTCGAGCAGGAGAACACCGGCTACTATGTCGTGCTCTTCCAGAGCCGCGACGACAACAGCTATCACACCGTCAGCGCCCGCCACATCCTCATCAAGGCGGAGGACAGCGACAACGACGGCACGTATTCAGACGACGATAAGCAGAAGGCCAAGGCTTCGATCGACGATGTCTATGAGCGCTGGACGCAGAGCGGCCAGACCGAGGATGACTTCGCGCAGCTGGCCAACTCCTTCAGCCAGGACAGCGGCTCGAACACCAAGGGCGGCCTGTATGAGCACATCTACAAGGGTCAGATGGTGCAGGAGTTCAATGACTTCTGCTTTGACCCCGCGCGCAAGCCGGGCGATGTGGGCATGGTCTTCAATGAGAGCGATTCCTACTGCGGCTACCACCTGGTGTATTTCGTCGGTCAGGGCGAGCGCTACTGCGACTACCTCGCCGATCAGGCGCTGCGCTCGGCGGACTTCGAGAAGTGGGAGAGTACGTTCTTCAACGACTGGAGCGCTACCGAGCTCAATGGCATGAAGTACGTCGGATAAATCAGACACGCGTCAGAGCCGTCCGAACAGGGCGGCTCTTTTTTCAATGTCACTATGGAGGGATCAGCATGACCGGAACAAAAACACTGCGCTATGATACGACCGTGCTCAATGCGCGCGCGCTTGCCGATGCGCTTGAGGCAGAGGAGAAGGCCGGCTGGGAGGTCGCGGAGGCGGCCTACGACGGCACGGACTTTGTCGTGACCTTCGAGCGGGAGGGCGCGCTATGAGCGAGCAGACCCTGCGCTCCGAGATGCTGCTCGGCAGCGACGCGCTCGTGCGTCTGCGCCGCAGCCGTGTTGCGGTGCTCGGTCTCGGCGGCGTGGGCAGCTGGTGCGCCGAAGCGCTGGCGCGCGCCGGTGTCGGCGCGCTCACGCTCGTGGACGAGGACACCGTCAGCGAGAGCAACATCAACCGCCAATGCTGCGCGCTGCACTCCACGGTCGGTCTGTCGAAGGCGGAGGTGATGGCCGCGCGCGTGCGCGACATTGACCCGACCATCGCCGTCGATGCGCGCACCGAGCGCTATGAGGCTGCGACACGGGAACGGTTTTTCGACACAGAGTATGATTATATTGCCGACTGCATTGACCTGGTGTCCTGTAAGGTGGATCTGATCCGCACCGCGCACGCGCGCTGCATCCCCATCGTGTCGGCGCTCGGCACGGGCAACAAGGCGGATGCGAGCCGCTTCGAGCTCTGCGACATCAGCCGGACGAGCGGCTGCCCGTTCGCGCGCGTCATGCGCCGCGAACTGCGCAGCGCCGGCATCACGCACCACGCGGTCGTGTTCAGTCCCGAGCCCGCCATGACGCCGGAGGCACTGTGCGCCCCGCCGCCGGGACGGCGGAGCGTGCCCGGCTCGCTGCCGTGGGTGCCCGCAAGTGCGGGGCTGCTCATGGCGCAGAAGATCGTGCTCGATCTGTGCGCGGCGCAGGAGGCGCGGATATGAAGTCCGCCTGGATCGTGCTGCTGTGTCTGCTGGGCGCGGCGGTGCTGATGGCGCTGCTCGTGTGGTATTTGGAGCAGCGGATGCTGGCGCGGTCGCTCGGCCGCGGGCCGGAGCGCGCGGATGCGCAGGCCGCATGGGAGCAGCATATGCTGCGCAAGCAGGGCTGGACGGAAGACTCCGAGCCCGGCAGCGCCGCGCTTGCGCGCGCCCGCGCGGGGCTTGCCGCGATCCGGGAGCGGCCGCACGAGGATGTGTTCACGCCCGGGCTTGACGGTGCGCGTCTGCACGCGCGGCTCTACCGCGTGCCCAATGCCCACGCGACCGTCATCCTCTGCCACGGCTATCACAGCCGCGCCGAGCACGATTTTGGTGCGCAGTTTCCGGCTCTGTATGCCTCCGGCGGCTGCAACCTGCTGCTGATCGACGAGCGCGCGCACGGCCTGAGTGAGGGCAAGTGCCTCACCTTCGGCCAGCTTGAGCGCTATGACATCGCGCAGTGGGTGCACTGGGTGCGCGAGCACTCGCGTGTGCAGCGGCCCATCGCACTCTACGGCGTGTCCATGGGCGCGGCATCGGTGCTGCTGGCCGCACAGCTTCCGGAGCTGCGCGGGGAGCTTGCCTGCGTCGTGGCCGACTGCGGCTACTCCAGCTTCGAGCTCGAGGTCACGGACGCCGTGCACCATGCGACGAACGCGCCGCGCTGGCTGCAGGGACCGCTTGCGCGCGCCTGCGTGCGCATTCTGCGCCGCAATGGGCTGGATTTTGACGCGGTCGATACCACGCCCGGCATGGCGGCGCTCGATATCCCGATCCTGTTTTTCCACGGCGACGCGGATACCTTTGTGCCGCTGCACCACAGCGAGCGCAACCTTGCCGCCTGCAGGCGCGAGCAGCGGCTCATTGTCATCCCCGGCGCGGAGCATGCCATGGCAGCGCAGGTCGACCCCGAGCGCTACCGCCGCGAGCTGCTGGTTTTCCTGTGGCGCAACACGAACTACCTCTGGGCCGAGCGCGACAAACCGCTCAAATGAGCCGGCCGGCCGAGCCGGTGAACCTCCACGCATCCAAAAGCAGAGTCTGAAAAAGAGCACCGTCCGGTGCTCTTTTTTGCGTCTAAAAATCTTTTATGTTTGACTATAAGTAAAATATACTTGACATTATGAATGACAAGTGCTACACTGCGCTTGAACGGAAAAGGAGGCACAGTTATGCACAACATGACTGGATTTTTGGATGCTGCCGTCGGCGTGGCCATTGCGGTCGTCATTTGGGTCGTGGTTGTTTCCCTGCGCAAGGAGCGGAGCGGTGATGCGCCGCAGTTTGACGAGCGGCAGCTCGCCGCGCGCGCCAGGGCATACAGCAGCGCGTTTTTCACGTTGCTGGGGTATCTCGCCGTCGTGGCGGTGCTCGATTCGGTCGCTGAGGTGCACTGGTGCGATCTGTACACGGCGTGTTTTCTCGGCATGATGCTCGCGCTCGACGTGTTTGCCGTCGCGGCCATCCGCAGTGACGCCTATTTCGGTATCCATGAGCGTCCGGTCGCGTCGATCGTGCTGTTTGCGTTCGTGGCTGTGCTCAATCTCGGCGTGGCGATTGCCCGCTTCGCGGCCGGGGAGCCGCTGCTGGAAAACGGTCTGCTCCACGTCAGTTGGAACGAGAAACCGCTCTGCTCGGTTGACAGAGACGGTATTGTCCGTTTCAGACCAGCGGATATTACGGGGGCGGAAGTAGACCGGCAGCTTCGGACGGTCACGCAGACTGCCACACAAGTCAAGGAGTATATGCGGATCTTTGAACGCGCGCCTGCGCTGAAGGCTGTCGGTCTACAAGATACCTTCAAGGTGCTTGCAGATTTTGGTGATGCGGTGCTGGCCGGGCGTTCCTGCAAAACGGGCGCTAAATTTGTGACGTGGGAATGGGACTTCGACCGACAGGGTGTTCATGCCGGGCATTACTTCATGGAAAACTACGAAGCGGCAAAGCAGGACTTCGCCGTCCGTGCCAGTCTTGTGGAAAGCCAGCGCCTTTTTTCAGACGAGCAGATTGCTGTGATTAAAAAAGCCTGCGAGTTTGCGCTGGAGGATGATGCAACGCTCTCGTATGCGGAGGAAAAACAGCTCCGCAGTGTACAGGAGCAGATTGAAGCTCTCCTGCCGCGGCAGGAACAAGAGCAGCGCCCCACAATGAAACAGACAATGTAATATTCGCAGAGGGCCGGGATTTCTTTTCAGAAGTCCCGGCTTTTTTGCGTTCAGGGAGGAATTTTATGAAACACAGTCAAGAAGAATATTGGCGGCCGCATTTCCACGCACCGCCGCTGC
>ERZ791645.1370-NODE-1370-length-15753-cov-2.561218_pt1 | contig 15753 bp, 20 predicted proteins | sample MGYA00509939_ERZ791645 | MGnify/ENA primary metagenome ERZ791645 (study PRJEB30046, sample SAMN00715249) | human gut metagenome | study: EMG produced TPA metagenomics assembly of the A metagenome-wide association study of gut microbiota in type 2... | reverse complement strand
CCGCCATGACGGTGTTCAGATCCTCCTGCGCCTTTTGGACAGTTCCCTGGGCGTTGGCGTATTCATCCATAGACCGTTTCAGTTCCCGGAAGGGCTTGCGGTCGGCAAGCTTCAGGTCGATATTCGTCAGTGCGTCCTGCAGCTGCTTCAAGTCCGAGGGGCGTAATTCTTTGGCCGACCCGCTGATGTATTCCTTCAGCTTGTCGCGAAGTGCGGAGAGCGCCTCCGTACTTTGGGCATCCAGATTGCCGAATACGTCGGCGAGGTTGACGGTCTTCTTGAACTCACCGAAATCAAGCTCTTTCAGTTCGTCCTCGCGCCGTCTTTTCAGCATGGCCTTTTCACCTTCGGTTTCAGCTGCGGCAATCTTCAGGGCATAATCCTGTGTGATTGCCAGCCGTTTCTCCAGGTAGCTGCCGTACTCCCTGTTGTAGTCTATCCACGCCTGCCGGTCCTTTTCCCGGAACTGCTTCTCCTCGTCGTAGACATCCTGCATATACTGCACGCCGGCAACCACACGCTGTGAGGAAGCGTCCTGCCTTATCCGGTCAGCCTCCCCGGGGGCTACCGGATTGCCGGCCTTTTTCGATTTCTCCAGCCTGGAGAGCAGCTCCCGTTCTTCCTTGTCGATGGCGGCAAGTGTCTGCTCGTATTCCTGACGGAGCAGTGCCTTGCGTTTGGCGCTGCCTTCCGCCATCAGGGCGATACGGGCATCCTCCAGCTTACGTTGTGCACGCAGGCGAGCATCGGAAAGAGCATCCTGATAGTCGGAAGCATTCCTGCCACCGTCCTTGTTTTTCTTTCCCGTAATGGTTTCCAGCTTTTTCTCCTCGGCTTCTATTACTTTCATGGCCGCCTCATAATCCTCCTTGTTTGTGAGTTTCTTCAGCGCCTTGCGTTTCTCCGCTATGCTGTTTTCCAATTCTTCCACCGAACCGGAAACCACGGTATTGATATTTGTTCCCTCCTTGATACGGGCGGCTTTATCCTGAAACTCTTCCGCACGTTTGAGGGCATCCTCTTCCGCATCATAGATGTCCTTGAGCTTTTTGTTGTAAGCTACGGAAGCAGGGTCGCTACCGAACTGGTCGGTGGAACCTCCGCCGAAGAACTTGTGGATTTTACCGCCGGCACCGAACCATGGACGGTGGGATTCCGCACCTTCCGCTTTCAGCTTGTCGGCCTTATCGCTCTCCTCTACGGCCTTGTCAAGCCATTTCCGGGCTTTCTGTTCCAGTACGAGCACCTCGATATAGTCGGAACTCTTTTTCATAAGCGTATCGTACCATTCGCTCAATGTCTGGTAGTAGCCGAACGTTTCGCCGTATGTACGGTTGAGTTCGGTTACCTTTTTGCGTTCCTCCTCCTTGCTTCCCTTGAACTCCTTTACGGACTTGATTACCCTGTCCATCTCAAACCGGCTTTTCACGAATGTGGCATTCGCCTCTTTTTCCACCTCATAGGTTTCCCGCATGGATTCACGCAGTTCATCCATGGCGTTTTTCCCGCCAAAGAGCCCCTTTATCCATTCTCCTATTCCTTTCCCGTATCCCACCGTCAGCGTAATAAGCGCCGCCAGTGCCGTTTGCGGGGAGAATAGCGAAGCTGCCACCTGTTTCCATACCGGGGTCGCCTTCTTTCCTGCGGCCGTCATGAGCTCGTATTCCTTGCGGGCATTGCTCACGGCGTCCGTAAACATCGGGATGTTGTTGGATATAGCCAGGAAGAACATCTGCGGCCCCATGGCCAGCGAGGGAAGCTCCCGGGCGATCTGTGCCATGGTCATTCTGACCTGGTTCAGCTTCGGTGCCGGGTCATGCGCCACAAGGGGCGTCTCGCCGGCCTGTCTCTTGGCGGCCTCGTATGCCTTTATCTCATCCTTCAGGCCGCCGATGACACCTTTGAGCGCCTGTATGTCGGCGAGTTCCCTGTCACCGGCAAGGCCCTGCTTCTGCAGCTGCCTGTACTGTCTCTCCATCGGCGTGAGCTCGCCCTGCAGACGTTCGACCATCTGCCTGTTGAAGCTCTCCAGGGCGGCTATGTTGCCCTCGGCCGACTTCATGCCGGCAAGCGTCCTGTCATCCAGAAATATTTCAAGCTTGATAGGCTGCATTTCTTATAGCGGTTTATTATGTGACAAACAGTTTTCATTCCTCTTCCTCCATGCTCCTGAAGAACTCCAGGGGCGACATGTTTTCCGGGGTACCGCCGCTGCGGGCGGACATCTCCCGGGAAAGTTCGGCGGGCGTCTTTCTGCGTGCGGGAATATGCCTGGGACAGTCCCGCCACATCAGCATGAGCGTCGGATAGTTCACCCCGTGCAGGATATACCTTATGCTCCAGCCCGTATCGCGGGCTATCTGTCCTATCAGTCCGAACGGGCTATGTGAAGGCTCCATATAGCCCTTTAACTCCCGTTCTATCCTTTTCCGTGGCTCAGCAGGGGCGACATCGGGTTGATTGTCTCCGCCAATCTGATAATATTTCCGAAAGGGACAGTACCGAACATGCGCACGACTATTATCCAGGCTTCCTCAAGGGCGGCCGGGTGCATCCAGTGCCGGAGCATCCAGGCTACGGGGCGGTTCAGCAACGGGGAGAGGATACGCCCCCGGACGATACCGCAGGCCACCATGCGGCTCACGCCCACCCCGTGGCGGGTGATGAACTCCACTTTCTGCTCGAAGTCATATTCCTTCACCTCGTCATACCGGACTCCCAGTTTCAGGTACATCCGGCCGATATTCAGCAGGCTCGCATAAGTGGGGACACGCATTACCCAGCGGATATGCCTTCCGCCGGGAAGGCGCAGGGGAAGCGAGATGCCCCCGTCCTGCATTACCCTTTCCGAGAGGATTTCCATTTCAAGGCGCTCCATACGGATCAGGGCTCTTCAGACGGTTTTCCGGTTTCAGGATCGATGCCGGGGGCGAATATCTTCATCCGCTTGCCGTCCTCATCCTTCATCACCTCGATGTTGAGCTGGACGGAGAGTACGCCCTGGGAGTTCACGCCGCCGCCGAAGTCATTGCCGGTGACTTTCGCCTTGTAAAGGCGGATGGTATGGCCGCTGTCACAGACAATATCCATGACACCCGTCTTCTCCCATTTCTCGGGCGGCTCCCAGTTGCCCTGGTCATCCTTGCTCCCTCCGATTGTATTCACAAGGTTTTCAGCCGACATGTCAATCAGGTTGCCCGTAAAGGCCTTCTTTCCCGGATTGCTCGTGATTGTCGCCACAGGGCCGTCCTTTACCTGGGCGGCGTAGATGTCCACCTGGGTAGCGGCGGTACCTGCAGGGGTGACTCCCTGTTCGTCGAACCAGCCGATTTCAAGGCCGCAGAATTTGACCTGCGACATTCCGAATATTAATTTATCCATGTTTATTCCAAGTTTAAGGGTTAATAAATCGCCGTCTGAGTATTCCCAGCAGAAGGGCGGCGACGGCCGTGCGCCCGATCCATATCTGGAACCACTGGAAGCCGGTAGGTTCATGTACCGTTTCAGGTGGTGGTTTCTCCTTCTCCCTGAAGAGCTCGTTACGGATGCGTATGTTCTCTTCGGTAAGGATGAGTATCTGCCGGGTCACTTCCAGGCTGTCTTCCGATATGCGGGTGACATTCACCGTAGCCTGCCCGCTGCGGCGGCTAAAGCCTGTGCCCACCGGAATCAGTTCCAGCATATCCGTCGGGAATTTCGTCTTCGCCATGCTGGGCGGAACAGGCTACTGCAGGAGAGCGAACCCGCTTCTGCCCGAGAGGCTGTCTTTTTGGCTGTGCTCGTTCCGCACCAATGGTTCCGGACTTCTGCAGCTCGCCACGGATAGGGCAGTCAGCATAATGCCGGCAAGTAGAAGCCCTCTGAATGGTACGGTTAAGTTCCCGCACCGCCTTGTAGAGTTTAATGTTCTCATTCTGTAAGTCTATTAATGTTCCTGACAGGTTGTCGTACATTTCCTTATAGGCGTCGTTCCGCTCCTTGGCGGCGAGCACCTTGTTGTTCTCCCGATGTCTCAGCCATGCCCAGAGGGAACCGGCAATGCCGCTCGGCACAAGCCATTGGAGAATCTGCATTATCAGGTCTGAATTCATGGCTGGAAATCATTAAGGGTTATCAATCATCAGAGCAGTTCCCATCCCGCTTCCACGTCCGCCGTTACTGCCGGCACTCCGTTTTCCACCTGTGAGATGGCGGCGGCAAAAGCGCACATGGTTACCCGGTCGTTCACATCGGGCACATACGTGTTCGGAACCTGCATCTCCCGGCACACCCGGCTGATATAGCCGGAAGTGTTGTTTTCCACAGGAGGCGCCCAGCGGTTGATGAAGTCCGCTATCGTACGGCAGCCGTTGTTACGGCGGTAGTTCTGCAGTAACTTTATCAGGGCACGATAACCGTAGGCCATCGTACGGAACTGGCAGAAAGACCTGTCACGCGAGGGGCGGATTTCCCCCTGCCACACAGTACGTGACAGGCGGATGTTACCCGGATTATTGTTGCGTAAACCTCGTGCTGCCATCATTCTCCGATTTCTGAGGTTCCGATACTGATGTAAGCATTTCCGTCATACATCAACGTAGTCACTTTGCTTGCCGCACAGGCAACCTTGCCGATGGTCTGGGCATTGGTGCTGGCATTCCTGACGATGAGCAACGAACCGGCCTGCACCCGGGTGTCCAGTTCAAAAGTGGTTGCTGCGGTTTCGGCGGCAATATCTACTATTTGTGGATTGCAGTCGTGCACCAGCGACTTACCTTCAGTTTTACGGGTTACAGCGACCGGGAACGGTATCTGTACACAGCGGTCACCTTCTTCTGTATAGGGGGCGAAGAAGTCAAAGCTTCTCCGCGATTTCATATTGATATAGCTCATTGTTCTTTAATTTTTAGGGTTAGGATTTCTTGGTGGTAAACATGGCACCCAGATACTTGCCTGTAATAGGCAATGCGATGCCGCGCATATTGAAGCCCAGGACATCACCACGGTATTCCGGATCATTCAGGCGGTAGTACATGTCCTCCATGCTCTTGGCACGACAAACTGCATCACGGTACCATACTGTGGAGGCGATAGCGTCCGTATCGCGGACAGGAGCACCCCATTCCACCTTCTCACCCGTAGTACCGTTGTATTTAGGCACCATGGAAGTGACGTGAATTTTGAAGCCGAACATGGAACCGGTAGAGAAGAACGTCTTGAACATCTCCAGGTCTTGAAGCTGCAAGTCGGTAGCATGGTATGGATGCAGTGCCAGGATACGCCCTTCTTTTGGAACCAGCATCATGTCGAGCTGGGTGGAGAGCGCCAGAACCTTTTCATAGGTCATGGCCACATAACCGGTACCCTGTTTGCTAGCATTGCCGTCGTTGATTTTTATAACCGGGGTAGTTTCACTATCCTTCTTGGGCGCCCAGTTGTAGATGGCCAGCTCGGAAAACTGCATCTGCAGTGACTTCTGGTGTCCGGCGGCCACGCTTCTACGTTTTTCGGCGGATTCTTCGATTTCGATGGCGTTGATATGTACGGTGTTTTCCGTATCGAAACGTTTCATCGGAATCTTGTAGGGTTTGTCACCACGGGCGACTACCGGTATCGGATATACCTCATTGTCGATGAATACTCTGGGGTCGATACCCGCTTCCTGCAGGTTCAGGTACTCGTTATCGGTCCACATGCTGAAATCACGCGAGTCGGAAACGAACGAGGTTTCCGGATAGAACTTCTCGATAATCTCGGGAATCCAGATTTCCTTGTTAAGGCCATCCGCCAGGCAGCCGGTAAGTTGCAACGGAACCAGCGAAAGCCCCATCTGGATGCCGAACATCAGGTTGTGGTCGATGCCGATACTCTGGGCAAACAGGCCTGAGGTGGCGAAATTGAACAGCAATGCTGTGAGCAGTGAAAAGATGAATTTTGTCTTCATTGTCTTTTTATCTTTATGTTTATAAAATGATTATTCCGGGTATTTACCGTAGGCTTCACGGAACTTCTCCCGGTAGAGGTCCCTGTCCTTTTTAAGTTCCTTGAGCATATCCTTCTCCAGGATCTCCTTGAAAGTCATGTCTGCCAGCTGCACGTTTCCTCCGGCCTTTCCACCGGCCTGTACCTGAGAACTGACGGACTGACGTACGGAAATGGAACTGAGGCGTACTTCGGCCTTTGCAAAATCAACGGCAAAGTCCTCCAGCCAGCTGTCACGTCCTTTGGCGTCAATGCGCCCGTCTTTCACTGCCGCGTCCACCAGTGCGATGGCTTTCTGTTTATTGGCTTCCTTCTCCTTCGTCTCAAAGGCCGTCACACGTTCCTGCAATGTCTGTTTTTCGCTCTTGAGCGTGGCGTTCTCGGCCTGCAGGTTGTCACGCAGGGTAATCAAGTCCTGTACGGCTTCCCGGACAGCCTGGTCGGATGCGGAATCCGACAGTTTCAACATCTGTGTCAAATAACTCATATTGTTCTCTCTTTTATGGTTAATACTGAATTCCTTATCCATCAGCCTGACAAGCGCCTGCCTGTCAGACAAGTCTATACGTTTGTTTGTCGCGCGGTCATACATGGCAAGGGCATTGTGGTTGGAACCTATGGGGCAGACAGACATCTCCCGCATGGTCCACCTTGTGGCAGTGGGCCCCGTCTGTCCCGGAAGCTTCAATGCGGGATCATCGCTGACCTCTTCAGGCGGCCAGGAGCCGACACTGGCCATGCGCAGGAAACCGCGCTCCACCTTACCGGCTATCGTACGACCTTTTTCGTCTTCCTCGTCGAATACAACGTCCACGAGAATCCTGCCGTCCTCCACACGCACGTTCTCGCCGCGCCCTATCGGGGTTTCCCAGTCATTATGGTTATAGAGTACCACGGGATTCTTTTTGAATTCTTCCAGGTTGGCCCCCGAAGTCAGCATGCGGAAACCATAAGTGTTTACGGATTCGTCATGTACGCAGAATGTATATACTTTGCCCATTGCTTTTCTCATTTTGTTTGCTGCAAAATTCAGGGATAAAAAGAAGGTGTGCAAATCGCCCTGTAACAGTTTCCTACCGAGTGGAAACTGTTTACCTGTAGACGGAAACTGTTGCAGGCGGATTATTTTAATCGGTATGCGCTGCCTAACTTTGTACTGTAATAATCAAGAGAATAAATATGTCCAAGACACTAACGAACCAACAGAAAAAGGACTGGGCGAAGATGCTCTACATGCAGGGAGAACTGCAAAGCAGGCAGATAGCCGAAAAGGTGGGTGTCAGTCCTGTCACCATGAGCAAGTGGAGCAAGGAGGGTAACTGGGAAATGCTGCGGGCGGCCGTCACCACCACGCGGGAGGAACAGATACGCAATCTCTACATGCAGATAGCGGAAATGAACAAGGCCATAGCCGAGCGCGGTGACAAGTATGCCACTTCCGCCGAAGCCGACACCATCAACAAACTCTCCGCCGCCATCGCCAAAATGGAAGGGGACTACGGCATAGCCGATATCATCAGCGTGAGCAAACAGATCCTTTTCTGGCTGCGCAAGCGTGACCCGCAGAAGGCAATCGAACTTAGTTATTATTTTGACGAATTTGTAAAGGAGAAATTAAGGTAACGCCATGGCAAAAAAGAGACTGACAGGAAACAACAAGACACTCTCCGACGACTGGGAAGAAACCCTGAGGCAGATACGTACACAAACCACCGTAGACTTCACCATGACCGGAGAAGAAAAGGCAAGGAAATTGCGCGAACTGGAAGCGGACCCTGTAGCATGGGCGAAGTTCATGTTTTACAGATATGCCAAATACGAGTTTGCAGGATTCCAGAAGAAAGCCATCAGGCGCATCATCGGGCATTCCGACGGGAACTGGTACGAAGTGCTGAGCTGGGCGCGTGAGCTGGCAAAGTCCACCATCGTGATGTTCATCGTGCTGTACCTGGTCATCGTGAAGAAAAACAAGCGGTGCGTCATCATGACCTCGGCGACCAATGACGGCGCAAGGAAGCTGCTGAACCAGTACCGGGCGCAGTTCGAGGCGAACGAGCGGCTGAAATATTTCTACGGCAACCTCATCGGTGACAAATGGACGGAGGACTATTTCACCCTCAGCACCCGCGTGTCGTTCATGGCGATGGGCTGGGGACAGTCACCGCGCGGAGTCAAAATGGACGAGGTACGCCCGGACGTATTGCTCATGGATGACTACGATACCGACGAGGAATGCCGCAATCCGGAGATAGTGAACAACAAATGGAACTGGTTCGAGCAGGCGCTGTTCTTCACCCGCTCCATCAGCGAAGCGCTGCTTACCGTCTGGACGGGGAACGTCATCGCAAAGGACTGCTGCGTCTCACGTGCAGGTAACAAGGCAAGGGAACTGGCAGCAAGGGAGAAGCCTATCGGAAACTGGGATATCATCAATATACGCATGGTGGATATCAATAATCCCGATCCGCAGGCGGATTACCAGTTCGGAACGTCCGTATGGCCGGAAAAGAACACTGAGGAGACGATAGACGAGGTGCTGGCACAGGTGAGCCTCGCCAGCGGGCAGAAGGAGTGTTTCAATAATCCGGTGGTGGAGGGTTCCTATTTCAAGGAGATACGCTGGGGAGAATGCCCGCCCATAGGCAAGCTCAAATATATTGTCAGTTACGGGGACCCGGCACCGAGCAACACCACCGGCAAGAAGGCGAAGAAGAACTCCTTCAAGGCGAATTTTCTCATGGGGCTATACGAGGGAACGCTGTATGTATATACCGGATATCTGCGGCATGTCACCAACGACGAGTTCGTGAACTGGTATTACTATCAGCGGGACTACGTAAGGGAAAGGACGCAGCAGAGGAACTACATAGAGAATAACAAACTGCAGGATCCGTTCTACCAGCAGGTATTCGTTCCTCTTTTCCTTGCAAAAGGGAAGGAAAAAGGACATTACATCAGTATCTCACCCGACGGGCGTGACAAACCCGACAAATTCGTGCGTATAGAAGGGAACCTGGAACCGTTGAACAGGGCGGGAAGGCTCGTTTTCAACATACGGGAGAAGGACAACCCGGACATGCAGCGGCTGGAGGAACAGTTCAGGCTGTTCGACGACGGACTGCCGGCACCGGCAGACGGACCGGATGCCATCGAAGGGGGATATTACATGTGCCAGCAGCTGAACGCCCACATGGAAGCCGGAAGTTACTGGATAGGAAGACGCCCCCATAACAAAAAAAGAATGTGACAAACCATTAAAAATAAAAATATATGGCTTATTTGGAAGTAGAGGAAATGACAACCCACATCTATGAGGAGGATATGGATACCATCAGCCATGGCGATGACGCGACGATGATGTCAGCCATAGACGCCGCCATAGAGGAGGTACAGGGATATCTTACCAAGTACGATACAGGAAAGATATTCGCCGCCAGGGGAAAGGAACGCAATCCCATATTGCTGCTCTTTGTAAAGGATATAGCCGCCTGGCACTTCTGTAATATCTGTAACGCCGGAGTGGATATTGAAATGCGCGAAAAGCGCTACAATCGTGCCATTGAATGGCTCAGGAACAATCAGAACAGGCAGAACCCGAACCTGCCGGCAGCACCGGAGCAGCCGGGACGGCAAGAGTGCAGGTGCTGCGGGGAAATAGCATTCGGAAGCAACAGGAAACGTGACAACCACTTTTAAACGGAAACTTTATGACAAACAGGAAAAGGAAAGAACGGCAGGAAAAACCTGTGTCCAGGAAGGCCGTAACACCGGTATACAATCAGATACTGGTGCAGCCCGTGCACAGGGGAATAAACGACATAGGCACATGGAAAAGTGCGCTCAGGGCGGCTGACATGGGGCTGCGCAGCAAACTGTACGACCTGTATGAGGACATACTCATGGACGGGACTGTGACGGATGCCATCGGCAAACGTATAGAGGCGATAACCGACTGCGATATTAACTTTACGGTAAACAGGAAGGAAGTACCACGGATAACGGAACTCATAGATACTGTGGAGTTCGAGAACCAGCTGAAAGAGATCATGTGGAGCCTTTTCTGGGGAATATCCGTAGACGAATATTCTTTCGTGAACGGGTTCGACTTCAACAGCATACCGCGCAAGCACATACGTCCCAAAGAGAAGCTGATACTGCGGCGCCAGTACGATACGGACGGGATCAGTTACAGCGATGACGGTATGATCATACAGTGGGGAGAGGATAATGACCTTGGGCTCTTGCTGAAAGTGGCTCCCTATGTGATATACAAGCGCGGGGGATTCGGGGACTGGGCACAGTTCGTGGAACTCTTCGGGATGCCGCAGCGCATAGGAAAGTACAACAGCATGGACGAACAAAGCAGGAGGCTTCTCATACAGGCGTTCGAGGAAGCGGGATCGGCACCGTACATTGTCATCCCGAAAGAGAGTGACGTGGAACAGACGACACTCAGCGGAAGCAGCAACGGGGCGCTCTATAACGATTTCCGCAATGCCTGCAACGAGGAGATACTCATAACCGTACTGGGACAGACCATGACCACCAAAGACGGTGCGTCGCTCTCGCAGAGCAAGGTACATCTGGAAGTGCAGGAGAAGAAACACCGCAGCGACCGGCGTTTTGTCATACGCATGCTGAACAAATACCTTGTACCGCTGCTTGAAAGCAGGGGATATCCGGTACATGGCGGAAAGTTCTCATTTGTGGACAAGAAGGACGAGCTTACCGTAAGTGACCTGAAAACGCTCTCTACGATGATTCCTATTCCCCGCAGTTACGGCTATGAGAAATACGGCATCCCCGAACCGAAGGACGGGGAGGAAGTGTTCATGGGGGCACCGGCCGATACGGGAAATGATGACCGACCAGCCAAAGCGGTAAAACCACAGGTCAGGAATGGTACACCCATAGAAACGGTGGAGAATGCCGATGAACGTACGCTTTGGGAAAGGATAAAGTCTTTTTTCGTGGCGGCCCCGCATCCGGGCGGGGCTGGCATAATCCGCATGAGTGATACCTCCCCCCTGGATGAAAGGCTCATCGCTGCCGTATGGAACGGTGAACTGGCAGGTTTCAGCCCAGAGCTTTTCCGGTTCTTTGCCGAAGACTTTTTAAAGGCTGTTCGAACGGCATTTGAAGAAGGACCGAGCAATGCCGATGTGGACGTGGCCTACAAGTTGTCGGATGACCTGTTCCGTATGGCGGCGGAGCAGAACCTGTTCCATTTCTCCGCTGCCAAGACGCTGGCGGAAATACAGGAACTGAACAGGCTCTTCCGGGAAAGCGGGAGCTTTGATGAGTTTCACCGCAGGGCAAAGGAGACCACCGAAGTGTTTAACAAGACCTGGCAGAGGACGGAATACGAAACGGCGGTGCTCACAGCCGAAGGTATGTCTACCTACCGGAAATTGCGGACCAGGAAAAAGGTATATCCTTTCTGGGAGTACCTGACAGTGAATGACGGCAGGGTACGTGAGGAACACATGAAACTTCATGGGGTCATCCTGCCCGAAAATGACCCGCGGTGGAACAAAATATACCCGCCGAACGGTTGGGCCTGCAGGTGCCTCGTGACCGGACGGATGAAGCACCAGGTAAAGGTCGATCTTGAAGAGATGCGCCGGCGTGTGGACGGCTTCCTGGAAACGGCCGAATGGAAAAAGGCCGAGGCGCAAGGCTGGGGAGTGAACCGTTGTGACTCGGCACAGGTATTCACAGCCGACCAGATGTACATCCGCAAGTTCCCGCAGCAGGCATCGTCCTATCTGAAGGACATGACCGCCGAACGCTGGAACCTGCCCGGGGTACAGGCCATGAAGAGGGACGCTTCAGGGAATATCCCTGTCAGTGGGCGGAGTGAACAGGAAGTATGGGAAACATACGCCGAAGACGGAAGAATCGTACTGACGGATTATGATGGCCGGAAAGTCATTGTCGAGAAAAAACAGTTCGACAGCCATACTGCAGGCAAGGGACGGGACAACCGCATAAGATACTGGGATGCCATGCTGGAAACCCTGCACGCCCCGGACCAGGTGTGGCTCAATGATGAGATAAAGCATGACCTGCTTGATACCTATTGCCTGTTGAAATACTACAGGGATGAGGTACTGGCCGTAAACTACCGGATAGAAGGGGAAAAGCTGGTGCTGAAGACCTGGTATGTCATGCAGACACGCACACCGGGAAACCGGAAAGTAAACCTTAAAAAGGAGATATGGGACAAACGCCGCAGGGGGCTGCTGATAAAAAAGCGTCGGAGCGCATCCTCGCGTCCGTCCGAACCGTAAAGGTGGAACGATTCCGTCGTTCCTCCGCCCGTTCGGATTGGATGGCCGGTGTTGCACTCCTTCTTGGGGCTGATCCTGCCTGGCGCTGTCAATTCTCAGACCTTGCAAATCCCCCTTGCACCCCCGGGGTGTTGGATACGTGTTGTCTCCCCGTCAGGACAGGACTTCGATGCAAATATAACCATTTTAAAATGTAAAGCAATGGATTTCAGCAAGGAATTGGAACAAAGGGTGAAAGAAGCCATAGAAGCGGTGCCCGAAGCGGTGGCTTCCACTGCAAAACGGTACTTCCTGGAACGTTTCTCGGAAAAGGCGTTCGACGGGGAACCATGGAAGCCATGGGGTAAAAGATACAAGCCCGGAAGGGGGACACTGCTTGTACAGAGTGGAGCCCTGCGTAAGAGTATCGACGTTGACGAGATCAGCGCCCGCAGGGTGGTCATTACCGCCGGTGGTGACAGGGTGCCTTATGCACGTGCCCATAACGAGGGATTCTCCGGCAGCGTAGTGGTAAGAAGCCATGAACGTGTGTCCAAAAAAGGGAAGCCGTACGTGGTGAAACAGCACACCCGGAAAATGCTGGTACCCCGCCGCCGGTTCATGGGAGAAAGCCATGAATTGGAAACACTCATAAAAAAAGATGTGGAACAACTGTTTAAAAATACAATGGAACGATGAAAAAAGAAATCTTGAAAACAGTAATGAAACGTATTCGTGAAAAAGTGCCGGAACTGCGCTGGGTGGATGCTGACGAAGGGCAGCTGGATTTCCAGGACAGCCGGCCGCCTGTGGCATTCCCGTGCTGCCTGGTGGAACTCAGCTATCCGGGAGCGGAAAACATGTCGGCGGCACATCCCGGAATGCAGCGTGTACAGGTTTCCCTGGAGCTGAAAATCGGCTTTAACGACTGTGCCTCGTTCAATGTGAACAAGCCACTGCAGGTGCAGGAGACGGCTTTCGCAAGGCTCGATATGGTAGAAGCGCTGCATAGGGCGGTACAGGGATTCAAAATGGAGAACTGCGCCAAGTCATTCAGAAGAGCGCGGTGCAGGCCGCAAAAGAGACCGGACGGGCTCAAAGTCTATGAGGTTGTATATATAGCCGATTTTATAGACAATATATAAGGTTGCCATTTCCAGCTGGGAAACATACGGCGGAGCTGGCGGACAGTGGCATGGGTGCTGCAGAGCCATTCGAAGAAGTCGGCGCATTCAAGCCAGGCGTTGTTGATGGTACGCTCGTCGACGAAGAACTCGTTTTCCGCGAGGATGATCATCACGTCGTCAAGACGGCGGCGCATAATCTCGCGCCAGTAGTACAGGCGGGCGGGCATCACGCGGGTACGCAAGCGGATACGCTCGCCGCGGCTGGCAGCGCTGCGACGCAACGGAGTGCTTGAAAGCTTGCCGCACCGTTCGTTGAAACCGAGCTTGCCGCATGGAAAAAGTTCTAACTGACTGCCCATATCCTGAAAAAATGAATTGTAACCCCTGAATACTCTGAAAACCTGATACAAAGGTAAAGAAAATGACTATCCGATACAAAAAAACTGTCGTACTCTCATACAACAGCTTTTTCATAAGTTCCATATCTCTATCTGTAGAATATGAATTTATGTTCTACGTAGACACATTTGTTTTCCCTGCAGTATTTCTCGACAGCTTTACGTGTCTTGAATCTCTTCTCTTTGCCGTCCTTGTCCTTGACGGACGTCATATCAAGTTCCTCACTGACTTTCAGAGGAACGAAAAATGTTTCGGTCATAAATCGTTTCATTGCCTTTTGTCTTTATCGCTCATATTATTTTCCGCATAACACCCCAGAACTTTCTTGTAGGATATGATACAGACAATACTGTCGCTGTCATGCTCCACAAGGATGGTCCATTGCCCGGTTCTGTCGTCACTGAACACGTCCAGCCGGACCGGACGGCTGCGGGGGTATTTCTCATTCATCACCATTATCCGGCGCTCAATATCATATTTCAGTGCCTTGAGCGAGTTTTCGTCCTCTATCAGGTAGTGCTCGAATTGCTGCACGTATATCTGCAGCTCACGGCCTTTCCTGTTAACGTTTGCATAGGTTTTGATGTAGTCTATAAAATAACTCATAATTTACTCCTTTCTTTATCTGTCATTTTCTGAAATATATCATCAATCAATCCTTTAATCTCACAGACATAGCTTTCCATGTTCCATCCTTCCAACCGGCACACCAGTAAGTCAAACTCTATTTCCTGGAGCAACTTTACTTTGAAGCTCTCGCGGGCAAAGGCGTTTACCCTTTGACGTACCTCCCGGCTGATCATCGGGTCCTCTTTGGGCTTTTTGCCCTTGGGGACGGATTCTCTTGCGGGAGGGTGGTTAGCTGCCATACTGTCGACGGGAACACCCGGAACTTTTACAAGGATTCTTATTCCCCCGTTCAAGATGCTCTTTCCGTTTGTATAGAAGTCGTATCCGGTCAAAGGAGAACCGGTATGCTTGTCAATGGAGAAACCTTCAGGAGGTTCATCGTAAAGCACCCAGCCCATGTACTTATTCATATTCTATTTGGTTTTAAATCAATCGCCTTCCATCCCGTTCACGAATTTCCGGTACTCCAGTTCCGTTTTGGCAAGGTTTATCAGCGTGTTCACACCCTGGAATACCTGCTTTGCCTGGCTGACATGCTCCGGAGAGGATTTGACATTCTCAATCTGCTGGAGTACCGTATCACGGAGCTTTTGGATGATACCGGGGTTCACCGTTGATACTGCATCCAGCCGTTTGTTGGCAAGTACGATGACCTGTGTAGTTACGGGTTTGAACTGTTCCAATTTAGCCGGAAGATTGATGTAATTGAAGACAAGCGTCTTGCCGTTGTTCAGGTAGATTTCCACCTCATCGCCGTCATCACCGGTTCCCTCGCAGTAACCCAGTACGACGACCTCTTCATTCCTGTACAGGTATGGCTTGTTCACCATTCCCTGCAGACGTTCGAGTGTATTCATAATTGATTGTTTATTGGTTGGTTATTGATTGTTCGATTCTTTGATAGCCCTTGAAAGGCGCCCCTTCAGATATACGAGTTCCTTTACCTCTTCGGGCAGGTTGTGCAGGCTATTACGCTGCATGAGCTCGGCATTGCTGATACATTCCAGGTTCTCAAGTGTGCAGTTCAGCGTATTGCCGTCGCGGAAAACGATATTGTAGCCTTTCGGAACCGGGCCATGCGCCTGTTGCCATAACAGCACATGCTTTGGTATCCATTTCCCCAAAGAGATACGCACATAAACATACCGGTGTCCGTTTTTGTCTTTACGGATACTCTCGGCACCGTCATAAAGCGTATTGTCGGGCATGTGCCCTTTTTTAAACATGGTGGCCGAAACTTTGGCATATACCCCGGCATTCATTTTCCTGCCTTTGTTGGCCGGCACGTGCCCCTTTGGAAAACGGTGTGCCGTTCCACTGTCGGCAAGCTGCCTTGACATCTCACTCCGCAGTTTTTTCAAATA